>Ga0302271_10001543_pt1 | contig 21989 bp, 22 predicted proteins | sample III_Bog_N1_1_FD_198767 | JGI IMG/M metagenome (GOLD analysis project Ga0302271, IMG submission 198767) | Peat permafrost microbial communities from Stordalen Mire near Abisko, Sweden - III_Bog_N1_1 | ecosystem: Environmental > Terrestrial > Soil > Wetlands > Peat | place: Sweden: Abisko... | reverse complement strand
TGTTGCAAGAATCGAAGAAAAAGAGGGGAGACAATGAAGATGCATTGATTGGGTTGTTCTTGATTGATCTTGTGAAAACATAAAACGATCAAGAGTTTGTTTATTCAGTGAATCCGATGAATTTTATTAACATGATATTGTCGACTTTTGAGAAAGCACTGGAGGAAATATCTAAGATCCCTGATCTTGAGCCTAAAATAGTCTAAGAGTTGCATAAATCTGTTAAAGCTGAAACTTACATTAAAACTCCTATGAAACCTCGAGAGAGACCTGCAACACCTGATCCTTCAGCGCGTCCTATGAAATTTCCAGATGAAAATAAATGGATATGGGATCTTCTGGATAATCTCAGGGTTTAGCTAATTGAAGGGATTAAACCTCTTGATTAATACATCGAAGCGTTCAATGAATTTAAGGATGTTCTGAGAATGGATCCAGATGAAGTAATCAGACTAATCGAAGCTGAAGAAACACCTTGGGAGGTTGATAAAATTGTTGAAGAAATTGAGAGCGTCAAAAATAGAGAAAAAGAACTCAGATCGAAGATACCTTTATCAATGCATGTATCGTTCTTCTAGATCTAAACTAACGAGATCCTAGGGTATCTATGTGAGAAATACTACTCTCTGCAGAAGAATCTAATCGAGATGATAGCGAAAAAAGCAAAATAATCGACTTAGAATATCTTGAATTCGTTCATTGCGATCTAGAAAAAAGTCAATGAAACACCTCAGAACATCGAAGAGCTCACAGAACTCAAAGAATACATGCAGAATGTCCCTATGGAGCTTGACAAAATCAAAGTGGAAATGAGCAAATGCTTTGATGTCTATGCTACGCTTGATGGGTTTGGATATAGGTTTTCGAAGCACGATTTGGATTAGAAATGGACGATATTTGGATCACCCAAGGACACTCTTGATATGATAACAAAAAAGTAAGATAAAAAAAAGAATAATTTGATTTTTGTGTCTTTTTGATACTTTTGTTTGATTCAATATTTAATCTCATTTTTTGTTAGAGTAAAAGATCAAGAAAAGGACAAGGTGAAATTCTTGGAAGAAATGAAACTGCATTAGGTTGACTTCAAGGATCAAGTCGATAACTTAGAGAGAACTATTTTGAACTTCAATCAATACAATGACATCACATAGCATGAATAAGTCTCTTAAACAGCTCAGAATATCATTAAGCAAGTCAAGGAATTCTAGGACGAAGCTAGAAAATTCAACAGCAGGGAAGGATTATTTGATATGGAATCCACTGGGTATGATCAAATCAACAGCATGGAGAAGGAGTTTATCCCATATTAGAATCTGTGGATAACTGGAGATTAATGGTATAAGAATTTAGAATCGTGGCTGCATGGTGATTGGGAATCTTTGGATGCTGTGGCAGCTGAGAAGTTTGTAGATGATGCAATTTAGTTACTGAACAAGGCGATTAGAAGCTTTAAGGATAGGAAGATTGAGACAATCATGGCGATTGCGCAGAAAATTAAAGTAATGTTTTGGTTCTATTGGAAAAGTGAATATATTAATATTTTCTTTTGTTTTTGCAGTCTGAGATCGAACATTTTAAGCCTAAAGTACCTTTGATGGTTGCATTAAGACAAAAAGGCATGTAAGATAGACACTGGAGCGAAATCACTAAAAGAATGGGATTCGATGTGAAACCAAATGTAGAATTTACATTCACGAAGGCTCTTGAAATGGGTTTGATGAAGGAAGTCGATTTCTGCGTTGAAGTTGGAGAAAGAGCTGCGAAAGTAAGATAATCATGAACTTTAGCTTGTGGATTTGCTTTGAACTCCTTCTAATCTTGTTATTTTGATCTTTTCAGGAATTCTAAATTGAGAATATGCTGAAGGAGATGAAGGGTATTTGGGAGACTGTTGATTTCTAGTTTAAAGAATACAAGACCAGCTACATTATTAGAGGCTATGATGAGATCTAAATTATCCTCGACGATCACATTGTTAACTCCTAGAATTTACAGTTCTCTCCGTTTAAGAAACCCTTCGAACAAGAAATCATCGAATGGAACGATTAACTGAAAATCATGTCAGATGTCCTTGAAGAATGGGCAAAGTGCTAAGGACAATGGATGTAAAAAATTGCAACTATTTCAAGAATAAATTGATTTATTCTATTGTTTTTTTCATATTGTTAAACAATTTTTGTTTGTTAAAACAAGGTATCTCCAGCCGATTTTCGATTCTCCGGATATTGCAAAGTAGCTTCCAGCTGAGACCAAGAAATTCAAGACTGTGGATAGCACTTGGAAGCATACAATGAATCAAGCTAAGACAGTAGTTAATGTCTTGAAAGTATGCTGTGGAGAGAGTTTACTGGAGAGACTGCAAGAAGCAAACAAAAACCTCGAAATCATTCAAAAGGAGTTGAATAATTATCTGGAGAAAAAAAGGGAAATATTTGCTCGTTTTTATTTCTTATCAAATGACGATTTACTTGAGATTCTGTCGCAAACTAAAGAGCCAACTGCAGTGCAGCCTCATTTGAAAAAAGTCTTCGAGAACATCAACGAAATTGAGTTTGATGATTCCAAAAAAATCAAGGCTATGATGTCAGCTGAAAAAGAAAAAGTTGCATTTGTTGAAGATGTCGATCCAAAGAGTAAAAATGTAGAGAATTGGATGAATGAGCTAGAGTAGATGATGTGCAAGTCGATAAGGTATGCACTCAATCACTCTGTTGTAGATTACCCGACTTAAAAAAGAACCTAATGGACATTGTCGCATCCAGGTATTTAGAAAATTAGGAGGAAAAATTATTTGATTTGTAATATTTTGAATTAATATTTTTTCCTTTCTGCAATGAATGCAAGGTTAATGCATTTTGAATGGATCTTAATTGATATGGACATCTGAGGTGGAGGCATCTTTCAAGGACGGAGTCAAAGGAGTACATACTTACTGGGATAAATTAGATATTTACTTGAAAGACCTTGTCGAGCTCGTTAGGTAGAAGCTCACGAAGTAACAAATGGTCACACTGAATGCTCTAATCGTGCTGGATGTCCACGCAAAGGATGTCGTAGAGAATCTCTGGAAAAACAATGTTTCTGAAATCGCTGCTTTTGAGTGGATCTCGCAGCTTCGATACTACTGGGAAAACGATGATTGCTATGTCAAATGCATTCAAACTGCTTTCCCTTATGGCTACGAGTATCTAGGTAACACTTTGAGATTGGTGATTACCCCGCTGACAGATAAATGTTACATGACACTGATGGGTGCGTTGAAACTGAATCTTGGTGGTGCACCTGCTGGACCAGCAGGAACAGGAAAAACAGAATCCGTTAAGGATTTAGCTAAAGGTTTAGCTAAGTAATGCGTTGTGTTCAACTGCTCAGATAGCATGGACTACATCATGGTTGGAAAGTTCTTCAAAGGTTTAGCTAGTGCAGGTGCTTGGTGCTGCTTCGATGAATTTAACAGAATTAACATTGAGGTTCTTTCAGTTATTGCACAGCAGCTCCTGATTCTCTTCGGTGAGAAAGCAAAAGGCACACCTGCGATTGACTTCGAGGGGTCCGTAATTAAAATCAAGCCAACTTTCTGTGTGTTCATCACGATGAATCCAGGTTATGCCGGAAGAACAGAATTACCTGATAATCTCAAAGCGCTGTTTAGACCAGTGGCTATGATGGTGCCTGATTATGCTATGATTGGAGAGATTATGCTTTACAGCTTTGGATTCACAAAAGGTAGAGATTTAGCTAAGAAAATGGTAGCAACATTTAAGTTGTCTTCAGAATAACTTTCTTCATAAGACCATTATGATTACGGTATGAGGGCAGTGCGATCGGTTATCAACGCTGCAGGTCTTCTCAAAGCTGCAACTCCCGATATGGATGAAGCACAGCTACTGCTTAGAGCACTCCGTGATGTGAATGTGCCTAAATTCTTGAAAGACGATTTGCCACTATTTGAGAATATTATGTTAGATTTATTCCCTGGAATTGAAAAACCTCAAGTCGAATATGGTAATCTACTCGGTGCTATTGATTCTAAATGCAGAGATTAAGGTCTACAGCCAGCTTAATCGTTTATTGCAAAGATCATCTAACTCTACGATACCACATAAGTCAGACATGGACTCATGATTGTCGGACCAACGGGAGGTGGAAAAACATCGAATTATAAAGTTCTTCAAGCTGCCATGACATCCCTAGCCGATTAAGGTTATTCAAAAGTCAATGTGCATGTCCTCAATCCTAAAAGTATTACGATGGGATAGCTCTATGGGTAATTCAATGAGCAGACACACGAATGGACTGATGGTAAAAATTTTTATACTTTTTTCATTTTGAAAAAAAATAATTGTTTAATTACAAATTCATAGGTATTTTGGCTTACCGTGTGCGTGAATGCTGTCGTGATTAATCGATTGAGAAGCATTGGGTGATGTTCGATGGCCCTGTAGATGCACTTTGGATTGAATCGATGAATACAGTTTTAGATGACAATAAAAAGTTATGCCTCAATAGTGGGTAGATTCTCACACTCACTCCGCACATGACAATGATGTTTGAAGTAATACCATACCATTAGCGAAAATAACTAAATTAAACTCATTTACAGAAAAGTAATTGCTATTTTGAATTTCCTTAACACAGGTGGAAGACTTAACAGTTGCCAGTCCTGCAACGGTGAGTAGATGTGGTATGATCTACATGGAGCCTGAGTCGCTAGGTGTTAATCCACTGATTACTTCATGGATGCAAAAGATACCTAAGAATATCGATTCATTTGGGAAAATTAAGAGTAAACTTTAAGCTCTATTCACTGCATATATTGAAGATACATTATGGTTCTTGCGAAGAAACGTAATAGAACCAGTCGTAACAATGAATAACAATTTAATCCAGTCTCAAATGCGCTTGATAATGTGTTTCCTGAGACCTTACGAGGAAACTGATGTGAAGAGAATTGCAGAAGAAGATCTGCAAGCATTAGAGAGTGTTATTGAGTCGCTTTTTGTGTTTACTTTGATCTGGTCTATTGGCTGCACAGGTGACTACGATGGAAGAGTTAAATTTGACTCTTATCTGAAGGACAAGATAAAGGAAATATCTCCTTCTGTGAATTTCCCTTCTGAAGGAACTATCTACGAATATGAGTTCAATATCCAAACGAAAAGTTTCATCAAATGGAGTGATCGAAATACTGGGTTCTAAATCGACTAGAAGGCATAGTATCATGAGATTATGATTCCAACTTAAGATTCAACGAGAAATACATCAATCATGAAGCTTCTGCTGGAAAACTCTTTCCATGTTCTCACACCAGGACCCACAGGTAGAAGAACATACACTTTTATTGAGTTTAGATCAGTTAATTACAACTTTTTATTTAACCTATTTGCTAGGTACTGGTAAATCTCTGAATATCTTCACACAGCTCAGCCAAATGGGTGAAAATTTCCAGTACATTTCCATCACTTTCTCAGCACAAACAAGTGCAAATCAAACCCAAGACACTATCGATGGCAAAATGGATAAAAGAAGAAAAGGTGTCTATGGACCACCAATCGGAAAAAAATGCATTATCTTCGTGGATGATCTCAACATGCCTAAGAAAGAAGAATATGGAGCTCAACCACCTATCGAACTCATTAGATAATACCTTGACCATAAAGGATGGTATAATAGGAAGGATTTGCTCTACATGAAAATGGAAGATGTGATAATTTTATCTGCTATGGGACCTCCAGGTGGTGGTAGAACCTTCATAACAAATCGTGTTGTGAGACACTTTAACATAATTAGTTACACGGAGTTAGACTAAAACACAATCGAGGAGATATTCTAGACATTAGTCAGTTTCTTCTTTAAGAAATTTAGTGAAGAAATTAGAGATAATCTCTCCAAACTCGTTGATAGCGCGTTGCTCGTGTATAATCAAATCAAAATAGATCTGCTTCCAACACCTTCGAAATCGCACTATACATTTAACCTCAGAGATATCTGGAAAGTCTTCCAAGGAGTCTGCTGCATTGTACCAAAATACTGCCCTGATCTCAAGAATCTTATGAGGGTGTTTTATCATGAAAATATGAGAGTATTCCACGATCGATGCACAACTGAAGCGGATAGGAAATATCTTCATGGATTGGTAGCGGGTTAGTTCGGGACATTTGGCTTGAAAGAATAAGATATTATTGATACTGAACGTGTTATTTATGGGGATTTCATGGGCGGACGTGAATCTGATTTGCGTTTCTATTAATAAATCGGTGATTTAACACTCTTACTAGATAAAATGGACAGCTATTAGGAGGAGTACAACAATGATACTTCATTTGTATTCGGTGGATAGAAGAAATCCATGAAATTAGTGATGTTTTTAGATGCTTGCGAGCATATTGCGAGAATAGCTAGAATTATCAGATAGCCAAGTGGTAATGCTTTGATTTTAGGTGTCGGAGGTTCAGGCAGATAGTCGTTGAGCAGAATGGCAACGTTCATAACAAATTATAAGATTTTCTAAATTGAAGTGATTAAAAACTACAACATGCGAAGCTGGAGAGACGATATTAAAAAAGTGTTGCTGTACGCTGGACTCGAGAATAAACCAATTTCTTTCTTGTTCTGCGATACGCAAATTATAAAGGAACAAATGATGGAGGATATTAATAATATTCTGAACTCAGGTGATGTCACTGGAATCTATCAAGAAAAGGTAATCAAATTAATTTTTTTAAAATCAAAAACACAAAAGGTTTTATGCTCTAATTCTAAAAACTTTTTGTTTATTACAGGATTACGAAGATATAATGGCAGCATGCAAAGCAGAATGCATCAAGAAACAACTTCCTGCTACGAAAATGAATATCTTCACAATTTATTTAAGTCGAGTTAGGAAGAATATTCACTTGATTATTGCGATGTCTCCTTTGGGAACAGCGTTCACTACACGCTTGAGAATGTTCCCGTCTCTTGTGAATTGCTGTACGATTGATTGGTTCACTGAATGGCCTGAAGAAGCACTGCTAGGTGTGGGTAAAGGATAGCTTATTGATTATGAAGAAGATCTACAGTTGGGAAATAGTATTGGTACTGTAGTAGAAATGTTCAAGATAATTCATAAATCGGTGGAAAAAGCATCTGTTAAATACTTTGAATCGCTTAGAAGATACAATTATGTGACGCCAACAAGTTATTTGGAGTTGCTCTCGACATTCAGAAAAGTGTTATCGTTCAAGAAGAAGGAAGTTTAGAAGAGTATCTCCCGTTTGAAATCTGGTTTGGATAAGCTCGAAGAAGCAAATAAATCTGTTGCGGAAATGAGAATTATTTTGAAAGATATGCAACCCTAGCTTGAGAAGGCTTCAGCTGAGACGGAGAAAATGATGCAGAAATTATCAGTCGATAAAGCTGAGGCTGATTCTACTTAGAAGATTGTTGCTGTTGAAGAAGCACAAGCAACTTAATAGGTACTTTTTGAATTAAATTATTAGACAAACATTTAGCCAATATTTTTGTAAACAATATTTTTAATTCATTTTAGGCAGCTGAGGCTTAGAAACTCGCTGAAGAAGCTGCTGCATCTGTCGCTGATGCGAATAGAATCTTAGCTGAAACCTTAGCAGAAGTGCAGAAATTGAAAAAGGAGCATTTAGTCGAAATCAAATCCTTAGGTTCACCTCCCACAGCTGTTAAAGTGACCCTCGGAGGTGTGGTTATTTTAAATCTAGATGCGATCAGGCAAAACGGTGGGTAAATCATCCAGACTGTAATAGAAGGTGCTATTGGAGGTAAGAAAGAAGAAAATTATTTCGAAACAGCGAAGAGATATCTGTTGAACGATTCGAAATAACTGCTCGATTTACTGATGGCGTATGATAAAGATTCGATTTCTGCTGCGACAATTAAAAAACTTGAAGAGAAGATTCTAAACTAACCTGAATTCACGTTAGCTTCAGTGGAGAGATGCTCCTTTGCAACGAAGTTTTTGTTCATGTGGGTCAAAGCGATGGTTGACTATTATAAAGTTTTCACTTAAACGTAGCCTCTGCGAGAGAAACTTGTTGAGATGAGGAGAATCGTGGAAGAAAAGACAAGAGATTTGAATGAAAAGAAGGATGCCTTAGCGAAGATTAACGCGAAGATATAATAACTTGAAGAGATGTTCGATTAGAAAATGAAACAAAAAGAAGAATTAACGAAGAAAATCGAAGAATGTGAGACAAAACTTGAAAGAGCTAAGAAACTCACTGATGGACTGTCAGAAGAGTCTGTCAGATGGGCGCATGATATCAAGACACTCACACATAAAGCTTCGTTAGTGCCAGCTCATTCTATTATCTCCGCAGGAATGGTGGCATATTCTGGGCCATTTACATCGACTTTCAGAACAGACATGGAATAAGATTGGGTGCTTCACTTAGCTCATTTGGACTTAGAGCATGATTCCAAAGTGTCCATGAGGTCGTTTTTAGGAGAACCTGTGAAGATTCAGCAGTGGAATATTAGTGGTTTACCTAAGGATGATACATCAATAGAGAATGGTATCATCATCGAATAAGGTAGAAGATGGCCGTTAATGATTGATCCGTAGACGCAAGCTAATAAATTCATAAAAAACATGGGTAAAGATCATACGGAAGGTATTGAAATTGTCAAGGCAAATGATACAAATATTATGAAAGTTATGGAGCTCTCTGTGCAATTCGGAAGATGGGTGTTGATCGAAAATGTCAGCACTGAGCTTGACCCGTCACTTGAGCCGATTCTTTAGCAGTAAGTCGTAAAATCAGGATCCGGTTTTTAAATTGTTATTGGTGATAAACCACTTGCGTTCTCGGAATAATTCAAACTGTTTTTAACTACAACTCTCCCAAATCCTCATTATCCACCTGAGACATTCGTGAAGGTTAGCATCATCAACTTCGCTATTACTCCAAGTGGGCTAGAAGAGTAAATGTTAGCTTAGATTGTCGCACTTGAGAATCCCACACTTTAATAAAAGAAAACAGAAATTGTCAAGAAAAACGCCGAAGACTAAAAATCGTTGATTAAAATTGAAGATTCTATCTTAAGCAGTCTCTCGGGGACAGGGGAAATAGCAGAGATTCTCATGGATGAGACACTCATAAATCAACTGTAAACTTCCAAGAAATTCGCTGCGGAAATTAATCAAAGAGTCAAGGATTCTAAAATAACTGAAGCCTAAATCGATGAAGCGAGAGAGAGTTACAGACCTGTAGCGTTTAGAACAGCTATTCTCTTCTTCTGCATAGTTGATCTTGCCTCTATCGATCCTATGTAAAATCAAACAAGAATTTATTAATTATTTTCGATTAATTTGAATGATTTTCCTAAATCCTTTCTTTTATGATTTTTTTGTTAGGTACTAATATTCGTTGCAGTGGTTCACAAATCTATTCGTTATGGGCGTTGAGAAAGCACCAGAATCAAACGAACTTGCGCAGAGGCTCTTGAATTTAAATCAGTATTTCACTTATTCTCTTTACGAGAATGTCTGCAGGTCGCTATTTGAAAAACACAAACTCATATTCTCCTTCATGCTCGCTGTGAAGATCTTGGAAGGAAGAAAAGAAATGGATGAAGTAGAATGGCGTTATTTCCTAGCTGGTCCTTCAGGTGAAGTTCATGTTCCTGCTAATCCAACTACTTGGATTTCTGAAAACGCTTGGCCAGATATTTTTAGATAATTCCATGGAATGAGTCTTCTAAGTAGTTACAAAGAAATAGATCAACATTTACTGCAACAATCCGACAAATGGAAAAATATCTTTGATTCCAACGCTGCATAAGATGAGCCACTACCTGATGAGTGGAATGACAAGCTTGATTCGTTCTAGAAGCTTATTGTTCTTAAATCGATTCGTCCAGATAAAGTAATTGCTGGAGTGCAGAATTGGATAACTGAGAAAATCGGTAGAGAATTTATCATTGTTCCGACATTTGATTTATCCAAATGCTACAAGGATTCGAATGTTGTGAGTCCCTTGATTTTCGTTCTCTCTTAAGGTTCCGATCCGATTGCTGATTTCCTTAAATTTGCAGAGGAAACGGAAATGACGAAGAAATACGATTCAATTTCTCTTGGACAAGGATAAGGTCCCAAAGCTGAACGACTCATCAAGGAATGTGCTTAGAGAGGATATTGGGCACTACTTTAGAACTGCCATCTTGCTATTTCGTGGATGTCAGAACTTGAAAGAATCGCTGAATCTCTCAATGAAAATATGCATTAAGATTTCAGGTATTTAAAAAAAAAAAGAGATTCATTTTTCGAAATAAAATCATTAATAATTTGTTTGATTTCTAATAGATTATGGCTGACAAGCATGCCAAGTAATAATTTCCCGATATCTGTGCTACAAAATGGAATTAAAATGACAATGGAACCTCCTTAAGGTCTCAGAGCTAATCTCCTGAGAACTTATAAAAATATCACTGAACAAGAACTTGCAGATTGTGCTAAACCCGGTGAATTTAAGAAACTTCTCTTTGGATTCTGTCTCTTCCATGCAATCATTCAAGATAGAAGGAAATTCGGAGCTATCGGGTGGAATATCGCTTATGAATTCACCAATGAAGATCTCAACGTCTGCAAGAAACAACTCAAAATGCTTCTTGATGAATATCCGAAGATTCCATACAAAGTCATTAATTTCCTTGGAGCTGAAATCAACTACGGAGGACGTGTCACAGATGATAAAGATGTCAGATTAATCAAAAGTATCCTCAAGCAATACATCAACCAAGAGGTAAAAACTAATCTTAATAGTTCAAATTTATTTTATTAAATTTTTAGTTAAAAAATATTTAATTATTTTTCCTTTATTTTTTGTAGTCTCTCGTTGATGGTTATAAGTATTCTGAATCTGGTACATATTAATCAATAGCCCCTGGAAGATTGGACGATTATATTCAGTACATCGAAGGATTCCCTTTGAATCCAGCTCCTGAAGCATTTGGAATGCACGACAATGCAGAAATAACTAACGCCTAAAATCAAACAATTAATCTGTTAGCAACAGTGCTAAGTTGCTAGCCAAGATCATCCAGTGGAACTGGTAAATCAAGAGACGAGATAATTGAAGAAATCGCACTTATGGTTGAGGGTAAACTTCCTTAAGTTTTCGATGTGGAAATCATTCAGAAAAAATATCCTACTCTTTACGAAGAATCCATGAACACTGTACTCATGCAAGAGCTGTTTAGATACAACAGGTTGCTATCAGTCATGCAAGATTCCTTGATGAATTTACAAAAAGGCCTAAAAGGACTTGTGGTTCTATCTGAAGAACTGGAAAAAATTGCAAATTCCCTCTATGATAATTAGGTACATTTTTTATCTTCTTTATTTGGTTTTTTGGACATATCAACAAAATATGTTAATTAATCTAGCTTATCTTAAACTTTAACTTTTAATCCCCCCACAGGTTCCAAGATTATGGGCAGATAAAGGATTCCTTTCTCTTAAACCGCTTTCCTCATGGACTACAGAGTTAAATGAACGAGTTGTGTTCATGCAAAATTGGATTGACAATGGTACACCAAAAGTCTTCTGGATATCCGGATTCTTCTTCCCCTAAGCGTTTATCACTGGCATGACATAGAACTATGCAAGAAAGAAAGTTATTGCAATCGACTAACTTATGTACGAATTCGACATTCTTGATACACTCACTTATTAGGAAATCACTGAAAAACCTGAATACGGTGTTTACATCTATGGCATTTTCCTAGAAGGTACCAGCTGGAACTTTAAGAAACACATCATTGATTAGCCTATCCCAAAGGAGCTCTTCTCAGATTTACCCTTAATGCATATTTTCCCAACTGTCGAAAAAGAAGCTGGAAAAACCGCCAAGTACAATTGCCCAATGTACAAAGTTGTTTCTAGACAAGGCACATTAAGCACGACTGGTCACAGCACAAATTTCGTTATGAACATTGAGCTTGCCTCAAGAGAGAAAGAAGACACTTGGATTAGAGCTGGGGTTGCTGCTTTCCTTTCTTTAAGATACTGATGAAAAATAAATGTTGTTTGTAATAATCTATTTGCGTTGGGGAGGAAAAAAAGAAGTAATTTTATTCTTTAATTGTGTAAGAGTAAAAAGAAGATGAATCTCCTAACAAAATGTATGTTCATTTAAATTTGTTTGTCTAGTTTATTATCATCACTATGCAGGACTATTTGAAAGATATGCATGCTATGCTTGGAAATAGAAGCTCAGCAATTAGATTTTCCAGTGCAGTTTTTAATCAATTTTTTTGCATTATTTCCTCGAAAGATCAAAGTTAGTAATTTAAAAGAAACAAAATTCAAAATGTTAATGAGGGTTGACTTCCAAAGCAGCTCAAGAGAATTAGTTAAACAACAGAAATGTTGAATAATAGTTGGTTTGTTATTGCAATTGTTAACAGTTTCGTGTTTGTTTTGAGGATTTTTTGTAGCAAAGAGGTTAGTCAAAATGAAGAAAGAATCTACAATAGAAACTTAGATCTTGATTATTGTCTTCCAAGCAATGAAATAAAAGTTAAGAAGTTATGGAGTTAAAATGAATTCCATAGCTGCATAATATGTAAATCATGCAATCCTAATAAGACATAGACATTATGATATTTTTAATAGTGTACTAGGACTGATTAAGAGATTAAATTTCTTTTTCTCATCAAGCACGCTCGATTCATAAAAGAGAGTTAGCTTACTTTCTGAATTATGAAGAAAGTTACATATCATCATCTCCCTTTCGATTTAATAGAAAGAGGGAATAGAAAATTAGATTCGAGCGGGAAACTAAATAGAGAGCTTAATAGACTGTGGGAAATTGCAAAAATAAAGTCAAAAAAAAAAACAAAGGGAGAGATTAATAGCATATTTTGCTGAGATTTTTATCAGCAAAATGCTTTGTTTTTTGAAAATATAGATTAGATTTTATGATGATTTAACCTCATCAGCATTACCAAGATTGGGGGAAACAAAAAAGACAAGTAAAAGATAGAAATATTGAATCATTTTTCTAAACCAAGAATAAGAAGAAGATTGCAAGGATCGAAAGTCAGCTTCTATTTTTTTTTATTTTATGTACGAACCTGGATATGATTTCTCACCAATGGAGCGGTAGTAAATGTAGCAGCAACAGCAATAGCATATTTTATAAAAGCTCGATTCCGCGTAGTTCTTTTAGGATGCACTGAGAGTGGCTACTTATCACCCGTATAATTCACCGACTGGTTTATATGCGAACTCTCCCTTAGGAGGGTTTACAGCAGCCGCTGCAGGATATACTCCTTCAAACAGTTTTGCAGCTGCTGCTGCTTTCAATGTACTGAATGGGATGCCTCCACAAAGTTAATTTGCGCATATGCAGCAGCAGCAACAACAGCAGTAAGCCGAAAATGGATCAATGGCACATAACAACAATAACAACAACAACACCAACGACCTAACTTCGATTGAAGACACGTAAAATAATTTCGATACTATGGAGCCAAGTGTGGCTGCTGGAATGGAGCAGGAGGAGGAAAGAGAAGTGGACAAAAGGGATTTAAAAAAGAAAAGAACAGCAGCGCTACAATATGAAGGGGAGTTCTAAAGTTATTCCACGATTCTAGATCAATCATAGAATAAAGTTCATCGTCGTGCCTAAGAACCTTTGGAAAAGCTGAGAAAAGTCTAAAATTATTATCAAAACAATCTTTCCTTTTAGGGTCAAGCCTCTCCATTTCCAAGACATCCTAACAAATCATAAAATAACTTAACTCAATAGCATTTCCCTGAATATTATTCCCAACAACACTTCCTTCCTCCTCATCATAAAGATCTCCTGCTTCCGAACCATCAGCAAACATAATGGCATTTATAGATGTAGCAAAACACTAATCAGCATATTCCCTTCTGTCTTTATGATAACAGTTAAGCGATTCCTTCTGGTGTCGGTGCAGGGTCAAGTATCACTCCATAGAATATTGGTCGGGCTTTCAACTTCTATGACATCCCAGCAGTAATCATTGAAGAAAGTTATTATTAGGGAGATTAATGATTCTAAACAGTTTCGAATTTACCTTTTTTTTGAAGAAAAATTATTTTATTTTTTGAATGTTTTTGCCCATCAAACAATTAACAGATAGATTCTCCTTAGTAAGGATTCACACCTAGTTATTATGCTTCAACGGCGTCTGTCACGGCTAATGGGAACAACATGCTTGGAAGTAATTTTAATCGGTAGACATCATCACAACAGCAATAGTAGTAGCAAATGGGAGCAGCTTCTACTTCTTCTGCAAATGCGAATTACTCTTTTTCGAGCGTTGCAGCTGCTCTCAAGGGCAAAAATATTCATGCAAATGTTTAATAATTCTATGATTCCCCAGGAAACTTCTGTGGTGCATCAGCATTTTTGCCTTTCACACCTTAGTCAGTGAAAGCAAGTTGCTTTTAGTCTTTTATGCAGGCTGCAAGTGATTCTTTGAAATAACCTATTTTGCATGAAAACGATGAAGGCTCGCCCATTCATTTTCTGTAGACTCCTGTGCAATAATAATACTAATAATTCTAAGAATCTTTAACTCCTCGTTAGATTTTCAATCCATCTCAGCATCTGCAACACCAACATTAGTTGTCTTTTTAGCAGTAGCAGTAATAAGCCTCTCAGATATTTTAGTAATCTCAACCGAAATAAGGGTTAAATCTATTGTAGTAACAGTAATAGCTTAAATAGATGCAGAGATACAACCAGGAGAAGGTATTACTTTAGCAGTAATAATTTTAGATTGAATAGCAAGCAAGAATAGCATCGTAGCAGCAGTTTTAAAATGGTTCTCATAATGAGTAGGCATAGAAGGAAACATCGTCAAGGGATAAGAAAGAGCAGGAATAGCTGTAGATACAATAAAAACAAGAAAACGCAACAAAACAGCAATAATAAAAATAAGATAAAGTGCAAAAATAAGATTAACAGCTATTAGGGATTGAAAAATAAGACTCTCTTCCAATAGATTCAAGAGTGATTTAAAAAGAGGGTTCTTCTGAAGTAGCCTTGATAGATAAGAACAAGAGAAACAAAGGAAAATTGCAATCAGCTTTGGAAGAAAACCAAGAATAAATTGATGAGGAAGAAGAAGAAGAAGAAAATGAGAATGAATCAGAAATATAAAGTGAAGAAGATCAAGATCAAGGTGAAGATGACAATGACGAGGAAGATATTCAAGATGGAGATGAAGACTACTGTGAAAACGGTAGAAATGGAACCAAAAGAAGGAACAATGGATCGCATATAAATTCTAATAAACAAGATTTAAAAAAGATAAAAAAAATAAGCAAAAACAAGCCAACAAGCAGCAAGGTGTAGTAGAAAGTTCATTCTAGGAAACAGATAAACGAAACAAAGAATATCCCTAAGAACTACAGCAAAGCAATCATCGGATTTATTCAAAAGCATCCCGATGAATGCAGTTAGCTGCTTGGAAAAGACTACTCCTTCAACGAATTCGAGAAGTTTCTAGTAGACCGAAAGGAAAAACTCACTGCGATTAAAGACTTGCGCTCTCTATGGACAACGGTAGCCTCAAACCCAAAATAAGAGGCATTCAATAGAGTTTTTAGGATACTTTCATTTAAGTTTTTTAGAGAAAACGCGGTGGCTTACATATATTCTTCTCGCAAAATTAAAAATACAAAAGCACTGATAACTTATAGATTCATACTGCAACGTGCCTTGCATGATCCGGAATCATTTTAATTCATGAAACTTCAAAACTGAAAAAATATATTTAAGGTATCCAATTTCACCTCATTTTCTTGTGTGGTCATTTCAGTTCAGGTAGAATTCGGTCTAAGTTAACTGTTTCATTCGAATCTTCCTTAGAATCTCTCATAATTCTTTTAAAGTTCCCTAATATGTACTAAAGCAAACATAAATATTCTTTTTATTTTATTATTCCTACTCGTTGTTCAAGCAAATAAATTTCATATTCCCTTTTCTTTATTATGTGAATTAACACTCAATTGTATGATAATATTTGATAACATGAATTGCAGATTAATTTTATTGATTTATTTTTATTTTGGAACTTTTTTGATGAGCAAATTAAATGAAAAAAACTCCTGAAATTGGAATTTTTTTTGATAATTTAAAGAAGATATTTCAAAAACAAACAATAATAAAAATAATTCTTTGTAATGTTTTGGGGGGAGGGGAGTCTTTTTGGTTTTTTTGGTTTTCTTTTTGATTTTTAGGAAATATTGATGATTTTCTGCATTCTTTTTTCTTGCATTGGAAAATACAAAATCATCCGAATTAGTGAGTTTAAAATAACATCATGAATAAATAAAGATTCTAAGAAAAAAATGAAAGAAATTCATAGTTTCCAAGAAAGAATGAATAAAAACAAGAACAAGACCCAACCAATGTGGAGCTTGCTGTCGAAAATGCTTTAGCTAAGCGTGTTGAATTGCTTAGAAATGAGTTTCAAATTCAAGAAGATTCTGTGGATTTAAGCCACAGTCAAATTGATGATCTAGATATTTTGAATATTGGCATATTTCTCACTGATCAAAGTCATAATCGCAGCCTTATTCATCTAAACCTCTCACATAACAAAATAACATCTGAAGGATTGCTTGAGTTGCTGATTCCACTTCAATTTTAGATGCACCTAAAGGAGCTGTATTTGAATCACAACGAAATTGGTTAAGCAAGTGAAGGATTAGGAGCAGTGTTGCCAGTATTGCAAGAACTTTCAATCTTAGGACTTGGCAATTGCGGCTTGGTTGATGAGGATCTTATCTAGATATGCTTAGGGATTGTTCACTTAGAAAACCTTGTGGAGCTACAATTACACAATAACTAATTTAGCAACGAAGGAGTGACTATGTTATGTGCAAGTGTGCTCTGTGTTTTAGGTTTAATTGAGAGATTGTATTTAGGTGGAAACTAAAGGTTAAGCAAAGAAGGGTTTGTGTGTCTCTTCGAATGCCTTCACAACAACACTCGCTTGAGGAGTCTATTTGTAAATGATATGTCACTGTGTGACGAAAGTATTGCAGCGTTGTCAAACACTTTGGTTTATAATCATTCCCTTTCAACAATATCCCTTGCGAACTGTGGGATAGATGATACATAAATGAACCTTCTCTAACTTGCTCTTGCGAGTAACAACACAATAACAAACTTGTATCTTTGGGGAAACCATCTCACAGAGAATTCGTTGATATTCCTGGGTCCTTTTATTAATAGATAAAAGAGTGAATCGTAGTAAAAAGTAGTTCTGCTGCATGACAATGATTTCGGCTAGACTTAAATCATCGATTCGATAAGGTAAAGTCAATGCTAAAATAGTGAGTCAATTAAGAACAGCAAAGATACTGCAAAAGATCATGAGCAGCATAAGAGCATAAGCATCGAGAATTTTAGTTTCTTTGGATAGGAACAACATTAAGAGAATCAATTTATTTAAGCAGAACCTAATATTCACAAGGAAAGTATGATTTCTTCAAAGGCAGCTGAGAAACAATCGTAAGAAAAGAATATGAGGAATAATTTAAGTTAAGAGGGGGTGAAGGAATAAGCATCTAAAATAGATATGAATGATAATAGAACAAATCAAAAGAAGCTACTGATTTCGCACTCGACGAAGCAACAAGATTAGTTGGCTGAAAGAGCGGATTCAGGTAGATTGTACTTGACTAAAGAAGAAGAAAAAATTATTGTATCATAGTATGAGGATAGAAATCAAGAATATTATTAGAATAATGCAACTGAGGATGATCAAAGGAACTTCAATTAAGAAGAGGAAAATGATGAGGATGAAGGACTAGATGATTACTTCTTAAATGGGGAAGAAATGATGGATGGACATGAAGAAGAAGAAGATGGAAATGATGATGACGATGATGATGATAGAGATGAGAGGGAATTGAATAAATTAGAGAAACAACTCGCTTAGGATATCGAAATAGTGTATAAGAATAGAGAATCAGCAAAACGAGATGAAAAGAATACATAATTTTGGAAAGGTTTTGAAAAGGATTAGAGTTCAGGATTGTTAAAAAGTCAGTTGTCTTGAAAGAGTTTAAGTTGGATAGGTATTGTAAAAAAAACATAAAAATGAACAATGCAAGAATTTTTTAAAAATTTCTTCTTTAAAAAGAATTGTACATCTCTCCCTCATTCTCAGGTAGATTCAGAATATTAGAGAAGAGAGAGATTTGGTTAGAGATTCACCTTCTCATCGATGTTCTACTATGAAATAATGCATGTGTATTAATCACAGCATAGCAATATATTATATATTAATAATGTAATCTCTGCTATTTGTAATTTTCTGAGTTGTCTGTTGGGTTGATTCATAATTATTTTTCAAGAACGGGGTATGATGGTTATCTTTTTGATTTCTGTTGAAATTCAAAATAAGATTGAGAAATTCAAATATACCTAAGCTGCTGTTAGTCAAAATTAGCAAAAACCACTATTTTAGCAGAATAATATGGATGAAACTGTGTCTTCAGTGGGCACTTTAGCTTCACCAGAGAAAAAACTATCCAAAATTAACGAATTCAAAGTTCTAGGAAGTTTAGGCGAAGGTTCGTTCTCTACAGTCTATAAGGTCCAACGATACGCTGATGGGAAAATATACGCTATGAAGAAGGTTCGCATGAGCAGACTCACAGAGAGAGAAAAGTCAAATGCATTAAATGAAATTAGAATCCTCGCATCAACGAAATCTGACCATATTGTCGAATATAAAGACAGTTTCTTCGATGGATCTTCTGATTCCCTTTGCATTGTGATGGAATATGCTGAGAACGGAGATCTACTTTAGAAACTCAATGCGATTAAACTGTAAAATAAACTAAATCAAGAAGATTCATTCCTAAAAACACCCTCAGATAAAGGATTCATTCCAAATATCGAAGAAGAAGCTAGTGTAGTTAGCATCGGGCAAGTTGAAAGCAATGGAAAAATAGCATAGAATTATGATAATGATAAATAAAACAATGATACTTTATTGTCAGAATAGCTAGATTCTACTTAGAAACACAATTCTCCGAAGAAATAACAACCTAAAATTGTTTTGGACTCTCAAACTAATCAAAATAATTTAACAGCTTCCAACGCTGATCCCTTGAGAGAGTCCATTTAGGGCAATAGAAGTGTATCTAGTCAATAACAGGATGATAACCAAGAGAAGATAGACCATGACCATTACAAATCAAACTGGATTTTTATGCCGGAAGAACAAGTATGGGATTACTTAATTTAATGTGCTAAAGGCTTAGAATGTCTGCATTCCATGGGGATAGTCCATAGGGATCTGAAATGCGCGAATGTTCTCATCAGCCAGCATAACATAGTCAAAATAGGCGATCTGAATGTTTCCGTTGTAACACGTAAAGCTTCTCATCTTGGAAAGACACATCCAGGAGGGACTCCTTTTTACACTGCTCCAGAGGTTTGGGCAGGACATGCTTGTGATTTTAAGAGTGATATCTGGTCTCTAGGTTGTGTCGCTTATGAACTGTGTGCGTAGAAACCTCCATTTGAGGGAACTACACTAGCAGGGTTATGTACAAATATTCTAAAAGGATCGTTTAGAAGGATCCCGAAGGTTTATTCTGAAGAATTGTCAGCTGTAATTGAGTTGTGTTTGACTTTCAAGGCTACTGAAAGGCCTTCGAGTTAGGAGCTGCTTATGATTCCAGAAATATAAGGTTACTTAAAAGCTTATTAAGAACGATATTCTTAATATCTCAAGTGTTTTACAGTGCAGAAGATTCACAGTGAGATGGAGCATCTCTCACCATAACGACGAGCGAAGAGAAATTTATTAGAATAGCAGCATTTGATTGATACAATTAATTTGCCTTCAAATCTTAAGAAACTCTCTCCACTTCTACCGAGAGCTCATTATGAGGATATCTTACATTTACCTGCAGTAGCGGAATTTCAATTAGTGAAATAAGACCATAGAAATCTACTCGATTTCAATGAAATAGAGGTATTGCAACAAGATGGATGTCTAAAGTCAAATCTAATGGCTGATAAATAATATCATGAGTTGGCAGCAAAGCAGTCGCCAATTAGATTCACTCTGCAGAAGGTTTTAATGGATGAATCAAGATTGTTAGAAGATAAAGAATCAGATAGTAAGAAGTTGGAAGTTGGTATTCAGAAGAATTCAGAAGTATCTAATCATGAAATAGCTGCAACAAACATCTAAACAGAAACTAACAGAAGTGAATAATCCTTTTAATAGAATAAAATAGAATAACAGCATTGCTAAGTAGGTTAAGAATGTGTGCAGTTATCCCAGAGGGATAGTTAAATTCAATAAACTGAAGACATTTCTAGCAAAAACATCATAGATAAAGATAAATTCAATGACGAATAGATGCATAAAATGAATGAAAATGCATCTCGTCTCAAAATGCTCAGTGAATATCTAGAAAAACTTAGAGCTAAACCATAAAGAATACAACAACAACAATATCCATCTTCAGGGTGTTAATTTGGAGCTATGAGTATTTGTAGAGATTTCGAGAATGTTTCGGAGGTTAAGTAGACTAGATAAAAGTACACTACAACGTTATCTAGGGATTCATCAAGTGAAGAGCAAGGAGGAAATAATAATAATTCTCGTGTTTAGTACTCTTTTTTAGAAAAAAACACAATCAAGAGCAATCCTAAAGCTGCCTCACTTTCTGGATCATCGACGAATCAACAAACAAACATGGGAGGAAATGATGTTTCAAAATACCCTCAAAATACCAATATTTCTTAAATCTCCCAATAAATTCAGATCACGAGCAATTTAGCTAACTATCAGCTTCAGAACATCCTCCCACGCAACAATAATTAAGTATATTTTCACAATTTACCAGCGAATTCAAGTAATCTCTAAAATACTTCTCAAGTTAAACACCACTACGCTTAAGTCAACTCTAGTTTTATCAACAATAATTACAGTAATGGCAATAAAAACAATACGCATCTTTAGAAAACATTAACCACCAATGATTCAGTAGATAATTTATCTCCACCGATAAGAAGGACGAGACGAATACTCTCACATCAGACGAACAATACTAGCAATAGCAGTAATAATTATATTATGAATCCTAAAGAAGATCAAGAAACAGTTGGGGTTAATAAACCCAAGAGTACATCTCCTCAACCTAGATTTACATAGTTTTCGTAGGTTTTAAGGAGATATCTACCTAAACCATAGAGTTATTAGAATAGAATAGCATCATTAGATAAATAGACAGCATTTTCAGTTGTAGCAGCGTAGGTTTCAAGAAGTCCACCTATTGTAATCTAAAAGAGAGTTGTGCTATCAGCTAAGATCACGTCTTCGAAAGGAACAGCTCAAAGGGTGCAAGCATCATAACAATCATAATAATAGCCTTGTCTCTCTTTTCATATTCCATCGAGAGTAAACTAATAATCTGATCAGGGATAAACTACCAAATTCACTGCAAGGGATGAAAACAACTAAGAAAACATCTTTGCATCCTCGAATTATCCAAATGTGTCTCTCAATAATCGAGGACACTCCTCAAGGATACATCGATAATTTAAAGAACCTTCTTGCTAGCATACTTCGCTAGTTAAAGATGGACTAAGAGTTGTAAAGCTTGCGCACATTTGCAATAAGCATAGTAGTAATCTAGAAAATACGGAGAAAAGTATTTTTTATGACAATACTAAAGATATCCAAGGAGATAGAAGTGCTAATCAAATCTAGCAAATACATCATCACCATCTTGAGTTTCACACGGACAGAAATAATAAAGAAAGACTTGCATATCTTTAGTCTGTCCGAAATCAATTAGCACCTTCTGGCCATAATAAAAACTCAGTATCCTAACCCAATCCTCATTAGTTTCTTCCTCTAGCACACAATCAGAATGAAAGAAAGCATAATTTTATACCCGTATTCTTGAGATGATCAATTTTTAATTTCTCTTCATTTATTCCTTT
>Ga0302271_10001542_pt1 | contig 21997 bp, 13 predicted proteins | sample III_Bog_N1_1_FD_198767 | JGI IMG/M metagenome (GOLD analysis project Ga0302271, IMG submission 198767) | Peat permafrost microbial communities from Stordalen Mire near Abisko, Sweden - III_Bog_N1_1 | ecosystem: Environmental > Terrestrial > Soil > Wetlands > Peat | place: Sweden: Abisko... | reverse complement strand
CAACGATCGACATAAATTCAAAGAACTTCTCAACGATTGAGTTTTTTAATAAGATGCTCAAGAAAACAGAGGAGAAGGCATTTACTTCACTGTTTCTTAGAACACTAAATTTCCAGTATTTCTTTAGGATTTATTATGAATAACTCTGGAATCAACAAGAGAAGGAAAAAAAGGAAAATGAGGAAGGAGAGAATGGTCCAGGTAAACCACAAGAGAGCATGATAAAACATCAATCATAGCCAAAGACGCCTACTCAGTGAGAAAGTAAGTTAGGATGGATATTCATGTGTTATGACATCAATTGCTGATTCTGAGTAACTCTTAATCTTCAATAAATCATGAAAATTAATTTGTATTATTTCTTCTTTCCTAACTGGATTACATTTAAATGTATTATTTTTTGTTGTTGTATCATTTGTCTCAAAAACCACCTAGTTTTCACATCACGAATTACAATAGTTTGGCTGTCCAATAAAAGATTAAAGCAAATATTTTCATGTTATCCGTCTCTCTTTCTTCAACAGAAATCTTCCATCAATCAGTACAAAATCCAAATCATATAGAATTTAGCTGCAACACACTCGCTATTCTTTTCTTATACCAACCTTTCATATTCTGCATTACCCTTTCGGCAGCTCTGAGTTCTTATTTAAGAATCCATAGGATTTTACAGATGAACTTCCAGAAAATGTAAGAACGGTGCTTGCTAGCCCTGATACAACTTAGCCCCAATCACCATATTACTCACGATAATCACTCCTAGTCTATTATCACCCCTCTAACTCATCATAGGAAAGATAATCAGACTTCTCAACTATTCTCTCTGATCTATCTTATTGCTATTTCCATATACATCCATTGATAGTCGTTCCTTCTTCTATGTTGATTATCAATAATCATCTGTATCAATCGTTTTTTTGTTCTCTTCTTTTTTATGAATTCATTAAAGGCTGATTTGAAATAGATAAAATATCTGATCAGCAGCATAATTTCCCTTAATCCTTTCTAATCTGGAATTTAGATTGATTTCTACGTATTTGCCATCAAATTAAGTGGGAAACAAAGAGATAAAGAGAAAGAACAAGCAAACACTCCACTCAAACACTTTGTCTTTTTAATTAATTACAAACAAACAAAAGAATTAGGGTTGGTTGAGCTAGTCTGCAGAGTCACAAGTGTTCGTTTGAACAATGGATAATCAAGAAATCGAGGAAACAATAGAACTAGCTTTGAACACCAGTCCGACCAGCATCTCTATCAATGTCGGAGAACCTGAGAGGAAGCTTCTTTCGTCAGTCGTATGAGAATTTATAATTTTTGTTTACTTAGCTTTTCGATAAATCATTTGATTATTTTTGATGTTGAAGACATACTACCCTTTGGAAGTGAACATCGAAGGACATGATAGCTTCATAGTCTACAAGCGCTACAGCGAATTCGAAGCACTTTACTAAGTCGTAAAACTGAAAATGTATTCAAATATTTATACTTTTATCATCTTTCCTTGTGTTTTGGCAGCTCGAAATGAAGTACAACAATTTCAAGTTCTCTGAGCTGCCTTCGAAGCTGCAAGTCTTCAACAAGAACTCCACGAGATAGAAGTCCTTTTAAGATGTCATCAACTCTCTCCTCAAATACGCTGAGAAATACCCCGAGAAGCGAAAGGATTTCATTCAATCACTCTTCGTGTTTTTACTCTCAGAAAGTAAGCTCTTACTCATTATTCTTCAATTGATGTCTTGCTAAGTATTGATTCTTTCTCCCAGCCAAAAGTAAAGGCCGCTCTAGGATCGTTAAGAAAGGACAAACTTCGGCTACAGCTAGTGCAGTAACGACTATCGAAGATTCACCTAATATGTCAATATCAAGTCCAACTTCCTCTTAACCGGATCTATCAGCGAACTTGGAAGAACCCAACTCCAATACTTCTTTTACCTTGCCTGAAAGACGCAGACAATCAGATGCTTAGGAGTATTTCCATAAAGGACATTAGAAATTGTCTGCGGATAACAAAAAAGAAGATCGTTAACTTTTTACTCCACAATATGGGCCGATTTCTAAGAGTTTAATCAATAGTAGTCCTGAGGAGAAGGCATTGATCGATAACTACGATATCCTGGATTAAATTAAATCTTACACCATGCACCATCGAGAAGCGATAAGTGGAATAACAGGGAAATCCTCATTATTCTGTTCGTTCAATTTGGCAGACTCCCAAGATAGCATTCCAGGAGGGTCTAAAAGCAAAAAGATCAGTGAGGAAAACTCAATTATCAACCAGTCTAAGAAAGAAGATAATGAAGTTGATAAAATCGAAGAAATCGACTCGGATGAAGAAAAAATATCAAATTTCAACTTCAAATTGTGGATTAAATTCTATTACAAAGAGACATTTGATCCTTACTACGTGAAGTTCAAAGGGCATGACATGCTCTTGTTCTCAAAGATTCACGTAAGCGATGATCATTATCAAAATATCTTTCATTGAGAACTGTTAGATTCTTCGTTGAGTGTTGCTTTGATTTTACTAGGACAACAATTTTAGCAAATTGATATGCTTACATGAGATGCAGACGAAAGAGACTATGAATTCAAATAATCTATTTGAAATGAAACATGCTTCAGATTTTCATCCAATTCAAATCAAAGCAGGCACAGCACTCAAAAGAGAGAATCTTATCAAGGAAATCAAGGAATACAGCTAATCCACTAAGTTCGATTCTTCCAACTCTTTCTCACCTATTGGGAAGCTTGTTTTCTATGGTAAACATAAATATGAAGCTACAAGAAAAACTCTAATAAATGAATGAATTCTGATTGATTGTATCTGTTAAACCCTTTTTTATGTTGATTTACAGTGACACAATGTGAGAACATCCGAATTCCTGAGGGAGAACCTGTGTTAATGAAGATTAAGACGAACCACTTTTGCTTCGAATCATCAGTGCACATCCATCTCAAAAAAGGAATCTACTTCAAATAAGAGTTCCAAATGTAAACAACCCTTATCAATCAATTCACAAATACAAATACACCAAAGCTTTTAAAAACTGTTTCAAGATAAGAAATTGTCTTTAATTCTTGAATTTATTCTTTCAGCCCTGTGAGCAACCCTTACGAGACTATTCGTTTTGAATTTTATCGATTATTCAATGATTCCTGGCTGAGGACCAAGGTGAAAGAGCAGTTTGTCGGACGTGCCAAGTTCTACTACGCTGATATTCTCAGCTAAAATGAAGGATACACTATTGCAGTAACACAACAACTTAACTTTTCTTCTTTTAACATTAAATAGCATTTGAACCTTCTCTTCATTTCGTTTATCCTTTTCCTTCTCTTTCTCCCTTGTTTATATAGAATATGATTTTGGACATTGACTTAATGGATTCTAAAGAGGTCGTCGGTCTGCGAGTGAATGTCCGAAACGATTCCTCTAAGCAATCCATTCTTGCTCCCAATCCACATGGCTACGAAGAAGGAGAAAAGAACCTTTCCAGTATCGATCTCTTCCTCGTGAGTTTCTATCGCTTCCGTCGAGTCATTGGGTACATTGCCGAAGCCTTCTAAACTGCTGAGGATGTGTATTATTTCAAATACCCTAAACTCAGTATTATTTTCTTCTTATGGCTCTTCATCTACGTTGCTTCCTGTGACGTCTCTAATCTTTTCACACACATTGTCCTGACAGTTGCATTGTCTTGTCTATCATATTAACCAGATATCCGCAGAGCCTGCAAGGAATTCCTCTAAAAGAACATCCTCGACATGCGTAACGACTGCGCCTTAGAAGACCCATAGATTCTCACTGAAGATGAAGATCTCTACAAGTAAATGCGAGAGAGTTTCAGTAAAATCAACGTGAATAGCTTACAAGTAGAGGACAATGACGGGGAAAGTGCTTCAATCCTCTAGAAATACTATAATCTCAAAAAGAAGTTTGTATAGATTCACGGGTATATCACGTTTATCTGCAATTTCTGTGAAAAATCGAAGAACCTCTTCACATGGCAAGACACCGTCCGCTCGATTTATCTTATCGTCTTCTTGTTCGTTTTATGCATCATAATCCACGGACTTCCAATCAGATTCTTCCTTTTAATCGTCCTGGGAGTGATCGTAGAAGACGGAAGAAAAGCCTTGAAAGTACGTAAATCCTTCAATAGGTAGATTGTCTTGAATGTCTGCGAATACTCTCTTCGGAAGAATCTAAGCATCACCAAAGATTTCCTGAAATTCGAGGAACCTTGGTAATTCTCCAATGTCAAATTCATTAAGACCCTAATTGAAGATTTCTACCAACATCTGCAGATTATCCTAACTGAAGAGATCTTATAAAAGTATAATTCTCCCTAGGGAATTGCTGAGGAACTGTCAAAATGCTCCACAACGTTGACATTATACGCTGGTGATAAAATCCAAGGTACAGATGAATTATTCGAGGAGATTCGAAAGTAAATCTATCCAAAGAGGACACTTGTCGAGAATATATACTTCTACTCTTATAATTTCCTATATAACATCCCTAGCGACTATTACAGACTAGTACATCCTAATAAAATCTAGCAGTTCTTTAAGAAATACAAAAAAGCATAAGAAAAAAAATAGGGATTGAATATTGCTGCTAGGTCAGGAGCAGGAAAATTAATATTATCTCCAGCTGATTAAGCAATTCCGTAGTAGGCATCATCGTAGAGTTCATCTTAATGCACAGCCTTAGGAGATGCAAATAATATAACGAAGAAACAATAATGAATTAAAATGACAACAAATATTATCACAAATAATTAATATTTTTTTATTAGCAAAAAGTAACAAAAGACAGTAAATAATTCACCCTTTATTGATATATTATTTTGCAATTTAATTCCTGATACTTTTTGATTTATCTTCTGCTATTTTCATAGAGAGAAGAGTAGTATTATTTGATGTTAATTGATATTATTCTATTTTAAGAATTCTCAAAAATAGCAGAAAAGACAATGAATTAAGTTAGTATGCTTCACTTTGAAATAATTGCTAGAAGGGTGAGCGAGTAGGACTTTCAAAGTAACCAGCTCATCAATCATAAAAATGCTGGGAGAAGGGACTAATATTGTTGATTTCAGAAAACTGAAACAAAAGAAAAAAAGAAAAGAGTTATCACAAATTATTATAAATCACCTTTTAGTTATTTTATTAGCTCTTTGCGCATATTTTCTGGATAAAGAAGCAATTAAAACACACCCGCAAGCATACAATTATTACTCTCTATTTCTCTTTCCCTCTCTCTCTATTCCTCCCTAAATCCTACAATATTCTCTTTCGCTCTTGTATGATCTCCGAGCAAACTTAGAAATCTCCTAAGTCTCCAGCAGTGCTCACTACATCTCATTCAGGCTTAGACCTCATAAATATTCAAGGCAAGAGGTTTCTTGAGAGTTAGCTGTCTCTGCTAGATCTCCAAATAGATGATAAAGTGCGTGACAACAATTTAGATATTCCAAATCACACTGATTCTGATGAATAAATCCTCACTAACAATACTTTTACTAACGAGAATAACCCAAAGAACAACCTCAAAGATGAAGAAGAAGACCACGACTTTTCTTCGGAATATTTTTCATTTGCCAATGAGAATTCCCTGGGAAGAACTACTAAACGATGGACCAAGGATCTGCCAGAAGATGAGGAGGATATGCGTAATGGATAAGGGAATTATTCTAGATAAACGCACACGGAAGATAAGTAGAGGATGTTTGCGAGACTAAACCATTGCGAACCAGAACATCTCGATGAAATTATGGTGAGGATAGCCTCCGAAGAGCAAGTCAAAGTCAATCAGAACAATGAGTATAATTATGTGCTTTCTAAGCAGTGTTGCGAGCATGTCTACGAGATATTTGAAATACCAGAGAAAACAGAAGTTCAAGATAAAACTGAACCTGTCCCATTACAGACAGCAATGAACGCCTCGATGTCGTCATTTGTGTTAGCATGAGCTGTATGGAAGGGGAGACAAGAAAAAGAACTTTTTCAGCGAACTTGAATTGAAGGAGTTTTCAGCTGATTTAATATGACTGCCATTCGAATTAATACCTGCAAATTGTAATCAAGCAATAAATCCCTGAACTAATGATTCTCAAATGAATATTAGTTTATTTACTAGAATTTACTACCTTTGAAACGCTAAACAATATCTCGTTGATATGTGTGTATGTGTGTTAAACTCATTGTATTCTTGCTCTTAAAACGAAGCAATAGTAATTATTTGGAGTGTTGGTTGTATCAAATAAAGATATGAATAGTTTAGTGAAAAATAAAGATTACATATTAAGATACTTGATTTAAAAGGAATGCATGATTCAAATACTTCTAAGATATTAAAGTATCTTTCGTTGCTATTGCTGTTGTGTTTGAATAATTGAAATACAAACAAACTTAATGCCAGAAAATCTTAAATATCATTTTTCTTCTGCCTGCAACTCAGAATCTTGCTTTAGGAATATTTAGTCAAAGCTGTCTCTCATTTTCATTGAATACCTGCAATTTCCAAAATATCTCTGCACCCCAACTAAAAATGATAATCTTATTTTTACATCAATTGACCCAAGACCCGTACTACTAGCAAATGAATCTCAAGGATGAAGTAATTATTATTATTGCTCATTGAGGTGAGAGCACAATTGAGCCAATCATTTCTTGGTAAGAAGCTGAAAGAGAGATATGTATTTTTCGTTTTTTAAAAACATATTTAGCTTCCAATATGTCAATTTAGGAGTAATTTAAGATGAAAGCTAATTAAATTTTCTCTTTTCTTGTGAATTAACTGTCTGTAGAAACTTTGAATTTTTCTTAAATTGAAGGGGTGCAATTTGGAAATTAATTCGAAAGTAGAACAGTATTAATTCTTCTCCATTACTTTTCAACACTCGAATTAGCATAAGCTGACAGCTTAATTAAATTCATTTGGAAATGTCATTTTATGAAACAAGAAAGAGGTAGGTTCTTCAATTCAATCAATGTAAAGTATGTTTAAGTAGTATTTTAAGACTCTTCGAAAGAATATTTAATTTATCCCAAGCTTGTTTTTTTCTAAATCAATTCACTGGTGACATTTTGAGATTTTCAGCTACCTCAGCTGATTTCCTGATCTAACCCGATAATTTCAAAAAATATTCTGCTTAAGAAAGAATGTTTCATTGAAGTAATGGTTTTATCTACTGACAAATCATCATTTTGATTTTTTTTTAGTTGCTCAGAAATTATCCTTTGAGCTATGTGATTCTCTAAATGAAGCTAATGGTTCTTGATTTTAGCAATTCATTATTCAATGAGCTTATCCTTCATGACGATTTTGAATAGTTCAGAAATCAATTTCAAACACAAAAAGAGGAATTTAATCTGTAAGAGCTAGAAGTGGAAGAAATTATATACCTAATTAGATTAGTTATATGAAATTCACTTGAATTCAAAAGGTTTGAAATGAATATTTATTTAGTCTGGTTTGAGGTGCATTCTAATTGAATAAAAAGTAAATATGGCTAAGAAAAGGGATTTTAGGTTAGTTCATTAGTTTCTGAATAAACTGAGCAGTCAATTATTCTAATGATTTTTTTCGTTTAGCTTACTTGAATCTCAGATTACTGAGAAGTTTTTTTATAAATGGGAGTATTATTTGCTTTTTAAAAAGGTTTTTATTAAAGATTAAATGCAATAAGAATTACATTAGCAGTAATTTAAGCAGAAAATATTTGTCACTGTATTTTGCAAGCTTTCTTTTTAAAATGGAGACATATCTAATTTAGAGCTGTATTTCCAATCTCTTCAAATGCTTTATTGAATTACTTAAGCTTTTTCATAAGCTTGTTACAACTCTTTAAGCTAAAAGGTGAACAAGTTTGTTAGTTTTAATCTCGAAATTACAAAGGATAAATCATTATAAAAAGAAAAAAGAACCAAACTCCTTGATTCTTATTTTATATTTTCATTGAAATAACTCAATAAGCCTTAACTGAAATGTTTTAGGTTTGGAAAATCAAAGAAAATCAGCAAGGGGTAGAAACTTGATAATTTATGCTTGTTTCTTTACAACAAATTTCTTCTTATCTAATCTGGCATAATATCATACAATTACTACACAAGCAACAAAATAAGTAGACACAACGGTTGACACAAAAAACTCACAAAATACCAATCTCTCAAGGATTATTACTATTATTGTAATATTTCTTAGTGTAGAGATCTTTGAGATTATCCAAATTCAGATTTAGTTATTGTAGCTTGTTCTTCCTTGAGACTGCAAGCTACTCTGGATTCTTGAACGACTGCACATATGGACTTTGATGCACATCATATTCAAGCACATTCTTCCTTTGCTAAGCTACTGGTAGGTTCCTTTGCGATTGCGCTTTGATAACAGCTCCAACAGTGCGTTATCTTGTCTTAGGTGTCTGATTAGCGCTCTTTCTGGATTAGGAGTCATAGGAATCTAAATTTTATATTGAGTACACGTGATTCTGGTATTTATTCACGATGTTAGAGTAGAAATTTGACTGAGGAATTCGAGAATGAGGGGAAAGGTTAGTATCAGAATATGATACATTCTCAGTGGATTACTAGTCATCCATGAGTGAATAGTTGAACCTCTTCCTAGTTATCCTCTTTCCAGCTGGCGACAGTGAAGATAGGATATTACTATTGTTATTTCCATCTTATTACTAGAGACTCTAGAGATTCTAGAACTTCGCTTTCCTAGCGTTTAAATAAGGGAACAAACCTCCAGCAGCTGGTCGTTTTTTCTCGTTCCCTGGGCTGGAAGACACAGTGTGGTTCTTTGTAGAGATTGCAGCTTAGGATTTTGCTGAAGGAAGGTTCCTGCGTTGCATCTTGGAGGACTTATTTGAATTAAGAGCTTTCAGATCGTTGATTAACATCATATTACGATTATTGATTTGTAATGATTTTTTGTCATTAGATTTGTTGGACTAATAAGGCATCCTGCTGTTTGGAGACACATTGTTAGTCATGAGAGACTTTCCATGAAGTGACAGATTAGAAAAGTGGTTCAGACGCTTTTAATCTGAAAAATCAATAGGTTGTTGCTTCTGAGAAAGCATGTTTTAATAACCATTGTTGTTATTTGCATACATTCCTTGCTAGGGCTAAGCTAAGGGTGTATTGATCGTTGTTTGGATCGATGCTAATATGATGTTTGCATCTTTGAGTTTTGTGTCGATTTATTGTTTAGATGACGTAATATTATTTTGCTTTAATATTGTTTTTTACTGAATGAGAATCTTATCTCTGAGATTTAGTTATTCAGATAATTCTGATATTTCTGCTTCTTTTTCTCTAATTCGTTCATCGCGCTTTCTTATTAGAAACTCCTTTTCAACGTTCACACTAGTTAATTCTCCAGATGACAACAAATTCGCTAGTAACAACTGATATTTTCCAGGAAGACCAGATTGTTTGATTCTCTACTGCAAGGTTTTCCTTCCTTCTTGTAGGTTCCTTAATCCATTACTCAACTCTTGGATCTATCTCTGCAAGCTCTCAGCTCCTTAGTTATTGATTGCTTGTTGCTCTTTGTACTATGTTTAAGTTGATTCATTGACCATTGCTCTTTAAATCTCTGCTTGAAGTTGTAAGTTCATTCTTCCAATTTTATCTAGTTTCATCTACGCTTCTTAGATCGTCCTGATGTACCCTACTTCATCATCAAATTACTACTTAATAGCCTGCTCTAGCTGTTCCTTAATCTGCTATTATTGCTCATCTAATTATTAAAACGCTAAATTATTATTTTATTGTGTTTAAGGTGACGACGAAGATAACTAAATCGGGTGGATTTAAGGGAGTCTCTGCACACTGCTGGTGACTTTCTCGCTGTTGAGGATATTTCGTAGATTGTCATTTTCTTTATTGAGTTTTTCAATGATGGCGGCATAGTTTGCGACATGGTTGCTGGTGGAGATCACATTTTTTTAGACATGCACTTTAATGTTCTTCGCTCTGTTAGCGTACTGCAATGTGTTGTAGGTGTCTTCGAAACTTAGAATGCTCCCAGAGATATTCGCGATCATTACAGTTCTGCAGTTACCACCCAGAGAGTCCTAGTTAAAAAAAAATAATTGGGTGTGTTTTGTGTTTTTGAAACCTATGGAATTAAAATGTACTTTGAGGAGTCTAGTGAGTTTTGATCCTCTGTATGGGATGAAGGTGTTTTTCTATGGACCTTTTTCGTTCATCTCGCTGAGTGCTGAAATGCAATTACCTAATGTAAGTAAGGACTGATTGATCTTAGCCCCTTCCAGCTTGTTAGCTTTGGTTTTGTTTGCCCACGCTCTTTCAGAGCCAGCAAGATCAACAAGGGATAGCTTCGACACTACCATTTCTTTCTCGAGACCTTCAGCTCGGTCCACGCATTCCACTGTGATTTAAAGAATCGCGTGAGATCGACTGGATGCTTCATTGGCAATCGTAGAATCCTTTGATCTGTTTCTACTTCCTAGCCTAAGTAATCCACCGACTTGCAAGGGATCAGTGACTTCGACTTCAGTTAGTCCCTGGGAATCAAGCAGTTTTAGAGAAAAATGAAGAAAAATTCAAGAAATTATTACATGAACTTGTGTGACATCTGACTTGGGATCTTCCCTGAGATCGAGGTTCTTTTATTCTGCTGAGAGAAGATCCTTAAGGTTTTCATTGTATATCTCCATGTATGCAACTCTGATTGCAACATCATGGGTAACACCTTTGGCTTTAGCTCTTTCAAACAGCCCATCCATAACCATGTCCATCATTCCTGGGATGTCTTTCTGGCCGATCATTCTGAAAACAATAATAAATCGAAAATTGTCTAAAAATCATTGACAATATTTTCATAAAACTTATCTTTCATTTCCTTTCTTGTTGTGGAATCTACTCAACTACTCTCATTCAATATTAAACATCCCTATCCTCTAATTCTAAATCTTCTATATTACGTATATGTCTTCCCTGAGGAAGTAGCTCCATACGCAAAGATCGTTGTGTTGAATCCTTCTATGACATCTCCAAGGTACAGTTATCCAATTTCCTAGTAAACTTGCTAATTCGTGGCATCCTCATCAAAGACATAGTCAAATGTGAAGTGTGTCTCTTTAAATCTGCTCTTGTTGATGTTGTAGTTTAAATTATATCTTTTGTTGATCTCGTCTGGATCAAGCAAGTTTATCTGCTTGTTATTCGCAACTTCGACGATTTCTGCGCTGTTTCCATTCTCTATCTCTCGCTGCAGCAAGGGCCGTTTCCTCAAAGCAACCTAGATGTTGCTAGCATTTGCAGCAGTTTTCATTTTTCAGCTATCTCTTTCTCTCCTTGTTTCTCCTTCTTCTTTTTTTCTCTGCTGATTTTGGATTAAAAAAGTTCTTTGGAAAAGTGCTCTTCTCAAAAAAATAATAATCCATCCACTAGCTGAATTCTAATCCAAATTAACATAAAGCAGTTTATGTTTCTTGCCATTTTGCTCTCTCTATCCAGTAAAGCTCGCCTGTAACGCTTTATTTCAGTTTTAACTCACTGATTAAGGGAGGCTTTATATAATTTGTTATCTAATCTCTTTCGCATTATGTCAACTTGTACTATCTTCACATAATCCTGGCTATGATTCAAAAACTAACACGAAGCCTAGGAGATTAATACTTCCTACGAATCACAAACACACACAAAATTTCTAAACTCTTCTAATTTTTCATATTATAAATATAATATTTGATAAACAAGTTGAATTCTATCTTTTTCATTTGCTCTCATGCATCTTGGGTCAAGAATGAAGCAAGAACAGACACAAGGCCTAGCAGGAAAAATGTTGGATAAATGTCTTAAGTTGCAAATAGCAATGCAGGAGGGATAAGCAATCCAAGAGATCCAAAAGAAGCAATAGCTTTCCAGGCATTCTATTTGAAAGCTTAAGTAGGTTCGTTGGACTTACACTTCATAAGAATCAAGGAAAAACCAGAAATTGTAAAGAATCTTATCATTCCAAGAAGAAACAGCTCAATTAGCTTCAACAAAGGAAGATTGCTGTTGCTGAAAGCATTATTGTTATTTGGTGGTTGTTCTAAGTCATCTAATGGAGAATGCCTCACAACGAAGACAGTCGCGGAAATGACTCCAATAATAAACAAAGTCTATTTCAGGGAATACCTCGGTGGATGAAACTCAAGAAGTTTGTCAGTTGCTAATATTGCCACAAATTCACTGAACCCAAGCACGAACATATTTGCTGGAAGGTTCACACCGAACTTCTCCATTTCAAAAAATATCACATAGTAAAAGCTGGTAAGGATCATTTGTGCTATAACATATTATGCTACTCTCCTCATGTGAGCACAAAGAGCGCTTTTTGTAGTGACTGCTACTGTTTCCAGCTCAGATTCTTCGCAGACGTTGTTCTCAAATTGAGCACTATTCTAGACATATCTACGACTTTCATTTCGTATTGGCAACACCATTATTGGGTTGTTTCGAATTTCTTAATCCGCAAGTTGTGATGGTTAAGAGTTTGAAAATGCAGCTACAGAATTACCAGCTAAGTCATTAAGGTTGTTGGTATTGTTAAAAGGTTAATAATGTGCCATTGAATGTCTGTTATGCATTGAGGATGTGGCATTGTTCGATTATGGAATATTCTCAGACTATGAATACTGCTATCCTTGAGGTTTTTATGATCGATTCTAACTGCGGATAGTCTCCGTTTGTTCTTTAATGGATCGAAGACTCTTTTTCTGAGATTACCTATCTTAGATATTTTCTCTGGAATCTTATCTCTAAAACTGCTAAAGCTAGGATTATCTTTTATTACTGACGTTTTCTAGTTCTTCACTAGGTTTCCATTGCTAAAATTCAGTTTCATATTTGTTTTCTTCACTGTTTTATCCATTTTTATCATGATTATTCACCTAGTTATTGGCGAGTTATTTTTTCTACTGGTGCTACTTCTCCTAGTGCAATTATTCACAATTCATCTCTGGACCTTGCAGCTGAAATGTACTTAAGGAACTGCTGTAAAAAATGTTATTATTTCTATCAGCAACTTTCATAGGATCAGTAGATCCTGCAGTTGTTTGAATTACTCCTAAATATCTCTGGCTATTTTCTTTGTTATTCGTTTGAAACTCATTTCCATTGTTCTTATCAGCTTTTCTGTCTGTAGCAGTGGATGCCAATTCAAATTCTCTGATAACTACACCTTTTCCTAAAGAATGATTATCTGATAATATATATTGCTGTTGTTATTGTTAGTTAATGCTACCAAAGCTTCTCTTACGTGTAAATTATTCTTGAGATTTATGATCTTCTTCTTCCTCCTCCTAATGATACTCTATCGTCTCTTAGTTTAAAAACCTATTATCATTGCTGCCGCTATCCTCTCGAGCATTCGCAATAATAATATTCAAATTCCCCTCTGCATTCTGCTATCTCATCGTGTCTTCTAACCTCCCTTAGAATAAACTGTTCCTCGTCATTTTCTCAAATACTTCCATGAATTCAGCTTTCGTGAAGAAACATTTCGTGTAATTAATCCCAGCAATCTTCGAGAGCACTTTATAGAGTTTCTCAGGGTTCCTTGTTCGCAGGAAATATGCTGGACTTTCTAATATCAAAAACGGTACAATACACAACCCCAAGAACATTATTGGAAGAGCTACCACGTATATGAGTTCCCTCCTCCAGTCATGCATGTAACTGTAGAATGGTGTGATTGTCATTTATGCAGTGGCGTTAGCAAGGAACAAGACACAGCGGTAATGTGCGAACTACTGTTTCGAACAAGATTCACGTATGATTGCAAGAGAAGAGCTCCAGGAACAAAACCCAAATAATCCGCAGCCAAATAAGCTCAAACACACACCTTCATATGAGCTTTCTATGAAAGAGAGCGCTAACACACTTATCCCTTCTAAAGGGAGCGAAACTTTAAGGAGTTTTGCTGTCCCAACTGTTTTTCCAGACAAAAGCGACTGGGTTAGGATAGTCCCTGCCGCACATCCCAGGAAAAAACAAGTAACCATGATAACCTTCAGGGAATACATGTCACAGAGCAGCATGAACTCACTGGTTAAAGAAGACTATCCACCTGAAGTTGCAGCAATCTTCACAGGAGTGACATCGCAAACTTTTGGGCTCTCCCAGCATTCAAAGATTGCCTTAGGATCCAGAGTTAGATTTTTTTATTATGGCTATGAGAGGTATGGGTATTTATGTTATGAGATGTTTCGTTGCTTCGAAGATGAGTTTTAGAGACTGTGTAGCTGAATTTCTTTGTAATAAGTCCCACTGAATGTTTGCGTTTCTGTATGATTCTTAAAATTATTATGGTAGAGTTACTGCTATCTGCTTAATCCCTAAGTTATATGCTCCTGTTATTAGCTCTGCTAAAGTAAACCTAACTCATTACCACTCCCAAAACCAATCCCTGCATTTATCTTTAAGCCTTATTGCTATTAGAAGCTCTCTGCTGTGCACATTAGTTTGGGACTTTAAAACAAAAGAGGGAGTTAATACAAGCCCACTCCTTGAAGCAGCCATATGAAGCAGATGACCACACAGAGACGTTGCTGGTAGATCCCACTGCTTCCTGCTGCTCCTAAGACTTCTTCGCATTCGATTTTTCCTTCCCGTTTTAGAAGGCTTTCTAGTTCTCTTCTTTCTTGCTCTTCCCATGAAATTCCTTCCTATGACTCGTTCTGGTTTCAAAAGGGAACAAACAAAGATGAATAACAAGAAAAAGACATTGAGATGTCAAACAAGAATGCACTGTATTTTCAATAAGCTGCCAATTAGTTACTTCTTCAATCTGATTGGCGTGCTCCATTGCTATGTTGATCAGACTCTATTGTAGATATTTATCTGTTTGCTGCTTCTTTTTGCTTTAAAAATCAGCTTCTCCAAGACAATTAATTAATTATCCCCCGCAAATAATTATCAATTGTGCCAATGAGAAATTCCTTCCCCCCTCAAGTTCGGCTAGTCTATTAATTCCTTTGTACCATGCGCATGAAGACTTATTTTAATAATCTCTTTGTTTTTAAAAGCTTAGCTAATATAAACGAACCAGCTTAGCGAAGGGAATATGTTGAAAGAAAGAGATCGGGTGGATAAGAATATTTAAATCAAAAGTGTTTTTCTTCGCTGATTTCAACAAATTTAATACCATTTAATAAAGAAATATTGAAACTCCTAAAAAACATGAAGAAAGTTAGAGAAAAGAAATATTTGGGAGATTGCTAAGGAGACTATTTGAGGGCTGGATACAAGATCTTGAAAAAAAGAAAGAATCTTTTAAGAGTGAATGCTTGATTAATCGTGCTATTTCTTTTGATGACTATCTACTAATTTTCATCTTTTTGAAAGCTAAGTGATCAAACTTAAGAGAGGCTGGAGAGGAGGATGTGGCTTGATTCTTCAAATTAATTATTTGGGGGGATATAAATATCAATGTCATTCTTTTTTTGATGTTCCTATTTGATTCTGGTTTTTCGATGAGCCAGAAAGAAAGATACCCAAGGAAGAACAAAAGAGAAAGAAATTGATTTATTTGTACACACACAAGATTAGACAAGACTCATTCACATAGAACTATTTACAATGATCGGAGCTACTAGATTATTAAGTTACCTAACAAAGCCTTCAACTTCTTGGGGTATTCAGCTTCCTGCTCGTTATCCTCTCACTATGTCAGGGTTTCTTCCAGTTGCTAGCTTTGGAAGAGCTAAGCCAAAAGGTATTATTTTAGAAAAATAATTTAAACAAATGCGCTGCTACAATTAGATTCTAAAAGATAAGAAATAGGCTAATAGTCGAAAAATGAAAAAACAAAGGCACAAAGTTGACATTTTGAGGAAGCGAATCTGCTATAGATGACAATTTGAACTTTCATTTGAAATATTAGAGATAAAAAAGTGAATCTCAATTTTAGGTTTCATCTTTTAGCATATCTCATTTGGCCCATAAAAACAACGCAATCAATTGATATTTTCTTCTTTTGCATTATTGAGAGTTACATTATTTGTTATTTCCAAAGTGAATCATTACACACCCTTTGAGGAGAAGGATCAATCTGAACTACGTCTCTATGACGATGAAAAGCTGATGGACAAGCAATACAAGCACATTAGGGATGAATATTAAAATGCAGCAATAAAGAAGACTCACAGGAGAGAGAGGATCAAGGAAATTAAGGAAGAAAGAGTAAGGATAAATAAAACTTTTAGCTTTAAATTGACCATGACATAATAACTCAGGGAGAGGCTAAACCAGACGAGGAGAAATTAGTGATCCATAATCCATTGGTGGGAATATAATATCCTCCAAAGCCAGATGGAGTGTTTGCAGTAATTGAGATTCTAGGGTTCCAATATAAAGTTGTCTAGGATGATGTGCTAACCGTTGATTGGCTTAAGGAATACGACATTAACGATTAAATAGTCTTTGATAACGTGCTACTCGTTGGAACAGCTGATTTCACTTCGATTGGAAGACCGTTTGTGCCAACTGCTAAAGTAAAAAAACAAATATTTTTAATAATATGTAGATTAAACTGAATATGAATAAATATTATTTTCCACTGAAAATAGGTCTACGCAACTGTGGAGGAACAAACTCAGGGTGAGAAGGTGATTGGCTTGCATATGAGAAGGAGAAAGACATCCAGAAAATCATGGGGTAATTATTAATTCAATAACAAATAAAGAAAACTAAATAAAAATGATTGACTTTGTACTAAACATAAAACAGGCCACAGATAAATGATGACTGTGATTAGGATCGATAAGATCGAGCATGTGCTGACCGAAAAGGAGCTACAGAAAGCAGTTTCATTGTGAGTCTGTTCCAAGGGGATTTCTGTTGTAATTTTTGTTTAAAAACAAAGATATTTCTGCATTGTTTGTTATTGTCTTTGCACAAACATTAATGTAAACTCCTGTATATTTCTGCAATACCTCCAATAACTCAATTTTTCTCTTTTTTCTTAATTTGATTTGTTCAATAATCTTAATTATTGTTCACTATGTAGTCTATTTGAGCAACACAAGTAAAATAAATGAAATTATAATAGAACCTAAAAATATTCCTAAGAGATATCCAGTTGCTTCCCATTCACCCATGTTCAAATTATATGTTGCTATCGGATCAGGAGAATAGGGTGTCAGTTCAGTTGCGAATTCATTTACTGCAATAGCAAGAAATCCATAGTTAAATGGAGATATGTATTAAATCCATCCTATCCAACTAGCATAATCCTCTGAATTTTTGTAAAATCCAGAAAACAGCATAAATGGTATCAAAAACAATGAAGACACAGCTATTGCTACATTTGCGTCACTAAAGATTGTACCACACAAGTATCCAAATCCCAGTCCACAGCAACTCAATAGCACACTCACTAAGCAGAAAAATAACACTTTCCCTGGATTTTCACTGTTTAAATTAACCATCCAATATGCTACCAATCCACTGATTAATGGGAATATAATAGTTGGAATCAGGTCAATTAATAGTTTTCCTAAGAAATAATTCTTAACTGAATAGAGCTAAGCAGTTTGTTCTCTTAAAAAAACTAATCTCTCAGAGGGAAAAGTTAAAACACATGGGTTTAACGTCAAAGAAAACATGCCCATGGCATAGAAAAACAAAAACCCAGCTTTGTCTGAGATATCGAGGATACTTGGATGATTAGTCGAGTTAGGAATCCTCCAGTAAATAGATCCAATAAACAGAGCTATTAAGATAGACTGAACTAATCTGGCTTTGAAAAGAATTGGATTTCTACAGAGAATTCGTAACTATCGTTGAGATATGCAGAGTATCTAGTACCAGGAAGGTGTAACTATGTGTCTTATGGGAATTTCATCTTAATTTCTGAGTTCTTATTGATGTCTAGCCCCTTGGAGGAATTTCTCATTCTATCCTTAGAAGTAAAAAGGGTGGTTTGATGGATTAAGTTCTCTTTATGAGTGCATTATCCTCATTAAATAGTCGGCCGGATTGGATTTCCTTGGACAAAGAAAACCTAAATTTTCAAAGTGATCGATAATGTTATTCCCTCCAGGGCCTTAATAAACGAATACCCCATCTGCCATAATGATGACAGTATCAAATAGATTCCAGATATCAGCTGAAGGCTAGTGAATAGTGAAGATAACTGTTTTATTTTAAGTTTAAGCTAATTTTCTGAGAATATTTATTATTTTAAACGCTGTGAAACTGTCTAGCCCGGAAGTTGGTTCGTCTAGGATCATCACAGAAGGATCGCTGATGAGTTCATACCCGATAGATGTGCGTTTTTTTTCTCCTCCTGAAATGCCTTTCACAAATAATCCACCGATAAACGTATCTTAGCATTTTTCTAATCCTAGAATTCTCAGCATTTAGTTGATTTTTACAGTCTTTTCTTATGTTTTTCCTAGAATCTTAAGATTTGCTGCAAATTCAAAGCATTCTCTCACAGTCATTGTTTCTAACAACACATCTTCTTACATGACATAAGCTCCAAATTTACCAAACTGTTCCTTGGAAAACAAAGAGTTGTTTGCTATAACTTCTCCTGAGAGCTGTGAGTGTTTGGTCTGGTTGATTCGTTTGGATAGAATGTTCAAAAGAGTTGTTTTACCAGACCCAGAAGGTCCTAGAATAGCATTGATGGTGCCAGCTTTGAACATCCCATCTACTCCTTTGAGAATCTGCTTTGGGGTTGATTTGGTTATAACAGAGAATTTAATACTGTTGAATTCAATGTCTACAGAAGGGGGAAGAAGTTGAACAACAGCTGGATTCGGCTGTCTAAAGATGGCTGGAGTAATTTGAGACATATTTTAGAGAATATTTTACAAATAAAATGAAAAATCGTTGAGATAAATATTTAATAGTGTTCTATTATTGAACTCAATCATATCTAGAGCCTATTTAAAGGGAGAATTCCCTAGAGAAAGAAAGTGGAGCATAAAATACAGTGAATACTGGACTAGATTATGGTTTGGATTTATTATCAGATGGATATTCAAATTAATTAACAAAGTAAACAATTCAATTCTCAAGTGATTCTAATCATCATACCCTATCAGATCGTTACACTTGTTTTCCAGGGCATATCATTGAAATATGCTTTTGTAACTATTTTTTACCAGAGAATTATCTTATTAAATCTTTGGCCAAGAGCTAAATGCAATTACAAATAGAAAATTGACAGATAATTAGCTTGGTTTAAGATATTAAAAATGTAAAAGCTCCATTATGATGTAAATCTCCTTATAAATTCTGATTGTATGTCAGAATTAATTATCTTTTTTTTCTAATTTAACTAACCCTAAGATTGGAAGATTCTTTTAATGAATGGCAAACATATGATTGGATTAACAAAAACTCCCAAACGAATCAAACTCGATAAACCATTTGAAATAACAATGAAAATGAACAAAATTAAAACACCAAATAGTTTTACTAAAACATTAATAGGATAAACTATTCTTCTGTTTTGTTTGTTGTATTTGTGCAGACAAAAATAACTGGCCATATGCTTCCAAGTAGCTTCAACCTACTTAAAAAAAATATTCTCTTGCTTCTGAGCTAAGGATTATCCTATTAGAAAAAAGGTTTCATTATGTTTAGGATTGTATTTTACCATTTTCTTGAGGTTTTCTTCATATTCTTCTAATGTATTGAATTCCTTGCATACCTAATCTAGATTTGGATCTATTTCTCTACATTTAATAAAACAGTCTAAGGCTTGTTTTGTGTTAAACAGACTAGCACACATTTACCTTTTTATATAATAAGGCTTAAGTGCTCTTAGGATTTAGTAATAATACATTATCGACAATTTCAATTCCAACTTGTCTTTTGGTTTTTTTTGAATGCTGCCTCCCCTTTTTAGAGTAGTGCATTTTGATATTAGTAAACTCTCCTTTTTTTGAATTCTACCCCTCCTTTTAAGAGAAGTGCATTTTGATTTTAGTTTTCAACTGTAAAGCACTTCAAGAGCATAGTTATTATAAATTTCCAATCAGTACTTACAAATTTTATAGTGTGCCAAGGTTAGTTTCCAGGGCATATTTATTAATAAAAAATACAAATCTCCCCCTTCCTCTATCTTTTTTATGTTTTTATTTGCATTTTTTATTTAATCTAAACCAATAATGAATACTTATTTCCATTTTATATTCATTAACACATGACCAAAAGAGCAACAAGCAAAAGAAGCAAGAAGTTTTAAAGTTCATTTTTGTTGGAAAAAGTTGTTTTTTATTTTTATTGTTTTTGAAGCATACGAGTTGAACTGAGTCACTTTTGAACTTAAAATCAGCTAAAAGGGAGTAGATAATCTGTGGACGGTAAGGAAGATTGCGTTGCGGAACTTTTTGATTAAGGTGTTACAGCTTCAAGAGTGTTTAATTATGATTAAGAAGTAACAGATGAGTATCTTTTTTTATTTACTTACTTATTTAAAAAATTTTTTTTTTTCAAAACATTCATCAATAATCAATAATAATTTAAGCATTTTTCAACTTCTTTTGAGATAACAACAGCTAAAATGAATCTAATATGCAGTTTACAAGCCATTTTACTATCTTTTTAACTTCATTTTGTATCACGAACCAGATTAATAAAGATTCCTCTTTGAACTTCTATATTTCATCAAGTTAATTTCAAACATTTATATCTATTAGATAACTTTAGATATCCCCCCTCCCCTCCTTCTCTTCCTCTCACTTACTGATTTCATTTATTCATTTGTAATTAAACGTTGTTTCGTCTTTAAAAATTTTCAGAAATTTAATTTAAAAAAGTTTCAATTAGATTGCTATTAACAGAGAGAGAGAGTTTAATGGAAAAATAAGTTTATGGATTTAAAAAGGAATGCATTATTCAAAGACCATAAATAAAGAAAGTCTTGGTCGTTGTTGTTTGGCTTCATCATTGAAAAGCAAAGTAACTCAGAGTCAAGAATTATTATCTTTGATTTCTTTCCAGATTGCCTAATCTTGCATTAAGAGTCTTCAGTTAAAGTTGTCTCTCTTTTCACTAAATACTTTCCATTTATTGTAACTCTCTGCTTATTTAAATCAAAAATATGCGTGCTTATCTTAAAGCTAGCTTCATCCACGTGATTAGCTGATGATTAGTTAGCTTCTTGAAATGGGGAAATTGAGTTAAAATTTTTTGATAACTAATTCTAAGATTTAAAGATTAGTTGAATGAATGACATACAGTACATATGATTGGATTAACAAAAACTCCCAAACAACGAATCAAACTTAATAAACTATTTGAAATAACAATGAAAATAAACAAATCCTAATTATCCCTCAAAAATTTTCATTCGGATAATACCCTCTTTTGAGAAGTTCTGCTAATTTTGGAGCATATAACTCCTTTTCATGGGGGTTCTTTCTCAAGCATTTAGCTAAGCAATCTGCAGTTTTTAGAATTCTTTGTTTCTTATGCCAATCACAGCTATATTATTCAGTGCTCCAAGATGAAATGGATTTATTGCAATACATTTCTCATAGGACTCTTCAGCACTGCGAATATTCCTAAACTATTTCATGTAAAGGTTGCCAATGTTGTAGTGGATGATATCTTGATTAGACTTGAGTTCTAGACTCCTTTAGAATAGTTCAAGTGCCTTACTAGTCTGATAAGTAGACTAATAAGCAACTCCTTGATTATTGCATATTTAGCACTCAAATGTCGGTTTGAGTTTAAGACACTCCAGTAATGTATCGATTTCTAACTAAAACTAATGTTTTCTGTGATAAGCTTCAGCTAGAGTCATCAAATAAATTGGATTCTCAGATGAAGATAGTTTAACCGCTTGTTTTAGATTTTCAATTGATGCGTCTAAATCTGGGTTTTTTGTATGCTAGATAATTAGCAATCCAAGTTCATATAAGTACTCTGATCGATCTGGAATTATCTGCATTGAACTTTGAAGGTGATTCATTGCATTGTCATATTCATGAAGAGATCTGAA
>Ga0302271_10001541_pt1 | contig 22003 bp, 20 predicted proteins | sample III_Bog_N1_1_FD_198767 | JGI IMG/M metagenome (GOLD analysis project Ga0302271, IMG submission 198767) | Peat permafrost microbial communities from Stordalen Mire near Abisko, Sweden - III_Bog_N1_1 | ecosystem: Environmental > Terrestrial > Soil > Wetlands > Peat | place: Sweden: Abisko... | reverse complement strand
ACCCGCTTTTCTAACGTTCGCAAGCCATTGCTCACGTTGAAAAGCGGCCTCTCCCTCAAGGGGCGAGGCTAAAACGCAAAATATATCTACATTAGTAGCAATTAAACACAAATCGGATTTTATAAAAATTAATCTCGGTCTTTGTCATTTTTCATTTTGTTGTATCCAATCCAGTTAGTTTTAATATTGAGATACAATACAAAAGGGACAGTAATTAACAAAATTATAAAAGCAATTTTTGTCAACCCCATAATAAAGCATAAGAATATAACAGCAAAGGGAACCAATATCCATTTATATATTGCTGAGAGATCCTCATTTTCCTTAATTGCAGGAAGATTATATTTCATTTCATATTTGCTTCTAAAATAAAAACCGGCAGCCACAACAACTACGGCTAAAACAGCATTAACAGACATATTCAACACTCCTTATTTTAAGTTATAAAATTATATTAACACAAATTAGATTACCGCCAAAAAAAAATCTTTTGCTTAACCTTATGTTAAAAAAACAATTTTTCTACTTCAGACATTCTTTCTTCTTTTTCTTTATAACTAATAACCTCGCTCCTTCCCCAAGGTTCTGTTACGGTAAAGCACTCACCTGTATAACAAGCACTAAAAGATTCTTTTAGAACAGAATTATACTTTTCAATAGTGCAAATACTATCGTAAAAAGAAATCCTTTTGATATGTTTATTTAATTCCTTTAATTCTTCAAATTCTTTACTCGGGAAGAGAGGACGTTTCTTAGCGTAATTAATATTTAAGCTGTCTATAAGATTTTTGAAATATTCAACAGAAGAACCTTTTTTTCGTAAACCTCCCCCAAATCCTTTCATATAACTGGTATGTAAATCTTCTACCAAATAAAGTCCGCCGCCATTAAGCTTCTCATAAAATAAAAATGTAAACGCGTTTATAATATCCTTATATTTATGTGAGCCATCATCGATAATAATATCAAATTTTATATCTTGCAAATTATTATCCCAAAAATTTCGTTCAGAAGCATCTCCAACATAACATTGAATATTTTCAGGAAAATCTATTTCTGAACATTTTTCACATATATCAACACCGAAGATTTTAGAACCTTTGGGTAAATATTTTTCAAGAATTTCTAAAGACCCTCCATTTTGAACGCCTACTTCCAAAACATTTACGGGCTTACCTTTTTCTACATATTTTTTTAGTATCTCTTCATATATGAATATGTAATGTTCCCACTTACTGGAGGCATAATGGTTGTGTTCTCTAAAGACTTCCCAATATTTCATTTTTAATCCCTTTATATTCCATAACTACATTATTTAACATCCAGTTTATAATAGTCTGTTATAATTTGCAATAATAGGGCCTTACCCCCCATATTAAATCTAGCCCAACTGGCTATCATGATTTTGCGATAAGACTATCTGTTTGGATATCGTTTTTTATTTTTATAAGCATAAAATGATAGAGTCATTGGAAATTAATGAAAGAATGCACATCGACTATTCGTAGGTGGGCATTCTTTGCCTAAAAATGAAACTACTGCAGTCCCTAAATGGAGAAATATTTAATGAAAAATTTAATTTTAATTTTATTAGTTCTAATAACAACTCCAATATTTGGGTTTGCAGAAGATTTTTCCAATGATGTAGACGAGTACACTTTACCAGAGGAGAATGTAATAGAGGATATTTTATCTAAGAATATTAAAGAAAGCACCTTACTTGATAATGCGAAAGAGAATGACTTGTCGAAAGTCGTATCTCGAATTAATTCAATGCAAGATGATGAACAAAAAGTAAAAGAATGGGCAAAGTTTAAAGCAGAGAAAAATTACGTAATTATAAATAAAAAAGACTGTTCCGCCACCGTTTATGACAACGAGGGGGAAGAAATAAACAGATTTGAAATTGGCATAGGGAGGGAAATAGGTGATGATTTCAACGATACATCAGGGCTACTTGGAAAGTCAAAAAACACAACTCCTGCAGGGGAATTTACGCTCATCACAAACATATTCAATAAATCTGCATATGGAGATGTAACACTTTCTTTAGGTGAAAAAGCAAACAAACCTAAAAGCGATAAAAAAGTGGTCGCCCTGCATAAAGTTCCAAAATTTCGTCAAAAAGACAGACTTAACAAATTTTATGATGGGAATTTGTCCAACAATAGGATGTCCCATGGCTGTATAAATTTCATTGAAAAGGACTTTAAGGAATTGACAAAATACATCCACGGTGGGCTTAAAGCCTACGTTCTTCCCGAAGAAGAAGACAACCAATTAATGTTGACGAAAAATGACAAAAACGAATTTGAACTTATCCAAACAAAATACTAAAGAGGTTTACAAAGATTGCTCAAAAATATCGGTTGATACTTACTGTTTATGCGAATTAGCATACAGCTCCAGCAAATTATGTTTTTTATTTACATCTTGTGCTACATCTTTTTTAATAAGCTTATTTATAAAATAAGGAGTAATTACACCCATTAACGCAGACAAAACAACAAAGTTTAGCCAGAATATTCCTTTAGCCATTTTTACAGATTTTGGTGAACTTGCGACCTTTAATTCGTCTATTTTTTTTATTGGTGGAAGGATTTTATTTAAAAATTTATTTTCACCATTACGTTTAATCAAATCTGTTTTTAAATGCTTATCAGAAAGTCTGCCCAAAACACTCGCAAGCAAAATATCACCTAAGAAAAATATTGACAATGTTGCACTTGAGCGTATTACATTATCTTTTCTTTCAGTATTATTCCTTGAAGCCATAAATATTCCAAAATGTGCCGTCAAGAAACTCAAAGCCATTGGCAATCGGCTCATAAAAATAGCGTCTTTATAGTCAAAGTTTTCACCGTGCTTTTTTATAAATGTGCTGAATTTATTAACCTTTTGGGTTGTTAACCCGTGCCTAATAACAGCCGGCATTGCCACAACAAGCCCAGCGAGTCCAGCCAAAAATGCAACATATCTCAATTTTTCATTCTTTTTGAATTTTTCCGCTCTTTTTTCAATGACCTCTTTATCTGCCATTTTAAGCTCAGCCGAATATCCGTTTTGTCCTGTCTTCTTTTTTGTTTGCCAAGCATTGAAAAACCCTATATGTCCGAAACTTCCGGCTATAAGCATTAAATCAGTACCAAGTACGATATTTTTGGCAGTAGAAATCTTTTTTCTTAATTTGTCATAATCACCACCGACTTTATCAACAATGGGTTTAAAATCGATTTTTAAGTCTTTAGATAATTCGTCCAATCTGGCTTTTGTTTTCTCCGCACTGATAAGACTTTTATTGGATAATTTGATTGCGTGCCACTGTTTTGAGGTAAATTCAGAAGTAAGCTTTGCAATATTTTTCATAGCAAAACGATTTACGAAAGGTAAAACAATAAGCGGTGAAACAAAGACCATTCCTACACTCAAGGCTGAGCGGTTAATTCTCTCCCTGCGTTCTTCCCTATTATTTGCCATTGCAACCCAAGGAATATCCGAACTTGTAAGATCAAACATTGCCTTGTTTAGAAAGATATTTCCCATCACCATTTCTGTAAACCCACGAAACTGTGGGGATTTGCTATAAGGTTTTTGCCTTTCTATTCTCACATTGCCCTCAGCTCGTTGCCATCTTTTTTGTTGATTTTATATCCGCCAAAAATTGCGAAATTATAGTATTTCCAAATGGTTTCAATCTGGTTAAATCCTGAATTTTCAAGCCATTTTAAATGGTCGAATAATTTAGAAGGATTATCGTCGGCTTGATATCTCTCTAAAATTTTACTTTTAAGTCTATTTTTATTAAATTGTTTAATCATATGTTCTTCCCATTTTTTTTCATAAAGATTTCTAATATAATTATTTACCCCTAAAACTATGTCAGCCGTCAAGAAAACACCATTCTTGTTTAAAGCTTCGTAAATGTTTTTATAGAGTTGCAATTTTTCGCTGTCTGTTTGAATATGGTGCAGAGCAAAAGATGAAACAATTACATCGTATTCGTTTTTAATGTTTAAATCATTAAAATCTCCGACCAAAAAATCAACGTCTTCTTTGTAATTAATTAATTTAGCTTTAGCAACCTCAATCATATTTTTGGCAAAATCAAGGCAAGTAATTTTTGCATGAGGAAATTTCTCTTTGAGAATTTTAGCAAAAGTTCCTGTTCCGCAACCTATATCCAATATTTTTATTGATGTATTTCTGTAAAAAGGAATAGAATCAATTAAAATATTATAAATTTCACTGTAAAACGGAATTAACAATGGAATCACATTGTCAAATTTTTGTGCTTCAGTTTCAAATAGAGTTTTAGCATTCATTGGTTTCTCCTTTATCGTTTTTTGTAACTTAATCTAACTCAAAACAGTTTGATCTTTCTAATGCATACTCCAAATCAGCTACTAAGTCTTCGACATCTTCAATTCCAACAGATAATCTTATTAAATTCTCGGTAATTCCTATTTTTTCTCTTTCTTCTTTTGGAATGGAAGCATGAGTCATTTGAGCAGGGTGACTCACCAAAGATTCCACTCCACCAAGGCTTTCCGCAAGCGAAAATATTTTTAAATTTTTAACAAAATTATTTACCTCATCAACTTCACCATTGATTTCAAAAGAAATCATTCCCCCAAATCCTTTCAACTGGCGTTTCGCAAGTTCATGCTGAGGATGAGAAGGCAACCCAGGATAATTCACGCTCAATATATGAGGACTTTTTAATAAAAATTCGGCAATTTTTAGGGCGTTTTGTTCATGTTGTTTCATCCTAACAGCAAGCGTTTTAAGCCCACGGAGCGTTAGCCAAGAATCAAAAGGACCAAGAATTCCGCCAGCTGCGTTTTGGTAAAATTTAATCTTTTCATACAAAACTACATTGTTGAGTATAACTGCACCACCTACAACATCAGAATGCCCATTAATATACTTTGTTGTGCTGTGAACTACAATGTCAGCTCCCAATGTCAATGGTTGTTGAAAATAAGGACTTGCAAACGTATTGTCTACAACAAGCAAAACGTGGTGTGATTTTGCAATTTTTGAAACAGCCTCAATATCAGTCAATTTTAAAAGCGGATTTGTCGGAGTTTCAATCCAAATTAATTTTGTATTTTTAGTTATAGCTTTTTCAATTATTTCTGGATTTGCACCATCCACAAAAGTTGTTGTAATTCCCAAATTTGAAAACACTTGAGTAAAAAGCCTGTATGACCCACCATACAAATCATCAGACGCAATAATATTATCACCTGGTTTTAATATTGATAAAACTGCGGTTTCAGCCGCCAACCCCGAAGCAAAAGCAAGACCAAAGTTACCGTCTTCGAGAGCAGCAAGATTTTCTTCGAGAGCAGCCCTAGTTGGGTTTCCGCTTCTTGAATAATCGTAGCCTTTATCCACTCCTATTCTCTCTTGAGTGAATGTCGCAGTTTGATAAATAGGTACAATCGTTGCACCTGTCGCACTGTCTGCTCCTTGTCCTACATGTATTGCCTTTGTTGAAAATTTCATTATTGCCTTCTTTCTCCGTTGAGCTATTGGCGAAACGTGAGAAATGGCCTCACGGCTACACCTAATGCTAAGTATTTATACTTTTATCTTTAAATAGTGAAAAACCATTACACGAAATTGTTTTGATCTCGCCCTTTCTATATTATTTTATTTTCACTAATTTTCTTTGTTGGAGGGCTTACTAGATTTCCCTCCATCTTGATGTTTTAGCTGATGTTTGAGACTTCATCTTTTACAATTTTCTTGTTAGTGATTTTGTCTATCCAAAAATTTGCAAAATCCATTTTGGCCAAGAATCCCTCTGCTTTATTGTTTTTTGTGACAATAACCCCGCCGTAACCTGCCATTAAAAGCCTGTAAAGCTCGGATATATCGATGTTTACGTCTAGACGTGGCAAAGCCGTTGTCATTACGGCAACAACGTTAGTTTCGCTTAAATCAACACCATCATAGAGGAGTTTTATCAACGTAATTTCACTAAGTCCACCCACCACTTCTCCATTTTTAAGCACCGGAAGCTGTGAAATTTCATATTTTTTCATAAGGTTTGCGGCATTAATTACCAAATCATTAAAATCGATTGAAATTAACGAAGGCATACGACCCTTGGCACTCAATATTTCACCGACCGAAATTTTTTCAGGAGCATTCTCAAGAAAACCATTTTCAAACATCCAGTCATCAGAAAAAATCTTTGTAAGATAATTTCTGCCGGTATCAGGTAATAAAACTACTATGTTTGATCCTTCAGGGAGTCTTTGAGCATACTTGACGGCTGCCGCCAATGCTGTTCCAGCTGAACCGCCAGCTAAAATGCCTTCTTCTCTGGCAAGTCTTCGAGTCATATCGAAAGATTCAAAATCACTTGCTCTGACAAATTCGTCTACCACACGTCTGTCAAAAGTTACAGGGATAAAGTCTTCACCGATACCTTCGACTTTCCAAGGTTTAGGAGAATCCCCTGAAAGAATTGAACCTTCGGGATCCGCACCTATTACAATGATATCAGGATTTCGTTCTTTAAGATATTTTCCAACCCCTGAAATAGTTCCGCCAGAGCCCATTCCTGCCACAAAGACATCAATTTGTCCATCTAAATGTTCCCAAATTTCGGGGCCAGTTGTGCGATAATGGGTTTCTGGATTTATTAAGTTTTTAAATTGCCCTGGTCTAAAAGAATCAGGTATTTCTCTTGCAAGTCTGTCGGCCACGCCGTTGTAGCTTTCGGGAGAATCTGGTGGGACAGAAGTCGGAGTGATTACAATCTCAGCTCCGTATGCTTTTAAAAGATTAACCTTGTCTTCGCTCATCTTGTCAGGCAATACAAAAATACAGCGGTAACCCTTTCTTGCGGCAACAAGGGCAAGCCCTGCACCTGTGTTTCCTGCTGTTGCTTCAATTATTGTTCCGCCTGGCTTTAGTAATCCTTCGGCTTCGGCTTTTTCAATCATCTGAAATGCAATTCTGTCTTTAACACTGCCACCCGGGTTGAAAAATTCGACTTTCCCGTAAATATTGATGTTTAGTCCTTCTGAAATTTTAGAAAGTTTTACCATTGGTGTATGACCTATAGTTTCTAAAATGTTTTCGTAATATCTCATTATGTTCCTCCTTTTTTTATAAATGAATAACAAAAAGCCCGTAATCCCTATAAGTAAGGAATTACGGGCTTTAAAAATTTATACTTAACTAAGCACTAATAACCGTGAAATTCCTCTTGAAATTTACAGCAGCAACACATAGTATTTGATTTTAAACTTTGAATTTTCATTTTAGTACTCCTTCGGTATATAAAATAATATTCGGTATACCTTATATGGTTTATAGTAAAAGATAAACAAACTTATTTGTCAATTACTCTTTTTAATAAACTTTATAAAAATTAATTATTTTAGCCCCCTCCAAAAAATCCGACAAGTTCAATTTGATCACCTGCTTTAATTTTTTCACTTAAATATTCATCTTTGTGGATAATTTTTAGATTTTTTTCTACAACAAACATAGTTCCTGTTACTTTTCGCTCTTCAATAAAATCCTGCACCGCAGAATTTTCTTGAATCTCAACTTCTTTTCCGTTTACCTCTATTTTTATTTTACTCATGTGAACTCCCTATATTTTTCAAATTACTAAACTTTCTTCATTTGATGCAAATTTGTTCGGCATACCGTATATTGTTATATATATTAACAAAAGCCTTAATAAGTCAAGACCTTTAAATTTTCATATTAACAAAATTTATGTGCTATAATAAAAAAAACAAAAGGTAAAATATAAAAAATGAAAAAAACAAAAAAACTTACTGAAAGCTTTGAAAATTATCTTTGTGCGATTTATTCAATTGAAAAAAAGAATAAAGCCGCAAGGGTAAAGGATATTGCCAATTATCTCTCAATCGGAGCATCTTCGGTTTCAGAAGCAATGAAAGCATTAGAAAAAAAAGAATACATAAATTACGAACCTTACGGTCTTATTACAATTACTAAAAAAGGTGAAAAACTTGTTGTCGAAAAAATCAAAAGAAACGAGATAATTTCTCATTTTTTAAAAGAAGTTTTGCTGGTTGACGATAATGCGGTAACTGAAAACGCCAAAAAAATAGAATATGGAATGAGCGAAGAAGTTTTGGAAAAATTTGTAAAATTTCTAACTTTTATGCAGACTTGTTCATGCAAAGAACCAAAATGGATTAAAAGTTTTAAATACTATGCTCAAAACGGCGAAATGCAAGATAAATGTAATTCTTGCATAAAAAAATGCAAAGAAAGCCCAACTCCAATAGAAAATCCTTGCTCTTGTATCAAAAATTAAACAATATTATCGTCATCGCCTGAAATTCGCATGGGACATTTTTCACATTTCGGTTTGTGCAGCAGCCTATCAATTTAAAACTGCTAACTTTGGTAAATGCTGTTAAATTAATTAAAATTTATTAAGGCTATTACAAAATTCGTTTTTTTATGTTACTATCCTTGTAATATTGCACCAATTTAAATTCATGTGGAGGTTTTAATGACTATTTGTATTTCTAATAATGTTAAGGGCACTTCTCACAATAACAAAAAAAGGAATATAGCCTTTGGATCTTTTGAATCTTTAATAACCAGAAAGGCCGATTCAATGATTATTTCAAGTGATTTTTTTAAAACAATAAACAAGTTAAAGAAGAAATATAGTAATAACAAATTTTTTGATGTACTTGTTTTTCGTGATGGCAAAGTAGTATGCGGGCAAATAGAATTAAATCACGCTTTTCAAGGAAGAAATCATTTAGATTGTGATCCCCAATTCCTATATGAAAATTCATCAGGAACAGGGGCTAAGCTGTATACTAAAATTTCTGACAGAGTAAAACTAATGAATAAAAAATATAAATCTCAAATCAAAAGCGATTCTATCTTAAGGGCATAGTTTCTGTAGAATTGACTACCTACCTCTTAATAGAGTAAAAGGACAAATAATAATGTTTGCAATAATGCATCATAATCCACCAGCTATCGTAAATTATCAACAGCAAAACACTAGCCAAGTTAGCCTTAAAGGTAATTTCGCATTATTGAAAACAAATGAAATTTTATTAAATTTTGAAGAAATTTCTAAAATAGATAGAGAATCAGGTAACTGCCAAGAAATTAGCGAGTATTTAAAAGTTAGATTCCAAAAAGCAGGATTTACTGTCAAACAAAATCCGGATGGAACAATTTGTGCATATAGAGGCCTAAATAAAGCTCGTAACAATGCAATAATCCTTCAATCTCATATGGATATGGTTGCAGAATCGGCGGATGGGAACCCCAAAAAGCCTATAAAAATGCATTTGAAAGACGGTTGGCTTTATGCAAATGATAGGACATTGGGGGCGGATGACGGAATTGGTGTTTCTGCAATGCTTGCCGTCGCTGAGGATGCCAGATTTAAAAATTATCCGCTTGAAATGATTGTTACAACTGACGAAGAAACAACAATGAAGGGTGCCAACGCCCTGTCTAAAAAAGATTTTTACGGTAAGTATTTAATTAACATTGATTCTGAAAGCCTTGGAGTAATTACAAAAGGTTGTGCCGGGATTTTAGAATTTGAAGTGAATGAAAAAATAAAAATGTTACCACTCAAAAGTGACGACTTTGCAAAAATCACAGTAAACATAACCGGCGGCAAGGGCGGACATTCCGCAAGCGTAAGTGAAAGTTATTTTAATCCCTTAAAAGTTCTTATTGTGCTAACTAAAGACAAAGATTTCAAATTAATCTCTATCACAGGCGGGGAAAAATTCAACATCGTTCCAATGCAGGCTAAATGTGAAATTCTTGTTCCAAAACCAAAATCACAAGAGATTAAAATTTCTTTAGAAAAATATTTAAAGGGAATTAGGGGGAAAAATTTGATAGAAAATCCAAATTTGAATTATTCTATCTTACTGGAAAACACACCGACAGGAATCGAATACGTTGAACCTGGGATTAAAAACAAACTGCTGGCAAGCTTAGACGAAATTCCAATAGGGCTTTTAAGTAAATTTGAGGATAACGTTTCAATCAAAACTTCTCAAAATTTGGGTGCTTTAAGAATTGCCAACGGAGAGGTTCACGCAAAAATAATGGGCAGAAGCCTCGATTCCAAAGAAGGCGACGAGCTTAGAAACAAAACAGCCAAATTATTATCAGAGGCTTTTGATAAACAAATTTCTACGTCTTGTACAATCCCAATATGGGAAGCAAAGGAAGGCTCATTACTTGAAGATACTGCAACAAAAGCGTATCCTAAAGTATCAAACGGCCAAAAAACCTCAACCATAATAGAAACAGGTGGATTAGAGACAGCAATTTTTACCCAAAAGAAACCAAATTTGCAACAGATTTCAATCGGACCAACCATTGAAGATCCTCATTCAGTGCAAGAAAGAGTTAAAGTTGACACAATAGGGCCTTTTTACAACTGGCTCTCCAAAATTCTGGAAATGCTCCCAAAAGATTAATCAAGTTAATAAAATTAAAACCCCTATTTTTATTATTTTATGTTGGTGGGCAAGTATGCTCACCCTACGCTACTAACTCATCATTATTCGAAACGTTGGTTTTGCGAAAACTTTTTTCTATAATTTTTTTTACATTGTAAACGTTCTTCTTAATGAATTTCTGTATATAGTTATTAGTAATCAACCACTCATCATTTTCTGTTTTATACATAATATCTGTTTCGCCCAGGGCTTTATTTTTAAATGTTGAATATGGGATATTATGTTTTTGCATAAATTTTTCCATATTACTGTATAATTTTCTACTTTTTCTGAAATAACTTTTTGATCCAACAAGAATTCCTTGAAGTTTATCATTATCAAAATCAATAAATCTTTCAAGCGTCGTCTCTATATCTGAAAAAACTTTATTTTCATTACTATCGGGACATAGATGGAATAATACTACATCTTTACCATTAGTAATTCCACCTGCACAACAATCTTTAATACCCTTGGTAAATGCAGAAGTTCGTTTTACTGTTAAATAATGAGCCCATGGAAAATTTACCGAAGACATAAAACATGTTGTGGCATCCTGAAATGCAGAACTTGAGACAGGCCTTATTCTAGATGTAAAAGAAATATTTTGCATATTTATATAAAAACCGTAAAAAAAAATTTGCTAGTGACGTAGGGTGCATCGTTTGGATTCACCAATTTCAAGGTGATTTTAGACAGTGCGGTTAAAACCAAACCCTACTTTTGTTTTGCGTCGTTGCGAGGAGAAACAAAGTTTCGATGCGGCAATCCAAAAAATGATATTCTTATAATTCTTCTTGGATTGCTTCGTTGTTCGACTTTCGCCTTACACCTCGAAATGAGGTGGGATGTTTAAGCCAAATAATTTATTTCATTTATTCATATGAGCTGTTTTTTTTAATTTAGGTCATAATAATTTTGGGAACACAGGAGGTTATCAAAATGACAAATGCTATTAGTTCAAATCTTTTAAGCTCTTATATTAGCAATTATTCAACAACTGATGCTACATCAGCTACATTAACTACGTCAACTGCATCCGCAGATTCTACGACATCCACAACAGATCTAACTTCAAAACTTCGTTCAGCACGAAACCAGGTTGAAATAGATGCTATGGACATCCTAACAACAGACGCTTCAAGTTCATCTGACGATTTATCATCATTATTTGAAGATTATGTGGATATTAGTGATACAGCTAAGTCTTTATTAGCATCTGAAACTTAGTGATTTTATATAAATCCGTAAAGATGGCTGATTGTAAAATACAAAAGAAAAAGCCATTTCGGACTCTCTCCAAAAGACTCCCTTTATTACTAGGAATTATGCAGTTAAGTGCTTCAAGTGTTTGTTATACTTTATTTTGCGACTTATAAATCCTTACCAAACAAACATTCTTATTTTAAATAGCCCATCTGAGACCGAGCTGGAGGGCAACTCCGTTTCGTCCGCCACCTCTTGCTAATGCTTGCAAAAATCCTGTAAACCTCTCTTTCCATACACGTTGATAACCGATTCCGTACTCAAAGTATGGAGCAATTGAAAGTTGAGGTAATTGCACATCATTTGCATAAAATCTCGTGTTGTCCATTATGTTAAATACCATGTTAGCCACCAAGTAAATTTGACCTTTTTCGTGTTTCATATTTTTAATAAGTCTAAGCCCCGGAGCAACTTGTAATGCGTTTAAAGGATTTGCCGTTACACTGACTCCCGATGCCGTCTGATAGTCAAACGTATTCGTAAATGTATATGCCAACATTAAGTTTGGCTGAATAATATATTCTCCATTTTTAAATTCAAAATTATATCCGCCTTTTGCACCAAGGCCGGCAAATAGAGAATTAAAATTGTCTGTTCCATACGGTGTAATTGCATTTCCCAAACTTGAGCCCACGCTGGCCATTAATGTTAAAAAGGCATTTTTTTTGACAATGTTTTCAGCTATACCCACCAAAGCCCCGTTTTGAGAGACTCCAACATTATCGTAATTTTGATTTGAACCCAAATAACCCACATAAACACTAGTGTTCCCGACAAAACCATGCCCCAAATCCCTCAGTGGTGCATCCCCACCCACCAATGTTCCATATTCAATAGTAGAAACATTTGGGCCATTAATTAAAGGTACATTTTCAAAACTAACAAAAGATTTTGCCCAAATACCTTTGTTTAAATCACACGAGTAAATAGGAGAAAATGTACCATTTCCACTAATAGGACAAGCCGCACCGACGGCATTACCATTATTCTTATCATTGGAATATAAAGCACAGCAAATAGTTGATTCCCTTTGAGCTAATGGGAATGACATAAAAGCATCAACATTTCCAAAAAACTGTCTGTCTATTGCTGTCTGCAACAGGAACGTTTGAGTTTGGGCGACATTTCCAGAGGTAATTGCAGGAGAAAAACCATTTTGAGTGAAATTCAAAAATCCGGATGCTCCGTCATACGAAACATTATACCTATATATTGCACCCAACGCTTCTGATAGGCTTGTTGTTATATGCCCTCTTGTGCTACCGTCTGCAACCAAAACACCTACTGACGGCAAATTTGCATCACTCAATAATTTGACACCACTGATATTTAAATTTCCTAAAACAGCTCCTGTCGAAGTAATCTGGTCGGCCAGTACTTTTGCCAAATCAACGTCAAGCAACCAATTTGCGTTGCCTCCGAATGTAAGATTATTAAATATCATCGTTCCTGAAAGATTATTTCTAGTATCTATTGTCCCGCCAGAAATAGCAAGATTATCACCGTTAAGGTTGGCCTCATTACCCATAGCCATTGTTCCGCTATACACGTTAATTGTGGTTCCTCCTGTAATACTATTATTAACATAGACCGTTCCGTCTGTCGGACTGCCTGCTATTGTTTTGTTGATGTTAATAGTACTTGCAGCTGAACCGGCGATTTCATCATTAATATAACTTGAACCACCGTTTCCGGCATTCAAGTCCATCGTACCGCCTGTAAATGAAATATTATGGGAAGTGTTAAAGTTCTGATTTATAAAGTTTGAAGTTCCACCGGAAATAGTCAAATTATCATTAGCTAACGAAATATTTGATCCAAAATTTGCGGTTCCGTTTGAGATATTTACAGCAGAATCGGTCACAGCACTATTAAAATTAACAATTCCGTTCGCAACATTCACCGCAGAGTTGGTGACATTGTTGTTAAAACTAACTGTTCCTCCCGTCAATGTGGGAGAACCTGCTGTCGAGTTGATGTTTAAAGCTTTTGTATTTGCAGAAGAAGTTACAGCATCATTAAAGGTTATTGAATCGCCGGTTCCGGCGTTCAAATAGACTGTTCCATTATTATAAATTGCATTGGAAGCCCCGTTTGCCTTATTTCCAGTAAATGATGTTGTTCCACCATTTGCAACAATTTTCAAAGTACCATCATTATAAATCGCTCCGCCCTGTGCAGTTGCACTGCCTGCGGCTGTTGCATCGACATGATTGTCTTTGAACGTGGAGTTTGTAACTGTTAATGTTGAAGTAGCATCATTATAAATCGCACCACCTTGTGCTTTTGCCTGTCCACCTGTATCTACAGAAGTAGCGGAGGCATAGTTTCCTGTGAATGTTGAATCTGAGATAACTAAACCGGCATGAGTATTATTAACTGCCCCACCTTGAGCCTCTGCCGTCTTTGCACCTGCGGCGGTCGCCAAGGCATAATTCTCAATAAAATCCGTTTTTGATATACTTGAATTATTATCCTGATTATAAATCGCACCACCTTGAGCATGTACATCACCGGTTGCATTTTCTGTAAGAGCCTTGACATTGTTCCCCGTAAAAATTGAGTCTGAAAGAGTTAAATCAGTTGCTTGATTATAAATAGCCCCACCCTGTGCTTCTGCAGTTCCATCTACTGCATCTTTTATAGTGGCACTTGCATAGTTTCCAGTAAATGTTAAATTTTTTGAAGGAGTAGGCGAAGGGAAATTATCGTAACTACAAATCGCTCCCCCATAGGCATTTGCCGTCTTTGTTGCTATTGATTCGGCATAATTTTTGTCGAACGTAGTATCTGTAATTGTTAATTCTGCTTGATTATAGGCCCACACTGCTCCGCCATAAGTATTCGCCTTGGCGTTAACACCTGTGGACTTAGCAAATGCATAATTCCCGGTAAATTTTGTGCCTGAAGAAATATCTATAATTCCGTCATAATCAGAAATCGCTCCACCATAACCTACCGCGTTTACAGCATTCTCTGTCGCAGTACTAGAAACAAAGTTTTCATCAAATGTGGAATTTGAAATAGTTAAATTGGTAGAATAAGGATTATCAGAGGAAGATTTCCAAATCGCTCCCCCTTCTGCGTCTATATTGTTAGCAGCTGTAACTGTCACAAAAGCACCATTTCCTGTAAATGTTGAATTTGAAATAATTAAATTACCCTGTGGATTATAAATCGCTCCACCAGTGAGAGTCTGCGTGTTAGATGAATCACTAAGGTTATTGTAGCTAAAGGAAGAATTTGAAACAGTTAAAGTACTGCCAGCTACGCTATCAATAGCACCTCCCTCTATACTTTTAAAATGATTTAAATTTATTCCATCAAATACGTAATCCGCCGAAGAACCCAAAATAAATCCATAAGAATTACCGCCTCCATCGATTGTTCGATGAGTTCCTGCTACACTACTTTGCAACGTAAGTGCAAAATTACCAATATTGCCTATGCCACTGTCCGTAACTACTATATCTCCGGCATTTGTAAAATTAAGAATATCACTGGCAACAAAAGATGTAGTTCTAACCTTTAATGCATTATCACCACCTGAATAATGATCAATATCATAACTGTGTCCTAATGATTTGCTTGGATTTATCAATAAAATAAAATTACAAAGTAAAAAGATAAAAATTATTTTGTTTTTCATATAATTAAGCTTATTATTTAAATAGATTTTAAAATACTCCGGTTGGAAGCAATAGAGGATAAGATTTAATTTATTAATCTTATCCAACTTAATAGCATTTAGACTAATAGAAAAATAAAAATACCTCAAACTGTACGCTCTTCACAACTTTTTGTTGAATGGCGAATTGATTTATTGGATTAAAACATTAATGGGCAAAAGCCTATCCTAAATGTCCAAGTGGAGTAACTGCATTAGACTTATTGTTAATGTAAAATTTTCTATTTTCTTGTATTCTGAGAGATAACATTTAGGAGTCAATTATGTTGAGAAAAATATTTTGTCTGTTAACGTTAATGCTAATTGTTTTTACTTCAAGCGGTTTTGCAAAAAACAATAATAAAAATAATCTATATGAGTCTATTCTTAAAAAAGATAAGTTGATTGTTGGCATATCTTTCAATTCAAAACCTTTTGGATTTAAAGATTCCGATGGACAAATCCGTGGTATGGAAGCAGATTTAGCAAGAGAAATAGCAAATAGACTTTTAGGAAGCAAAAATAAGGTAGTATTTAAAAATATAACCCCTCAGGAAAGAATAAGTGCAGCAATGTCCGGTAACGTAGATATGGTTATTTCTACTATGACTATAACGCCTCAAAGAAAGAAATTGGTTGATTTTTCTGTTCCTTATTTTGTTACAGGCCAAGTAATATGCGTAAGAAAAGATGGCAAAATCGATTCTCTCGAAGACTTAATTAACAAAAAGGTAATAGTAATATTTGGAACTACCGGAGAAAAAAATATAAAACGCCTTGCACCGACTGCGATTATCCAGGGCTATGCTGACAATGCAGATGCTTTAAAAGCGTTTAAAAGTGGTTCGAGTGATGCAATAACCACTGATGGATCCCTTCTTCAGGGATTTGTGGCTGAGAATAGTGATTATACAATTCTGCCAAAACGGCTCTCCAAAGAAACTTATGGAATTGCTTTTAGGAAGTCACGGCAAACCAATTCTCTAAGGAACAATATAAATAAAATTATAGGTGAATTAAATCTTGATGGCACCCTTCAAAGTATTAAAAACAAATGGATAATAGATTAAGATTTAATCAAAAGAATTTCACTCTTATTTTTTGGGTTTGATCGGCTTACCAAATATTACTCTCATCCCTCCAAATCTTTGGCTAAATGTATTATGCAGTCCACTGGTCAGAGAGTTTAAATTTTCAGCTGTAGTATTTGCATTAGATACTGTATCATCTATTTTTTTCATAGTTTTATCAAGATCTTTTGTAGCTTTAGATATATTATCAGTTGTGTCCTTGATATTCGCAGTTGCATCCTTTATGTTTGCAGTTGCCTCTTTTATGTTTATCGTTGTATCTTTTAGAGTAGTTTCATTTAAGGCGGCATTTAATTTCCTTGATGATTGGTTCACATTTTCTGCCGCTTGAGCAAGACTTTTTGTCATTGCTTCAGTATTATTTACTGATGCATTTATTCCTTTGCCGTTTTCTTTTATAAGTTTTGAGGTGATTTGAAAAAAGACTCTCATTTCTTGATTTGCAGCGTCAGCTGAGTTTAATGCTTTTATAATGTGTAAAGAAACTACATCAGTTACTCCCGAAATGCTTTGACCCAACATGAATTGTTCTAAGCTGTATGGTGCCGTTCCCTCAAGAATATCACCACGTTTTACTGTTTGAAATGAAGGGCTGCTTGGATATATAAATTGTAAATAGAGCTCTCCATTGGGAAACCTTACTACATTAACAGTAGTATTTTGTGGCAAATTTATGTTTTTGTTGATTATATTTACTTTTACAAGCGTATGTTTAAAATCATTATCCGGCTCTATGCGGACAATCTTACCTACCTTAAAGCCGTTGTAGTATACAGCCATATTTTTAGTGAGAGGGCCAAGTTCATCGAACCTTATAATAAGATAATATTTAGCATTATAAACATATATTCCGGCGATAGTCAGAAAAATTATTAACATAATTAATGTAATTAATATTTTTTTGGTTTTTCGATTTTTTTTAAAAAATTTTCCTGGGAAATTTATCATAAAATTTAAATATTCCATTCCTGAGTAATACTTAGCGATATGAATTTACATATGAACTAAAATATTACTAATTTCTATTCTCTTTATGGATAAAACGAGCATAATAGTTGGGCAATTCGAAAGCAAACAAAATAATACACAAGACGCAATTTTAAAAAATTACTTCCTTCTTGAACACTATTCACAACTTTTCATTGTATAAAGCGTTAGAAGAACATTGATGAGCTATCCTTCTGCTTTATTTGATTGATGAATTGCTATTCCCAATTGTGTAGCCATCATTTTTATATATGATAAATCCGTATTATCTAATTCTCTAAATCCTTTTGTATATTGAATTACCAAACAACCAAGTAAATGACCAGCATAATAAATAGGTATATTGCAACAGGATTTAACGTTATATTCTTTTAGCAATATCTCTTTTTGAGTTCTTTCTAGAGAATTGGTTACAATATAATCATTAACATTCGCAAAACAAAGCTCTAAATTGTTTTTTAAAAATTCGTTAAGCTTTTTAAGCATTATTTCTTCTTCTTTTTCCTCATTAACCTCTTCCTCCTCTTCACAAAAAGTTAAAAATACTCTTGAGGGCAAACTCTCTATATATTTATCAAAATAAAATGAATCATTGGTAGAATCATAAAGTGCGATAAAAATTCTATCAGGGTTCAATGCTTTTTTAATTTCATCAACTATAGAATTTTTAATTATATTCTGATTTGAAACTCTACGCATTGATTCAAAAATTCTTACTATAGAATGTTCTCTTTCTGCTATTTTGGAAACTTCTAATATCTTCTTCCAGGACAACATACTTATAGCATTAATTTTTTCTGTTAATTTGCCAATTTCATCATTTCTAATAACTGGGATATTAATGTATTCATTTCCTGGCGAATATTCATTAAGAGTCTCTATAATCTTTGTAATTGGTTTAGTTACGTCATTTGCTATTAAATAAATAATAAATTGAAAAACTAAAATAAACTCAATAAATATATAGGCAGAAACTGGAGGCAGAGTTAGGTGAAATAATATAGATGCCGCTGAAACCAAAAAAGCATAAAAAGCAGTAAGCATCAAACATAATTTGGCAACTAATTCATCTTTGAAACGTAAATACAAAGAATAAGTTAGAAACCTTTTAATTCCAATTAAAATAAATACAAGTCCAAGGCCCTGAAAGATATGGGCTAATATTTCATTTGCTTCTATTGATAATGGATTTAGGTAAAATAAACCGCTCAATCCTGAAATAACCAATCCAATAGTAAATGACGGGAAAAAAGTTTGCTTAGAACTCTGCCTGATATTTATAACTATGAATGCTAACATTATGTACAATGAATAATTTATAAACTCTAATGAATGTATCACAATATTAAAATCAGATGTTAACCTAGGCGAAAAATGGAGACTCAAAAGAGGAGCTATCGTAAAAGCTAAAAACAGAAGGAAGTAGAGAGTATAAGTTTTTAATCTAAAATCTTCCATTTTTTGCCCTGATGGCTTATGGACAAGAGCGAAATAAATAGTCAAAGGTAATATCAAATTCCCCAACAGCAAATACACGATGCTGGGATTATTTTGTATATTTGCTAAAGATAGCAGGTCATTGAATCTCTTTATAACTGTTTAAATTTTTTATCAGAATTTTGCCTTTAATTTTCATCCTTTTTTATTTTCCTGAATAAAAATGCGCTAGGCAGCATTATTAAACAAATCAAACCTATTGCTCTAAAATTATCTACATATGAAAACAAATTTGCCTGTTGTAAAAGTTGGTTATATATGAACGCATTGGCTTTATGGGTAGCCGCCACAATATCCATATGCTGTGAAAGAAATCCCTGAATGGCTTGTAATCTTTGTTGAAATATAGGATTTAAAGGGGTTAGGTTTTGAACCAAATACGTTTGATGTAATTGTGCATTTCTTACCAAAAATGTAGAAACTAAAGCGGTACCTATTCCACCGCCGATATTTCTTAATAAATTCAAAACACCTGTTGCACCTCCAGCTATCTGCTTTTGGGTTAAAGTCGTAAATGCTGCGGTCGTAATTGGAATAAACATAAAGCCCATCGCTAACCCGCTAATAAGATTTGGAATAATAATTGCATTTTGGCTAATGCTCAGGTTGATATTTCCTAGCATAAAGTTTGATATGCCAAGAAGAAGAAATCCAATGGCTATTTGTAGTCTAAAATCCATCTTATTAGATAAAAACCCTACGACTCCAAAAGAAATGAAAGCTCCAACACCTCTTGGCATAATAGACAGACCGCTTGCCATAGCAGAATAACCCAAAAGTGTTTGCAAACATAACGGCAAAATAGATAAGCTACAATAAAGAATCGCCCCGAGACTAAAAGATAATAAAGCACCTGTGGAATAATTTTGGTCTTTAAAAACTTTTAAGTCAATTATGGAATCCTTGAATTTTAACTCCCAAGCTATAAAAAATATCATTGCTAAAATAGATACCGCACTAAGCCAACATATCGTATTGGATTGAAACCAATCGGCTTTTTGGCCAGTATCAAAAACTATTTGCATACATACAAGCCAAACTATCAAGGCTCCAAATCCTATATAATCAATTTTTTTATCAGAATTTGCTCTAATATAAGGAGGATCTTCAACGAACATTGAAATAAGAGTAATAGCAAGTATTCCAATAGGTACGTTAATAAAGAAAATCCAATGCCACGAATAATTATCGGTAATCCAGCCACCAAGAACAGGACCGAAAATAGGGGCCATAATTACCCCAAGTCCAAAAATAGCCATGGATTGGCTACGTTTTTCTACTGGGAAGCTTTCAAGCAAAATTGATTGAGCAATCGGCATCAAAGCACCTCCTCCGGCGCCTTGCAAAATTCTTGCAAATATCATCATCGTTAAATTGGTAGAAAGTCCACACAGAATTGAAGCAACCGTGAAAATTATTACACATATTAATAAAAATTTCTTTCGTCCCAAAAAACTGCTGAACCAGCCTGCTGAAGGAAGAATTACACCACTAGAAATCAAATAACTTGTTATTACCCACAAAATTTCATTATTTGTAGCTGAGAAAGTTCCAGACATATTTGGTAAAGCAATGTTTGCGATGGTTGAGTCCAAAGATTGCATAGCAGTTGCAAGCATAACTGCAAGAGCAATCAGCCATGGGCTAAATTTGGGTTTCCATTCTTCATTTATGTTATTCGTATTTAATTCATTAGCACTCATTGTCTTATTTTTAACCTTTATCCACACTTTTAACAAATAACGTTAGAACTTTATTTAGAGTCGCTAATTCTTCTTCTGGTAAATTTTCAAGAGCAATTTTGAGCTCTACAGAAGTATTATTTTCAGCCAAAGAACTGATTTCATAAATTAATTTAAAAACTTCCAATTCATTTCTCACGATAAACTTTCCTCTTTTGGGCAGAATAATTTCCCTGCTACTAGATTTTAATTTGTCAACAGTTGTTGACTTCTATGTAAAGTATAAAACTTAAATTTGCAAATGTCAACAGTTGTTGATATAATAAATTTGGAGGAAAAACAATTGAGCAAAGAACAGAAATTAAATCCACAAGATGAAAAACATACACGAAATGCTGGTAAAACGCGCGAAAATATCTTGGCGGCCGCAAAAATACATTTTTCACATAACAGCTTTGAAAATGTTGGCGTTAGAGAGATAGCACGCGATGCAAATGTTGATGCTGCATTAGTAAATCGATATTTTGGCTCAAAAGAAAAGCTTTTTATTGAAGTGGTTAAAGTATCTTTCAAGCGCAAAGAAAAAGAACCTCTAGATTATGGAGACATTGATTATATCGGAGAATCTTTAGCAAAGGAAATGATTGCTAAAATTCAAAAAGGTCCTAGTGAAAAAAAATCTGATTTGTTTAATTTAGTAATAAGATCAGCAACAAGTCCATTTGCTGCTCCGATAGTAGCAGAAACACTTCAAGAGGAATTTGTGGTACCTTTTGCTAAAATAATTGGAGGTAAGGATGCAGAGCTTAGAGCCGGATTAATTATATCTTGTATTATGGGCTTTTCAACAATGTATTTTGCATTGAAGTCCCCCACAATAAAGCCTTCAGATGACGAAAAAATTGTAAGATTGCTTGGCTCTGCAATTCAATCTTGTATAAATAACTAAGTAGTTGTGTAAAATCAATAAATTTTATAATCAAAGATATAGTACTTATCTTGTCTCGTTTAGTATCTTATGGTGTCATAGTATGCTGTCGTGATAGTAGGTAAAAGTAGTAGGTATTTTGCTAAAAAGGGCTTCGGCGAAATCGCTGAAACCCTCTTTTTAAATGGCTCCCCAGGTTGGACTCGAACCAACAGCCTACCGGTTAACAGCCGGTTGCTCCGCCATTGAGCTACTGAGGAATATTATTTTGTTGTGCCCCGCAACCGGGGTTGCTCCGATATTTAACCTCGCATGCTATGCACGCTCTGGAGCTACTGAGAAATATAACCAAATTCTAGCAAAAAAAAATTACTTTGTAA
>Ga0302271_10001540_pt1 | contig 22009 bp, 25 predicted proteins | sample III_Bog_N1_1_FD_198767 | JGI IMG/M metagenome (GOLD analysis project Ga0302271, IMG submission 198767) | Peat permafrost microbial communities from Stordalen Mire near Abisko, Sweden - III_Bog_N1_1 | ecosystem: Environmental > Terrestrial > Soil > Wetlands > Peat | place: Sweden: Abisko... | reverse complement strand
CAAAAATCTAATTAATGCTGAATATGTTTTTGCTCTTTGGATACACAGTAATAGATAATTTTGCACTTGATTTCTCAAAACGATGTTGAGTCACTTAAAGAACTCGGGATAAAAACTAAAAATATGGATTTCTTAGAACCATTCGCTGATGCTGACATCGATTCTAAAATCACCCCTCTAATATGTGCTTGCTACTATGGCAGAAACGATATTGTCAAAATGTTACTCGAAAATGAAGGTATTGATATTGACATGGGCACAGAAGAATCTGGACACTCGCCATTGACAATTTCCTGTATGACTGGAAATTATGAGATTCTCAGGATCCTCACTGCTGGAGGGGCGGAAGTCAACAAACCTACTGCGTTCAATCACACACCGTTTATATGCTGCTTCTAAAGACTTGAAGAAGAATAAAATGTCTTCGAAAACAGAAAGATATGTCTTAAAATGGCTGAATTATTATTGCAATTTGGTGCAGATATAAACTGGATCGTCGATAAGGTCAAGGGATACACGCTACTTTCGTAATTATGTGCGATTAAAATGGAGTTAACTTCGAAGGAGAAAGATACCAATTATGAGATTATTAAGTTTTTAATTGAAAACGGTGCGAACAAAGAGATTCTCTCGAACAAAGGAAAAAAAGCTTATGAATTAGCTGAGAAGCACTCAAACAAAGAGGAAATTCAAGACCTGCTTTTGAATGTCAAATAACTTTATTACTATGGACCCTAGAAATCATCACAGAGTGTAGCTAAACAAGATGCCAAGGAGATGAGAAGGAAGACCTCCTCGAAAATTAAAGTTCTTGCGAGTTATTTGAATTTCTGCAGTAAATGAGGAGGTGATGAAGATGAGAGAATTAATACACAAAAGTTTAAGGATAGTATAGCCAGAGGAAAAATTGAAGAAGAGGAGAAATAAACTGAAAATGAACTTTTTCAAAAATATAAACGAGCTTGATTGATGTTGAGTAGAGATGCACCATTAGACATGATATTCTATTTAAAAGATTTAATTCAATATTGAAGTAAGTGCATCATTGACACCAAGACATTCAAGTTATCTTTAAATAATTCTGTAATGCTATGGCAATGTTAAAATCAAAGATGTTGATTTTTTATCTAATAATGTAAAAAAAAAGAGTGATGAAAAAGCAAAATTGTTAATAAACCACAGCCGATCTTTTAATTAATTTCACAAAATTCATAAAAAATCAACTCACAGCTTTTTAAAAAGCCAAGGGGAATAGTAAACATAATCTCAAGCACGCAAAGAAATCAAAAACTAAACCAAACAAAAAAGCATATTTAAAAAAAATAAAGAAATCTCTTTGAACAAAAAATGAAAATCTACCTGAATGTATACGATCTAGCTAAGGCTAACTACTACTTGCACTCTTTTGGGTTTGGTCTCTACCATACAGGGATTCAAGTAGGCTCATCGGAATACCATTTCGGTGGACATGAGGGCACTTCCACGGGTGTTGTCTCAACTGAACCGAAAGATTACTCAAGTAATGTGATATACAGAGAAACTGTGTTCCTAGGAGATTGTTCCCTTGGGTACAATTAAATCAATTCGATCATTGAAGAACTCAAGAGATAGTTTCCGGGGAATTCATATGATGTTCTGTCTCGCAATTGCAACCATTTCTCGAATGCCGTGTGTCAACGTCTTCTTGGGAAATCTATCCCAGGATTTGTGAACAGAATGGCATCACTAGGGTAGATGTTCAGATGCTGCATCCCTGAGTCTTTATTTGCTGGGCCAGAAATGGATCCTACTCGAAGTTAACAACCCACAGCATACAGCTCAAAAACAGCATCTTCATAGTAGTCATCAGCTTCTTAGAATGGATTCACTGCTTTCAAAGGGAAGCCTGTGTCACTTGGATCTGGAAGCTCAGATTCATTGCAAGCAGGAAACGGCAAAAAGAATCAGAATGCTAGAATCCCTAACGTGTCTGATGACGCTAAAAGATTAGGATATGTTAGGCAGTAAAATGATATTCTTTGAAGAAAGACAGAGTGAGAGAGAAATAGTAATTAAGAACATTAGAGAAAAAAAAGACCCTCAAGAGAATAAATACAGGTTTAAAGTAGATAAAAGAGTAATGCGTGTGTGTATGTGTGTCAGTCCAAGGGATATTATCATTGCTTCTTGATTATAATTCCCATTTTTCGACAAAGGTATAAAAAAAATTTGCGAGTTTTTGATGAACAACAAAACAAGGAGTCATAGTTTTCAAATGTTCTATTGCCTTGTTCAAAAATTAACATAATCCAAAGTGGACACATTAATGGACAGTAAATTGCACCTTAATTGTAGAATTCTAAGAATTCTGTTTAGTCTTCTAAATGATTAATTATTTAGAAATTTGATTTTTGATAAACAAAGATGCTTTTAAGACTGCACGATTATCTTCTGCGCAAGAAAATATCTCTCACAAAGAAAGCGGCGCTTGGCCTTGTATGTCTAGTGTATCCTGCAAGCTATGCCTTCTGGTGCTATAAGTCTAATGAGCTTTGGGTAATTTACAATTTAAAAGTAATCCAATTGCAGTTTTCTCACAACACAATGCTTGTAGCTGATCAAAAGCCTATTTCATCTGCATGTTTGTCACTTTTAAAATTTTTGTTTTCTTAGTTCAAGAATAACCTTCGTTTCATGCATCCGGAAGTGCTCCATCCTTCTCTTGGCCGTTATGATGAAACAATGACTCTTCACAATCCAAACAAAATAGCTAATCCTCTGATAGCATAAGTAACCAGTTTAGATTTGTTAAACTCATTCTATTTAAACCACATGCGAGTTTCATGGTTAATTATTGAACTACAATGAATCATATATTTTTCAGGAAATCCAAGAACTCAACGCTTTTAACTCTAACAATAGAGTCGACAGTGTGCTTGCGAACTTAAAAAATGCAGGATTGCCGCTAGGGAGCTGATTTCAAGATAATTCATCGAATTTTTCAAAATATACTTTGTTCTTCATTGTGTTTAATATTATTGAATTGTTAAACCTTTCTCAAGTCAAGTAATATGCTTTTATTATCTTGCACGTTTTACGCAAGCATCATTTTCATTTCATAGTATCAAATTCAAAAATAGTATGAATAAAATGATAATATTTGCATTTCATAAAGGGATTAGTTCTTTTTTGCTTAATGTAAAGCACTGAAATCTATCTCGCATGGATATATTATTAAGCTCAAATACAGCTTGCTGATCAAATCAAGAATAACGAATCTTCGCAAAGTATCTAATACCATCTCATCCTGGCTGATTATTTGTTATCATGATACAAATGCCCTCATGCTTATTTTAACTTATGCAAAGGGGAAGGGATATTATTTTAGTTTTAATATTTTAGAAAGCAAGGTTGCCAAGCTCAACTTGAATCCTAATGATTATTTGTTGGAATATATTCCAAAGCAAAGAGAGATATTAGTTTGTTATGAATGTTGGTTTGAGAGGGATCTTCAATGCAACTTTGAGAAATAAAGTAATATGTAACTCACAAAATATATAACTAATTGAGTTTGAAAAATTATTTGATTTAGTAAAGAGAAAGAAAACAAAAAAAAAGAGAGCGGCATTGCAAGAAATAGAGCAACATTGCAAGAAAGAGAAGCAACAGCAGAAGAAACTAAGTACACTTTTTCTTAGCAACTTGAATATTTAGCTGTAAAGCAATTGAGATGGATAAGAAGAAGCCTGTAGGCGGTGTACCCGCAGGAACAGCAGCAAATGGCCAAGATAAAAACAACGAAGGTGGGGCATCCAGAGTGAAATTCGCAGCTGACGGCAAATCCAAAGCAGGAAATCTCCTTCAAGTCAGCGTTAATGAAGACACTGTGCTAGATTTATCAACTCTGAAGTACATGAGCTTGGGGGCTGTGCGAGATCAAGCGTTAGAGGTGTTCAACTTAGTCGAAACTCGCTTTAAGGTTTTCGTTAGCTCCGATCCGAAAGTCAGGCGAAAAGATACCGCCAAATCACTCAAGTCTTTGCTCGATTAGCTGAAGAAAGTCTTAGCTTAACTCAACTTAGGAACGTTCGATGATAAAGTTAAAAACTATTATCTCACCTACAACGCAACAATCTACATGTTGGATATCTGCTCGTTTCTGCGAAAAAGCGTTTATTCTGCTTTATGTATAGACTATCTAGCCTATGTGATCATCTCCCTAGAGGCAAACATCATTCTCACATCCGTGAAATACATCGAATGGAGGATCAAAATATACATTGAGCTTATGCACACTTATGAAGAATGTGGTTCGATTTCTGCTGCATCGAAGACTATCGAAATGGCCTTAGCTAAATTATCTGATGCCAAAGCACTCGAAGAAGCTGATCCACCCATCCCCGATTATATGGCCAAGCTCTTTACCAACAATCTTAGGATTCTTCGTGCCCTTGACCTCAAGCTTAAGCTACAAGTTAACAAAAATAAATACAATTTTGGGCATGATTCATTTTCAGATGAACTAATACCCTTTTCGGCATATTTTTAAAATAAATTTCTGCATGTTTTTTTCTTAGAATCAAATACTGGCGGTGGATGCCTGGAGGAAAAAACTCGAAGAGTTATTTGCCGATGATCCTGAAGGTAAATGTATCGCTATTGTGGAATCGCTGCGGTGCGATAACTCCAAAATGGGCAACACGATTGAACGAAAAGGTAGTTCCTTAGCTTGGAAGGAAGCTGCAGTCTAAGCTAGTTATGAGATGGTCAAAAGTGACATTGAATTAGTTGTGACTACGTTGAACTAGCAGAATGAGAAAATCAATCGAGAATTAGAAGCTTCCAAAAGGGATACTTTCACTCTTTCGCAAGATGAGAGAGTCGAACTCAAAATGAAAAACGATGAATTCAACGCAACACTAATCAAAGAGAGAGAATGGAAAAAAGCAGCTTCGAGAATACCGCTAGAATACCATATTGAGATGATTCATTACGCCTATGAAGTACGCAACGATCATGTCTTCGATGAGCTCACCAAAGCAGCATTAGTTCGAACTAATTTCAGACGATTAGAGGTACCGTTTATCGTTGACATCGACATCGTTGCAGACTATGATCCGAATCCTAATATTCCGAATGGCTATGATCGCATTCCTGTGGATATCAACGAAGCATCGCTAAGAATGGAATTAAGGAAATTAAGGAATAAAAATAAAGGAAGTAAATCAAATGCAGCAGGAGGAGACAAAAAGGAAGACGACAAAAAAGATACAAAAAAAGCAGCAGACAAAGCACCCGCTGCGGGTAAGGGAGCTACATCAGCATAATCTCAACCAGCTTAAGTCCGTCCAAACAAAGGGGTCGATGCAACACCTGAAGAACTACAAGAAATCAATCATGTCTACGTGTATTTAGTCATTAAGCGCAGTGCAAATCCTGAAAATGCCATCTACGACATGGACATAATTATGCACGACGAATCCGACGAAAGGGGTCCTTACGAAAAGATCAAAGATGGTTGGAAAGCCATAGCTATCCCTGTAAGGTAATACACAGGTGTACAGGAAACAACGCATTTGATACCATATCTCTTAATCAAGCACACGCATGAATCTCTGAAAGAAGAAGAACAAAAGAAAACTCTGCTAACTGATGTCCGACCACTTTTCGGGCGAAACCCGTTGATCAGACCAGATGTGGCGTTTAGGAAAATCGAGTGCGATATCAGATAAGTGCCCAAGGAATTCATACGGTCACCGAACATGGAGTATGTTTATCTGACTTACAAATGTGAGGATCATTTCTTCGTGAATGAAAGGGAATTATATATCATGACAAACTTCATGAGTCTCGAAAGGACATTAGGGAAGGATCAGATTAAGACCTTGGAAGACGAAAAAAACATAGAATTAGATATTGTTTATGATCTGAATAAGCTTAGCGAGTTGATAGAGGTTATCAAGAGCACACTAATCGGACCACTCGGGGAGTAGTTCTATGAAGAACGGAAAGATCTATTGTGCAATTTGTCTTTTTATATTTGGAATAAATACATCACTAGTCCACTTTATTAGATTGAATTCGTTTATGAGCAGCGACTCTGCGAGGAAATAACTGATAAAGCGTATGAGCAATACAGGGACATAATCAATCGTGCAAGGATTGTCTACGCTGAAGCGCTGAAGGTGTTTAATGTCATTATGATGAGAAACAATGAAGCGGATGTTCTGTGGATATCGAAATATAATATTGAACTCTGCAGGCTATTAGAAGAACAAGAGGAATTTAAATAAGCGAGTTAGAATCTGCGTTGGTGTTTATCTAGGATCTTGAGTTACCGCGATACGATGAGTGAGCGTGGTGTGGAATCGTAAAGGGATAAATTTCTGCCGTTTACAATCACTTGCAATAACAAGAAAATACGAGAGACTGTTACGAAAATGAAAGAAAACTATTTGGAAACTAAGAACAAGCTAAACGCGCAGATCCGATACAATAAACGGCTAAAACAAGCACAAAATGCGAACAAGAAGTTCGTGGACTTAGAGAAAGACGAGAAAAATGAAGAAGAATATGAAAGTCTCCAAGCTGCACTGTAATATTTCCAAGACGACAACACAGATTAGATTTATTTCAAAGCCATTGAAAACATCCAAGGATACAACGAAACAGACATGATCATCAACGCATTGCACGCTGATCTGCTGATTAATATCTTCCGCTGTGAGCTCAAGCTGGGAAGATCCTACAATAAAGCAGCAACGCAAAAAAGCAAGGATGTCAAATCCACGAGACAAGAAAGTTAATATATGACAAAATCACAGGTAAAAATAAAAATATTATTGTGGTTTTGTGAGTGAAAAAGATTAAAATAACATAATATTTATCATTTTCAAGCTGCAATTGTAGTCATCTCTTTTAAAATAATTTTTATTTATTTCCTAAAGGCAAAGCGGATCAAGAATATCCCCTTGAATGAAGACTATGGGACACTTCCTGATAAAGAGAAGATCAAAGCGACGATAATGCAAAGTGACACTGCAAGATAAATCAAAAAGGAATACACTGGATTGCAAACAGCCTTGTAAAATGCTGGCGAACTCGATCCACCTAAACCCTAAATGCAAGAATACGAGAGAAATCTAATCGAAGAGTAGATTTCTAATCCATATTCGCTGTGCTTACTTTACATGATGATAGCTGCGAATAAGCTGAAATTGCCCGAATAAAAGTATCTTCTTTCCAAAGCCTTCAGCTACATCAAAGAGACTGAAGAAATGGAGTCATTGCATGCCTAAAATTGCGTTAATGTAAGCAAACGTTGCTAAAACAGTTTCAAGAATTTGTTTTATTTTTTGCTAATTATTTATTTAATTGTATGTAAAAATAGGACACAATCTACATTTTCTCAACTCTCCTGGATAACTGGTAGACTGAGTAAAATTGGTCATAGTTCTTCCCTTTTGACCATCTATACAAGCCCCCATATATCTAGAAGAGTTCTAAACCAAGAAAACCTATTCTCATTAGTCGAAACTCTTCTTCAATTACTTTCAAATTGCCACCATTCTATCCATCGTTAGGAGAAATGGAAATGAAGTCAAACCCGAAGAAAGCGGAGATACTTAAAATGTCTATTTATGGGAAAGAATCTGCGAATGGAGTAGATGTTTCTGCAGCTTGCAAGGATTTGTACAACACTGGATTGCTTTAGAAAATCGGATCGGTAGTGACTATCAAGCATTTACAGTAGAATCAGAAATATTGTTTTGCAGTTGGATCGTTTGACGCTAACGATGAGCCAGGAAATATTGGAGAAACTAGTGAAGATATCCTGTGTTTGCATCCTTTACCTATAAATCTTCTGAGCAGCTACCTAGCTAAGCACGCATATTAGATGGGTGACTTTGAGAGAGCAGAAGAAGCAGCTGATCATAGCATTTCGTATTTTACTGAAAAATCTGAATTCGTTGATAGATATTTAGATTATTCCTTGAACTCTCTCTATCTGTATCGTCTCAACTAACCCTCGATTTAGGAAGTTAGTTTCATCGAATTGTAGGCACTCACCGAGTCGTTTATTGTAATTTCGATTGTGAATCCCTCTTTTCCCTCAAAATTTCATTTAGATGATTTTTTTCTTAAAAATTCATTTGTTTCACTTCTGTTTATGCATTTATTTAGATAAAAGCTCGTTGTTTAAAGCGGATATTCTTCTCGAATGGCGATGTTGGAGGTACTCTCCCAAAAGACGAGAAAATCATTGCTCTCAATCATTAGAAAAATATTCTAAAAGTCTGCAATTACTTGCTGCTCGCAATGGAAACATCTCTGTGCATTCGTAACTATCCCCTCGCTAAGCGACTCGCAACTGAGGAGTACAACCAAATCAACGAGCTTCTGAAAATGGAAAGCAAGACAACAAGCATATTCCATGTTTTACTAAAAATCTAGATTCTCGTCACAGAAATTCCCAAACAATTCTGGGATAAGAATCTCCGAACGTTATCAGCCAAAATAACCTATGAAATCTGCAAACTAGCAATGCAGTTCAATGAAGTCAACCTTGGAAAGCGTGTTTTATATGCCGAATCGAAGCTATTCAATAGGAAATGGTATGCTGTAAGTAGATTGATTGAGATCACAGAAGAATCTGAAGCTCAACAGTAGCAGATGCAGAAAGATGATGCTAAAAAAGGAGCAAAGAAGGAAGTCAAAAAACCAGCTAAAAAAGATGATGGAAAGAAAGATGATCCTGCATAGCAACAGCAACAACAGCCACAACAGAAAATAATCAAAAAACTTATTCGGGAACTCTTTGAAACTCAAACGACTGTCTAGAATTATTTAGAAGAAGCATTGTTAAGTTTTCCTGAAGATTACGGTGATTTCGTTTAAAGATTTATCGATCGATGGAAAGAGATGATCGAAGGGTACCTGCCGTTCGTAGAAAATACTCCTGACAATAAAGACAGAATGGTAGCTAATTTATCTTAGCATTTCGATTACTGGGATTGCTTTAAGGATTTGAAATCTGCGTTCGTCGGTAAAGTTCAAGCGAATTTCAAGACAAGTCCAAGATATTTAGAAATATGTTGCAAGTTGTTTAGAAGAATGCTGGAAGCTGGGTTTTCTTCAAATTATGTGAATAACTGCATCGCTTAGGTCCAAGTAGATCCGTTAAATTTATCGGATGCGTTTAATTTATCAAAAGAAATAAGCGCATTGAAGAACAAAGCACTTGAGAGCAACATTGATTGGTTCCCTGCGTCGTTGAATTACTTAGTCATCGAACGAGAAACGAATAAACAAGGGGAAGATACTGCTATCGAAATATACAAGTAGTTTTTCTAGAAGTTAGAAGAATTAAACGCGTTCCTACATAAAGAGGAACATCTAGAGAAGATTGGAATGGCATATCCACCTTCAGCAGGCACTCCAGGATCAGCTCAAGGATAATAATAAGCTGTAGCTACTTAACCAGCCAACACATATTTCGTTCCCCTCTACTCGAGATTCACATATCTTAATCTATGGAACTATGAGTTCAACTTCCTCAAAGCTCTCACGACATTTATCAAATAACGGCAAAATGATCCTGATCCACTCAAAAACGATACCGAACCGAAGTTCTTACGTACATAAGAACTAAAAGAAATGATTTTAAGAATTAATTTAACTCACTCCTCTAAAATATATGAAATAACCTAATTATCTATTTATTTGTTTAGCATTGCAGGAATCGAAGGAAATCACTAAAGAAATCTACTGCAATGTCTTCTTGATCGACAAAATCAAAATGGAAACGCAGATCAAGATCAACAAGCAGTCGACAATCAGCGAAGAAGAAAAAACTGCAGCTAAAAACACCGAATAGGTCTTCGAATACTTGGCCGCTGCAACTGTTCATGCAGCTAACGCGAAGGCATGGTTGAGTGTCTAGAACATCGCAGTTTTCACGTATAACTTCTTAGTGTCGGAAATGACAACTCCTTTCGTGAGTGCAGGCAATAAAATCTGGATAGCACTTTCTACAATCTGTTATTGCTTTGTAGATCTCCTTCAATCTGTGAAAAAAGATGGCCTTTATGCAATGCGTGAAAACGCCAAGTAAAATCAATAGACTCCACTTGAAGTTAGGGGATACTTGCAAAGTCAAGATAATATTATTGATAAAGGATCTTCGAAGGTTTAATTCTCTGAAACGGAAATAGAATCGAAGAAATGGAAGTTTTTCGGTTAATCTCTATAGCAGATTGATCTATCCAATCCAAACTCTTATTATCTCCCTAAACTTGATGAAATCACGAGTTCGAAAGAGTTTTGGTTTGATTCCGAGAAAGATCTTAACTTGGAAGTCTTCGCTAATGTTGTCGCATTCACAACGGAGGTATTAAAATAATTGATTATTAAAAATCAGCTCAATTTATGTTAAAACTATCCTTTTTTGTTGCATCTTTGCCCAAAGGTATTAATGGCTGAGGAGAAATGGAATGTGCTAATTGGAGTGACTCGTTCATTCTGCAATGAATCTGCACACTTTTATAGTAAATATTTACTGCCATTCACGAATTACGCGCAGGAGATTCTCTACAAGGAAGCATAATAAAAGACTGCAGCTAAGAGAATCGAATTAGTCGAGAGAACGAAGAAATTTGAAGACTGGAAAAATACAAAAAGAAGAAAAACCAGAACTGCTATGATGACAGGTGAGATCCCTCAAGAATAAGTCCAATACGAAGACGACAAGCGTGAGCTAGAAGGGTAGATTAATCTACTCGAGCAGAAGGAGAAGTTTATTCTAGGTGAGAAAAACATCAGCACAAGTCTCATGGATCAAGTCGGGGAGATGAACGAAGCACTGAAACTACTCCAACAAGTTAGATTAGAGCTCCGCAACTTCGGTAATGAACTGAAAACGCAAAATATGGGAAAGTTCATCGAAGACATCTTCCCACGAGAAGAAGGACACAGATAAAAGAATATCATGAAAGGGCAACATTCGTAATTCTAAGAGAATTTCAAGAAGATCCTGCATGCTTTACAGTAGAAACCAGACAAAATAGCCTTAACCCTTGCTAAAAAAGAATTTGGAAACCACAAATTCGCTTAATCTCAGACGAATTTATCTGGGGATGACATGTGGAAAGAAGCTGTAGATAAGATTTTCAACAGCGCTGCAACGCTAAAGGATTTCAGGTTGCAAGTGAGGGAGTAATCGAAAACGATTGCGCATACTATTGGGATAACTTAGATGCTTGTCGGCGCAAATATTGTGACTAACCTAGGATATGTGTTTTACTTCAAATAATTGAATTAGCTAAGAGATGCAACGCTTCTCGCTGCAGAGATGGCGTTTTCGATTTTCAGAATCTCTCTACCGCATCCACTTATCGCCGTGGAATACGGCACTTATAGGCTTCGAGAAATATGCTTAAATGAAAATATTTTCAAAGATCCATGGACACTTGATCCAACAGAGACACTTCTCTCCATGGAGAGAATCGCATGGAATCTCATTGACAATGATCTTAGTCTTAAAGCGCTTCCACCATTGTGTCTTATGGATTATATTGCCACTGATATTTGCTATTCTCCGTTTTATTCTGTGAGAGCTAAGATCCTGAAATCGATTGCACTTGCGAATATCGGATCGATAAATGAATCTTACACACAGCTGCAGAAAGTTATCAAAGAGAAAGATCTCCCGATTAAATGGCTGAAATCAACATAATTCTTGCAAAAAGAAAGAGGTAAAAAAAGCAAGCATTTTTACAAGAAGGCATTTCTTTTATTTAACTTTTTATTTTGGACATGTAGGCTCCGATTGGTTCCCAGAAGGAGAGACATTCAACAATTCTTCTCATCCGTATCAGGAGAAAAACAGAGAAATTATTGAGATGCTAGCTGGAAAAGAAAAAACCGATGCAGCTTCTGGGAAGGGCGATCCAAAAGGTGATCCTAATGCCAACAAAGGAGAGCTGCTCCCTAAGAATTTCGCAGCTAAATACGGTCAACTCAATGTGAACTTGTTTTAGTATGCCCGAGCGAATTTGCTTTTCGCTGTGAATGAGAATGAGATTTTTGAGAATTTTGATTTAAATTTCATTCGAAATGAATATCTCAAGCAAAGTGAGACTCAACTTAGAAAATTACTCCGAAAACTAGCCTTTGAAGAAGAATTAGGGTTTGTAGATTGGCAAATTGAAAAATATGTTTATTTCATGCAAAACTACATCGCTAGTGCCAAAGATAGTCCCAATGAGCAATAAGCTTAAACAACCTTAGCGAGACTCAAAGAAGAGCGCCATAATCTCTTTGTTAAAAGAGAAATTACTGATAAAAAGGAAGAGGTATAAGATATTATTTTAAGCAAATAGTTTGTTCTTAATTGCTATTTTTTTAATTCTAAAACAATGTTCTTAACTATGATCTTTCCTTGATTTCATCTAAAAGGAGGAGTATTTCAGTAACCGCGAGGAGTCATTGGAATACGTGAATAAAAGAGAAGAGAGATTGTCTATGATGGCTCGGAGCAGATTCTTGATTCACAGAATAAACTAAGCGATGAATCTGTTCACTCGCAGTTACCATGTTCTATCATATGGGATCAGCAATCTCTTCCAATACTGCAATGAATATCGCTATGTAGAAAACGGAGAAGAAGCAGAGAATATTGAACTTGATGCAATCAAGCTGTAAGATGAGTCTGTTGGTGGCGCACCTGCGAAAGGAGGTAAAGCACCACCTCCAAAAGCAAAGGATCCTCCACCTGAGAAAAAAGATGCTAAAAAAGGAGGGAAAAATGATAAAGCCGATGCGACATCAGATTAAGATAAACTTCTGGAAGAAAAGAGAAGGAAAGAAGAGATCGAGAAAGAACGAACGGAGATGCTCAAGAAAGCAGAAGATCGGAAATATCGCAGACACTTGAGTGTATTCTGGTGGATAAAGCTGAGAACGGAAATGTGCGTTGTGCTGTTTAAGCAGAACAGGTTTTCAGATTGCGAAACGCTGATCGAAATCACGAGAAAAGACTGCAATCTCGTCAGGGAGAGTTTCTTCTTGTCAATACTAGATGAGGTAATAATACTGTGCTCTTCTTCAAGAACATTTTAATAAAACTTTTTTGCTTTTTTTGCTCAAACAGTACACTGTGCGACTTCTCGTGAAGCGAGGCAAGTTCAAGGAAGCAACTCAAAAATTCGAGGAAACTAAGCTATTCCTCGAGAAAAATCACCTTAACGACACTGCGGAATATGTCAATTTTGTTGGCGACTACGGTGAGCTTATCTACGAGCGTGGGTACCACTAAAATGCCCTAGCTTACTTCCAAGAAGCGATGATTGTAGCTGAGAGAATGCTAGAAGACTTAAGCTACGACTCTAAACTCTAGAATGCAAACAAAAAAGCGCTCGATGATGGTGTTTTCATTTGCACTGAACTGCAATTACCTTCAGAGATTGAAGAAGAAATCTTGAAAAAAGCAGACAGATTACAGCCGAATGCAAAATCGGGTGGTGCTGCGGGAGCAAAGAAAGACGCGAAAAAAGGCAAAGATGATCCGAAAGGAGCCAAAAAAGGAGATAAAAAAGGAGCGAAAGTAGAAGAAATCAAACCGGATATGAAAGTAAGTTATTAAATAAATCAATTTTTGTGAATATAAACGCAACTGCATTCTAACAACTTCCCTTGAATTTTTTATGTTAATAGGTCGACCCATTGAATCCGATCCCTCAATACGACTTGATGAAGGAAGTAAAGTACACTTATTCTAATCTCGACATAGAATAGCAAAACAACACTAAACCAGTGTACAACAGCTACACCAAGCACGTTGCTCTGTACATGAGAGCTTGTTTGAGATACATAAATTGCTATTTCACGTTATTGAGTGTTGGCAGTGACTTAGACGAGAGTATTTTAGAATTGTTGAAGAAACTTGAAATCATCAACGAGCTCTCGATTAATTTCATCATTCCCATATCATTCAGAATAGAATTGCAGTATCTCTTCGCGTTATACTATAAATACGCATTCCTCAAAGAAATCACTAAAATATAAACAGAATACATCAAAAAGTAATTTTAAGAGTCAATCTTTTTGGTTTGATAATATCTGAAATCTGTTTCTGAGTTATGCACAAATGAAATGTATTTTTTAATTTGTGAAATGTTAGATACGCTGAGGGCAAGAAGAGCTCAGATGAAGACAAACGATAGCTCGTGAAAAAGTATCGCAAGCTAGCAACGAAGAAACCTCACAGGGATATCTGCAGGAATCGATACTTGCTCGATGTTCCCAATTACTCTCAGCAGCTAAAGGAAGTGTTTATTGGGTACTTAGACGAATCTTCAAAGCGTCTTGATTTGGCTCTCTCGATTCTGGGTAGAGGAGAGTGCTTATTCCTAGAATTTAACAGACTCAGTGAAGATATTTTCTTGGAAACAGCTGAAATATGCCTACTCAAGAGAGAGTACAAGCCAAGAATCGGATATAAGGTAAGATTTTGATAAGATTTAAAACACAAACACTCATGCATGCATAGCTAGTAGATCTCTAAAAAATATTCATTTTGTTATGATGTGTTGTTTCAAAGTACTTGGATGTTGGAGAGCTACAGCAGAAATACGACTAGCTGAATAAAGAAAAACAAGAGAACTTTGTCGCTTCAGAGATACAGTCACTGACGAACAACGACAAAATAGAGTCTCAAAAACTCGAAATGGAAGCGCAGAAATATCTAAAATATGCGATCAAAGCGTCGCAGTTGAAGTTCACGCTCAAGGAATTATTCACAGAGGAAGCTAAATCTCCTCTCACAAACGTTGAAAAGCTCCCTCTCGACATCTACTTTGACATCATCGAAAGTGATTATCTCTTCAAGAAAGTATCTCATCAAGGAATTTACAGTTCTCGTTTTGAGACATTCACATAATCACATTTTTCTTTTCTTTTTGAATCTAACAGGACTATAGCTTGAATGCTGCTGATGGTGTCGTGCTCTTCGATGAAAGCAAGAAGAAATAATCTGTGAATTGTGTTGATTTATTGATGCAACTTGTCAAACTAGAGAGAGATTCTCAAATCTTCACCTTCACGAATCCTCATCTTCAAAACAAGATTACAAAGGTAATCAAAGAGAATTCTGTGAAAAAGGAAAATGGATAAATTGTTTTGGGTTTGCAAGAAAATTAAATCCTGTTTTGTTTTGTTTTTTTATCCTAGCTTCACCGATTCTTGAAAGTATCCTTCAGTAATTACCCACAGAAATACATCATCTAAAGCATTGAAACCTAGCCAATTGAGACAGGAGGCATTCTCGTCAAGAGCATCCATTTCAGAGAAGCATAGGAATATAAATTTGTGTACATGCTTAATTCGCAAGATAAATCGAAGATTCTTGCACCAGGGCTTGATGCTGAGGCGATAAACAAAATCATCATCAATGAGGAAAAGGAAATACTCTATGGATAGGTACACAAAATCAATAAACAGACAAGTTTCGCTATTATTATTATTTGGATATTATATGTGTTGCTGTAAAAACTTAAATAAACTCATTCTAATTTTCCTTTTTTGTAGATTTTCATGAGCGAATCCGAAGTCGATAATCTTCTCCAAAGGAGCCTAGATCTCAAGACAAACATGCAAGAATCAGATAAAAAGCAAGCCGCTGCCAAAGAAAGAGACTACAAGTATCACAAGAAGAATTTCAGGAAACTCATAGAAGACTACGGCGCATATTTCTTCTAGAAAGACGACAGCCTTGCACAACAAGAGCACAATAGATCTTCATCTTCTTCTGTCTCGAGAAACGTGCAGTTTGGAAGAGATGTCGAAGGGGAGGAGACGGATAATTTAGGGAAATTTGAGTCTTTTATCCCTGAGCTGACACACGATAGCATCCAGATATTCATTGATTTATTCAATTTCGTGGGCTTGAAATGCGTGAACTTTAATATCCTTGCGATATTCCGCTATTTCCATCACTAGAAATACCAGTGATTTCCTTGTGTATGAAAGATTAGCAATGTAGTATGTGTAAATCACTCAATCTTGATTTATTTTACAAAGAATCAAAATATTTTATAAAATAACCAAAATTATATTATTTAGATTAGCAGCTACTCGTTTCTCCCACCTCCCCGCCCCCCCCCAGTACTCCTCCCCTCTATCTAATTATGTTCCCTTTGAAAAATAATTCAAAAACACAAATTAATCAAATTAAGATATTTCTTCTTTGTTGCAAAACATCTTGAGTCTAAAACTTAACTTTTGTTTTTCAAGCTAGATTTCAAATTCTTTAGGCGGTCTTCTCTCTTTTTTATCTTTTCGTTGATCAGCCAAACAAACAAACAAAAAAGAGTCTTTGGAAGAATCAAAAATATTTTTAATAAATCAAAAGAGCTACTTTGTTTGTTTCTCAAAGTTTAATAGCAACAAAAACACATCTTCTTAGCAAGAGATAAGACGATAACTAATAATACAAAAAACTACACATCATTATGGAACACTCAGCTCAATTACTCAACAAGACAGTTAGCCAAGGCATTTAGTATCTCTGGACATAAATAGCGCTTGTCTATGATGACCCGAATTCAGAGAAATCCAGAAATTTCTTCAACGATCTGCCGAATATCCTTTTCATTATTTTAGGTGGCCAAAACAAAAAGGGATGGCTAACCTAATGCTTCGAAGATGCTTACAATCCTTCCCGCTTCTCCTCATGTAACAACAGCTTTAACTAATAACTTTATGGATTGTTTCTCCAAAGATTGCCAAATTAAAAACGAATTCTCACAATAAAATATGCAAACACAGCATCTTTGATTCAAAAATTGTATGATAATGGAATTTATCTTTTGATTGTTTAGAGAATGCTGAGGAAAATATTCACTAGCTCATTCAGTTGCTCAGCCCTTAGGCTGTTAGGGGTGGCTAGCGAGCAAACCTCTATTCATTGCTTTTCTAGCGATAAATAGCAGATGGATATCGATTTTAACTGCAAGCTTCCGTTCTTCCAGATCATCTCCAAGAACTCCGCAGAAACTGTGTAAAAATAAAGACATTTTTGAGCTAAATTTGTAGTTTTTCTGTGCAGTTACAATAACATACAAAATGAATTTAACAAATATTATGGCATATTTCATTATTTTGTTTCCTTTGGAAGGTCTGGAAGCATCCTACAGTGAGTCGTTTTGCCAACATGTTTGAAAGTCCCAGCAGTTCTGGAATGTCTTCATAAATGATGTCTTCCGTCGTTCTTTGCCCAGGCGATTGGTTTTTATTTGCCTTCGCATTTAACTTGAAGAGTTCCCGTCCAGTGTATGGCATGAATAAGCGATTCAAAGCTGAGAGTTCAAGTGACATCTACGCTGAAGAACTAACTAAAAACCCCTTTTTAGTCTTGCTCCGCCATTACCTCGAATTCTTCCATGAATAAACATTCTCCGAATTCAGCGATACCAGCAAGCGAGGTGGTAACTTCCGCAAATTATGTTTCATTGTGGAGGAGTATTTAATCGGTGAGAGCTTGTTTGAGCTGAACCCACAGCAGAGCATATAAATGCAGTTGCATTATTCGATCCTCGAAGGAATCCAAACTGATTAGCTTAGGAAATTACAAGAATCTAATTTCCAACAGAATGCGTATCTCTCCCAGATATTGCAGTAATAATCACAGCAATCCCCTCAGAAGATGCATTCCTTACAAAACACTAATGATCCAGTCGATTCGCTTAGTGGATACTCCAGATCGAACGTGCAATCCAACATCACTGCTGCATATTTGATTCCTGCATTTGCAAATCGAAAAACCAAGGGAAGTTCTATTTCTCAACCATATCCGTCTACATTCTAAGCAATTATCATTCTCCTGCATCTTAAGCGAAAGCACTTCAGACTCTTGTCTCTCTACAACACGAATAACAGCAGTCTCTTGAGGAAAGGAGGCAGTGGATCATACGGGTAATAATCGTAAATCATGTAGTAATCTTCCTAATCTGGTTCATACATCTAGCAGCAGTAAAGCCAACAAGGAATGTATTCCTCCCAATTGAGTAACAATTCATAACTGCGAAGCTCTCTCTCTCGCTCCTAGCAGCCACTCCAGAATCACCTACAGCAACCTCCACGATAAAGCAATTTCAAGGACTAAGAGAGAAAACTACTGCAAACATAAATTTGCAACTTAGAATATTTCCGCGAAGAAGGTGAAGACACCATGCTCAGCTTAACGTTCAAGAAACTAAGCTTATTCTTGAGCACTTCGCTTGAAGAGCGCGCACGAGAATCGTCTAAATCCTAGTCATCCGATTCCTTATACGATCACTCTAGATTGCTGCTGTCTTTACTCGGCCATTTTAACTATTTTACAAATCAATCTTGCGAGCAGGAACTCTTTGAGTATCTCGCTAAAGTCGATGAGCAAAGAGATTTCTCGAATTTCTTCAAAAGCTTTGAGCAAGCGATTGGCATGTCCAATCCAGTGCAGCCGCCATTGAGACCGTCTATGAATAACTTCTAACTCCGAAATGGTGATTTCGAGGTGCTCTTGCCTCCAGGATCGAACAATTCCATGAATCGGAACAATCAATTCAGATAATCGCAACCCAACCAGACCTAACAATATTATTCTATCTAGCAGTAATAATCATAGCTTTCGAGTTTCAAGGAGTAATTTGGGTTCTTCAGTGATGAGCTATCAGCGCTTAGATTCAAAATGTTCAGTTCTGCAGCTACATTTTTGACTAATCGATACTTGCAAGCTGTGAGTAGCTAGAAGGAAATATCTTTGTCCGAAATCAGCTAACTTTGCGTGCTGCTGGATGTGCTTTGTGATGGATTCTAAGACGAAGATGTCATTACCAGGCTGAACAGCTTAGACATTGTGACAATTAGATATTCTTGTGAACTCTTCATGCTGCGAGAACACTCCGAAGATGCGTTTAGTTTGTTTTGCACAAACGATTCGTTGCAGATATTCCATAGACTTTCCAGCCTAACAGCACAATACCTCAAGAAAAAAGGACTTTCGTTAACTTAAAACAACGGCAATGATGTTAATTCAACGCAGGGGGTAGGGATATCGCTACCTATTATGATCGGTTTGAGTTCAGACATAACTGACCCTGTTGAGATTGTGCAGCATTTCAAGAATATCTTGGATGCTCTGCATGCTCGAGCACTTCAAAACAACTCCTAAAACAACAATTTCTCGAGTTCCTCATTGAATGACACATTCAAGCAGCAAGAGGACTATTCATCGTAGATCCTCAACAAGCGAAAGCCCTATGACTTTAACTCGTGGAGTGCACCCCTCTCGTCATTTGAAAGCTCTTTGCTTTTCTTTATCGCGTTGTAACTCTCATTCTTCATAGATTTCATAAAAACTGGCTAGCGAGCTGCACTGAATACGAAATATCCCAAAACAAACCTAAGAAAATTTGCGAATTTTTATTTTACAATCTCAGCGCTGCTACTCATTGGGTTTGTTTTGTTCGTCTACAATCTATTCTCCAGGGATTCGTTATCATCTTCTTCTTCACAGCATACTACCAGATTGCCTTACTAAAGAAGAAACCCCAAAGATTATGGCATCGAAGATTGAAAACTATGATTATTTATGTACTTTGTTACTGGCCAATAAACAAGATTCACTTAGAATTTGTGTATCCTACCCTTTGAAAAGTTTTGTTTTTGGGAGGGCAAAATAAAATGGAATACTTTTTTCTTTAATGAGACATAAGTTATGATCATTAAATAAAAAGAGGGGGAGAGGGTTAAGAAGTGGATATCCAAAAGAAATATGACTCTACAACAAGAATTGCAACTTTTTAAATCACATAAACCCCCTGAATCGAAATGAATATCATCATCATCATCATCATCTAAAAAGGACCCTTGAATTTTCAGAGAAGATAATGTCCGAATCTGAACGAGGTTCGTGATATCGATGAACAGACCGCGATGGCTACTGGCGTACTCTGAATATATCCCTCGCTCGAAGTGGCTATCTCGAGAGCATCCCGAGTAATATTTCAGGCGACATAGGGATCATTATTTCATGACCGTTAAAAGATGTTGAATTAAGTGGATTTGCAGGCTACTGCTACGGCTATTCTACCTGCGATTATTGCTCTTCCATCAATAATGGCGGTTATCTGCAGACAGGGCATTCTTTCTTCTTTTTCAGCCACTCATCCAAGCAGAAAACATGAAAGAAATGTTTGCATTTGAGAATTCTAACATCACTGTTTTCTCCGTATCCTTCTAAGCATATCACGCACATATTCTCGTCTTTATCACTCACCTTAAACCCTCCTTCCTCTCCATCATTATTCTGCTTTAAATTATCCATTACTCCACTTTTATCGTTGTTTTCCCCATTAATATGTTGTAACTCTCCATATTTACAGGCACCTTTGATTTCCTCATTGATTTACTGTTCAGTGTAACCATTTTCCAGTCCAGCTTCTTAGGAAATCGATGCACCAAGTTGAATTACACTTTATCGCAATTACTACAACAGTAATTCCATAAAAAACTAATTCTACCTCATTAACCTTAAACCCGAGCCTGAGCCTGAATCTCGGGTAACTTGATGATTTCTCCTCGCTGATTATGACGATGTAGCTCTTAGATTGTCCTAGAATTCTTCTTCTGTCCTCGGAGAATTGTCCTATTCAGCATGACTACCAGAGTCTGACACAGCATATGAAAAATGGGAGTTCTCATGAATCGACAGTCTCTGGATTTATCTCAATCTCTGGAATTTCAAATAAAGATACACTATGCAACACATTAACCCAATTAGACACACGAGATTCAACGCTTTGCCTTTGTATCGCAGCAAAACTAGCATAATACCACCTATGATTATCACAGATATGCCCATATAAATGATTTGCTTCGTCTGTGCCTCATGTGTCTGACTAGAGTCAATAGACTAGATGATAGGACGACCAGTTGAACGAAATCGTCGAACTCGGGGTTATTATCGTGATCTAGAAGTCGATCTCCTAGAACTATTGAATCGTTGGATTTCTGATCGGATGTCTTCCTCGTGGATATCAGTGCCGCTACTCGTGCTGTTGCTGTTGTTGTTGTTGTTGTTTCTTGTGTTATTTCTACTGGCTCTATGGTTTTAGGAGGTTCTTCGATTTTCTTGAGGTAATTCTTCATCGGGAATAGGCGGTTCTTCATCAGCAGCGGCAGTAGCGGTTGTAGATGTCCAATCATCGTCGTCATCATTATTAGGACGCTGCAGAGATGACATAATGTCTGTTGGCTGAGGCGCTGCAACTTCAGCTTCAGGAGAAGATAATTCCATCTTTGATTCAATGCAGAAAACAACAAAAACTTCTAGTGTATGCGAATATTTGTTATTTCTTTATTTTTTGGAGGAATTCTTGTCTTTTAATTGTTTTTCTCTTATCTCCCTCCTCTTTCATCCCACCCACACACGGAAGAAAATATAATTATTTTCTCCAAGATCACATATGTGCCTCCTCTTCGTTGTTTATTAATTGCTGTTTCGTTATTAAGTGATTAATATATTATTTACTCCAGTTCATTACTAATAGTCTCCTCTTTTCTTTTCTCTTATCAAAATCATGTGCAAAAGCAGTGCCTTCCAGATGAGTTAATTCTGATAAAAACTTATTTGAATTCTCACTTACATCATTAAAATTTGAACGATTCAAACAATTGAGAAAAAGTGTCACATATTTGTTTGGACGTATTATTTATCTTTAAAAAGAGATGCATTCTTAAAGAATCAACAACAAAAAAGGATAAATAGTTTAAAAAGCTTAGTTAAGAGATCATCTACTCTCCCCCCCCACAATAACGGAAATCTTGAGAAATATAAAAAAGGTTCAGAATTATCTTGGGATAACAGTTTTGGGTTTTTAAAGAATTCCAAAAGAGAGAGAGAGAGAGAGGGAGAGAGAGAAGCAGGTCGGTTGAGAAATAATTTAGTGAAATTAATGGCATGTTAGGAGATTAATAACTACAACACAATTTG
>Ga0302271_10001539_pt1 | contig 22010 bp, 18 predicted proteins | sample III_Bog_N1_1_FD_198767 | JGI IMG/M metagenome (GOLD analysis project Ga0302271, IMG submission 198767) | Peat permafrost microbial communities from Stordalen Mire near Abisko, Sweden - III_Bog_N1_1 | ecosystem: Environmental > Terrestrial > Soil > Wetlands > Peat | place: Sweden: Abisko... | reverse complement strand
CAGACAAAGATAGGTCCACATTAGTTGGTTATACAGGTTGATTGAAGTGTATGTCATAAATTATTTTAGTATCTGACCCGATGCTACAAGCTTTGTTTTTATCTCTTCATATGATAAATCATAAATGTTTTTCCTTTCATCAATAGCCATACAGGAAATAATTCCTGCACTCTGACCAAGAATCATGAATACCGGCTCCATCCTTATTGAACCGAAAGCAATATGTGAACTTGAAACGCAAACAGGTACCAGGAGATTGAGACACTCTTCAGGTTTTGGCAAAATTGAACCCAGATCAATCTGGTAAGGCTTTTCAGGCGAAACCCCTAAATCGCCCTCGTTCTGAACAAACCCTTCGGGAGTAACATACCTCTGCACGTTGTGAGAATCCATTGTATATGAACCCATACCGATGGACCTCGGCACCATCCTTTTGCCAAGAATATCGTTCTCTGTCATTACATATACCCCTGACATACGTCGTGATTCCCTGACATAAATATTATAGGGCCAGTTCCCATTATCTTTAAATTCATCCTTTGCAAATCCCCACTCATTCATAGTTTTCCTTACTACCTCAGGCAAGCGTCGGTCAGTTGCCATAAAATAGAGCAGTCCCTTCTGGTAGAGTATGTGTTCTTTAATAATTTCTTTTCTTCTTTCATACGAAGCATCGGGATAATCCCAGTTCATGCCAATATTATCAAAGCTGAACGGGCCATGATTATTCACATCCGTCTTGAGGTTTGGTATTGGATCATATTTGCCGAAGAACTCATTCCATCTGGTCTCTGAAAGTCTTGCCAGGAGCTCATACTGGGTACTGTCATATCCTTCAGGTTTTGTAATATCAGTTTTATTTTCAGGAACTTTTGTGAGGCAAAGTCTGAAACAATACGCCTGAATCTTCTTGTCTCCCGTCCCGTTTTCTCCCGGAACCTCAGCGCTTATTCGAGGAAGAAGTCCGCTTGTCGGATCTCCCGGAATTTTGTAAGGATCAACTTTATCCTTGAAATAATGACCATGATGGTAAACCCCCTTCTGAACTCCATTCCATTGTTCATTATAAGTATTTGAAGATTCACGTCCCACTGTATATCTTATTCCGGCTGTCGCCATAAGATCTCCTTCGTAGGTTGCATCAATGAACATTTTTCCAACGAATGTTTTCCCGCTGACGGTCGTCAGCGAAAAGATAGAGCCTCTTTTTTTTATAACACCTGTTTCCCTGTTGATCCATTCATCTCTGAACACTTTAACATTCGATTTTTTGATCATCTTTTCAAATGCCTCTTCAGCTGCATGAGGCTCAAAAATCCACATTGTGTGATTTTCCCCATCAATGGCTGGATTGCCCTGACCAACATTCCCGTATTCAGACTGTTTTTGCCATTTCCACGATTCGGGATCCAGATAGTGCTGATATATGAGCTGATAGAATTCCCTGGCAATGCCGCCTATAACAGCTTTATTTCCGGTATCGGTAAAGCCTAATCCGGAAGATGAAAGTCCTCCCAGATGTTTATCCGGAGAAACCATAATTACAGATTTGCCCATCCTTGCTACTTCGACAGCAGCTGATACGGCCGACGATGTACCACCATATATAATTACATCAGCTTTGTAAATTATTTTGTTGTTATTCTGTCGGCAACCCATGATTAATAATATACCTGCAATTGATAAAAGCATTATGCGAAGTAGTGTCTTATAAACTATGATGAGCCATTCATTCGCACTAGATAATCTTTTGATTTTCATTTATTTTAGAATGATTTAACCTATTTGTTTATCATCAAAATTTTTAATTCATGAGGGTTGAAAGTGACATTTTCATCTGCACCTGAATTAACAGCTTCCGCAGTGGATGGATTTAATAACTGACGGTTTCCATTTGTCGCGATCTTAAGCTTTGAAGAGATAACATTTGATCCTTCATTGAAAATAATATAGTAATTACCAGTCTCTTTTATGACATGTCTGTATCTGATATCCTCCGATGGTGTAGTCAGATTAAGATCGGGGAGGATTTCTTTGTCAATTTCTTCCACAAGATTATCCGGAGTTTGATAAAGTTTAGCACCTTTAAACAGCGAAGAGAAATCTGAGTATTTATTAATGATAAGCCTTCCGCTCAAAGCAAGTATTTTTAATGATGAAATTGCCTTTGAAGGTATGTTTGACAGGCTATCTATGATTACAAGTCCATAATTCATTCCTGCAATATGGACTCCTTTTGAATCAGTTTTTGCATCTTCCCAAAGATGCCTTATCTCGAGGTAGTTGAAGTCGCGCTGATGCTGGTAACAGATCTTTGCTGATTTATCCGGAAGGAAAGCATCTTCACAGATGATTGCTATTTCACATACCTGTTTTGAACCGGTATTAAGCCAGCTTAGCCGGCGACAGGCATCAGCATATTCCTTGTACATATTCCACCATGAGGCATTTGGTCCCACGTCGGGAGGTCGTTCATCAAACCTTGGTCCCCGGATGGAATAGAAAAAAGCGTGAGGGATCAGAAAATTCTGTCCGCGAACAAAACACCAGTCTGCCAGCCACTCCATCTCATCATATGTAAGATTGTGACCGTAAGCGCCATAAAGCTCATTTAAGTTACGCTGCAACCCAAGGTGCAGCATCGCGCTTGATGCACCTTTTGCCATAGTCGAATGTTGTCCTTTGAGGGCCTTCGGTCCGGGTTCAACATAACGCCATACCAAATCCTGACCAGGGATCTGAAAATATTTCTCAGCGCCAATATCCATTGAACCGGCAGGATGGCCCATCAGATTTATCCCATGATCTGAGCACCATTTTCCTAACCTTTTGTAATAGTTTTCTTCGAGACAAATATTAACTGCATTGTTATAATCTATCCGGTGTTTTTTTGAATCAGGTGTGTCATCATACCACAGGTCAGCAAGAAATGGAGTTATGTCATATCCAAGTATCTTGTTTATCTGCGGGAGCAGGGAAGCATTCCCAGGTACAATGCCACGGGCAGTTCCACGCCCCAGAGGTGATGGTTCGTCAGTAAATATTCCCAGAACAGTTGAACCGAAATATTTGCCAAACTCCTTCGCATAACGGTCATAGACAAGTTCCATAAAACAAGTAACAGCATCAGGGTTCAGAATATCGCCGGCGGGAGGTGATTCTTCCTTGATTTGTTTACTTCCTTCACCAATATAATGGAGCCCCCTGATATTGCCGCCGGAAGGCTGATCTATAATGGCTACGCGCTGGCCTTCAGGACGATCGATTATTGTAACCAGCCTTTGTCCTCCTTTCAGGTTTGGGATTTCACCAGGTTTCAGGTCGATCTTCGACAGGCCTCGCGCTGCATACTCAGGATTACGTGCAACTACCTGGCCACTGGAAGAACCGGAAGGGTACATTCCTTCATCATAGAGAATAACATACATCTTTTTCCTTGATGCTTCCTTTATGGCTACATCCATTGCATGAATCATTTCAGGTGACAGCCATTTCACATTTTCGGGCAGGCCTATGCGGGGATGAATAACGAATCCATAAACACCGTGTGTCTCAAAATCGGTTATCTGTCTTATAATTTCCTCATCTTTTAATGTGTCATTCCAGAACCAGAAAGGCATAACGGAAAATTCATGGGGTGGATTAATAAAATCCTTTGGAACAGTCTGAGCTTTTATGATTTCTTTGATTGTCAGGCTGATTAGAATTGGAAGCAGGATTAACTTTATAATCAACTTCATGTGCAAAGAGTTTTTATGTTAATCAGAATCTAATTATGTTTTCATATGAATTTAACATAAAGATATTCATTTAACGCAAAGGGCGCAAAGGTTTTGCGCAAGGGACGCAAAGAATCAATTGGATTTTTTTGGGAACCAGGGCAGGAATGCACTGGTTTTTTCGATGTATTCTTTGTATTGTGGTTTTTGCTCTTTTAAACTTTTTTCAAGCAGGGCAACGCCTGATACTTTAATAATTAATCCTGTCATAAGAACCGATCCAAGAACAGGTAAATAACTTCCTGAAGCCAGGCAAATAAATCCATATCCCCACCAAACTGCTGAATCTCCGAAATAATTAGGATGACGGGTATAGCGCCAGAGTCCTTTGTCCATTACTTTTCCCTTATTTCCCGGATCTGCTTTGAAATGTGCAAGCTGAAGGTCACTTGCTGTCTCAAAAATGAAACCAATTATCCAGAGAGTTATCCCGATAAAATCGAGAATTCCCAGTGAGTTTTTTTGAAAGTAGTATTGTGCCCCGAGTAAAGGCGCTGAGATTAGCCACATAAGAATTCCCTGCAGGAGAAATGTTTGAAAAAAGCTAATCCACCAATATCTTTTCTTTCCATAATTCTCACGGAATTGCTTGTACCTGAAATCTTCCCCTTTACCTATATTCCTCCATGCAATATAAACAGATAAACGTAAACCCCACAGAGCTACAAGAATTATCAGGATTATTTTCCTTAATTCAAATCCATCTGTTTTAATGAAGTAAAATCCGGCTGTGAGAACGAAACCGAGACCCCAGAAAAGGTCAACTATACTGACATTTTTAGCGATGACGCTGGCAACCCATAATAGGGTCATCATAGTCATTATTATCAAAAATCCCTGAAAATAGATATGTAAGAAACTCATGCTGTTGAGTTTTAGTCATAAAGCAAAGCCACAGCAGCGGCTCCAATGCCTGCATTTGCTCCGATAATAGGAGAAATATTCACTACAGATACGGGTTTCTTATGAGTAAGGTTTTCCATTTTATCGGAATAATAATTCGCTGCATCGCCATTGTTAGCATGCAGAACAATGTAGTTCCAAATGATTTTTTCCTGATTGATCTTTGTGACGTATCCCATCACTTTTTCCATATTGGCCTTCTGATTGAATGTTTTGTCAAAAACTACAGCTTTTCCTGTTTCATCTATTGAAACGATCGGATTAATATTCAGTATCCGTGCTATCAGTCCCCTTACCGCTGAAACCCGGCCCCCCCTGACGAGGTATTTTATTGACTTGACACTTACAAATATCTTTAAATGATTGCTCCAGCTTTCTGCCATATTGACTACCTGGTCGTGAGAATATCCGGCTTCAATTGCCTGTGCTGCTCTTAAAACGACAAGTCCTAGTGCGCCTGAAAGATTTTTAGAGTTAATTACGCTTATTGGTTTGTTGAACTCTTTACTAATTGCCTGGGCAGCTTTCCGGCTGCTATTAAATGTTCCACTAAGCTTGTCGCTCAGATGGATTGCGACTACTGAATCATAATGAGAAGCCAGGTGAGAATAGAGATTGATAAAGCTCTTTTCATTCACCTGTGAAGATTTAGGAGTTTCTTTATTCTCTTTCAGGAGAGTATAAAATTGTTCAGGCTGAATCGTTATTTTATCGAGATAATGGTTTTCTCCAAAATTGATATTGATCGGCAGCATGTTAATCTGATAGTTATCGATTATATCCTGGCCGAGGTCACATGTTGAGTCAGTTACTAATGCTATTTTCCATTTCCTGTTATAGACAACCTCACTTTGACGGACCATATCATCGGCCTTCTGGAAAGCCAGAGTACCTGTATTTCTGAGTTCACTAAACAATCCTGACGGATTATCTGTATGCAGGTGCAATCGCCTCATTTTGTCAGAACCGGCAACGACTATAGAGTTCCCATAGTTTTCAAGAATAACCTGCAATGATTTGGTATCGATAGAGCTGTTTTTTATAAGCGCTTCGGTGCAGTATCTGAAATCGACTTTCTCGGGAATTGATTCTTCCAGTTTTTCAAACAGAGCGGTTTCGGCCTTTACCTGGATAAGGTCTTTCAGGTTGCGATTTGTAATAAATTCTATGATTCCTTCAACAAAAAAGACAAAACCACGCGCTCCTGCATCAACAACATTTGCTTTTGTTAGTACTGAAAGTTTCGACGTGGTAGCAATCAGAGATTTATTTAGGACATCGAAAGAACTTATAAAAAGCTGGTTAAAATCTGTAATTCTGTTTCTGTTATCATATATATAATTTGCCCAGTCTTTGATCACAGTGAGCATAGTGCCTTCAACCGGATTAGCTACAGCCTCATAAATATAACGGACAGAATTTTTTATACTCTCAGCAAACTGCTTTATTGTGATTGTTTTAAAATTGCCGGTTTCAGTACTCATCCCATATAGGAACTGGGCGAAAATAATTCCGGAATTTCCACGTGCATTTACCAGTGTGGTTTCTGCAATCCTGTCTGCTGTAATTTTGTAAGACCGGTGAGGGTGAAGTGTGTCGACAACTGCCCTGATTGTAGATGCCATATTGGTTCCGGTATCACCATCATTTACCGGGAATACATTAATTTTATTTAATTCAACCTGATGTTCAATAACTTTTCTTGCGCCGGCAATAAAAGTATAATAGAGCCTTCGGCCATCCATTTCATTAAGCGGTACCGGAGTTAGTAATGTCATATGTCGTTAACTTACAATTATTTTGCAAAGGTAAGGATAATAGATTATATTGAACGAATAGTGATATATTATATCTTAACAGAGCGATTGAGAAAATGTTCCAAAATTGATTATCTGAATGTCGCAAAAAAAGGAGGTCCAGCAATAAAACACAAAGTAACACAAAGGAAAATCATGACAATAAATACTTTAAAGAAGTACTGCTAATTTTTTTGATATACTCTTACATAATCAATTTCGTACCTGATAGGAAACCTGCTTTTTGAAGGATCTCCTCCATTCATTCCGATAGCAAGATTCAAAAGAAGATAATGTGGCTGAAGGAAAGGATTAAAGCCATCGGGATTGAGAGTCTGATTAAGCAATGTAGTATTCAGCAACTGGTTGTCTAAAAACAGATTAATTGAATCTTTATTCCAGTCCATCCGCCAGATATGGAATTTTTTTGTCCAATCAGGGTCTGAGGCTGTAAAATCAGAAAGAGGTTTTTTCAAATCGTCCCATTTTGCTTTCCAGCGCTGACCTGTTCCCCAGGCAAAATTAGCCAGTATGGTAGGGACTCCTTTAAAACGATAAAACTCCATAATATCAATTTCACCGTTTGCGGGCCATTCCTTTGAAATTCCGAGTGTCCATATTGCAGGCCATGCGCCGCACGCAGTATCAATCCTTGCACGTATTTCGAACCGCCCGAATTGCCATTGTCTCAGCCCCCTGGTCTGTATACTTGCTGCGGAATAATCAGCATATTCTCTGCTTGTTTCCCAGTTAGTACTTCCCGCAATAAAACCAGGATTTTTAACTTTTTCCTTCCTTCCTTCAATAATCAGGAATCCGTTTGCGCAATTAGCATTATCTGGCTGGTACCACTGCAATTCCTGATTTCTCACAAACCCTGTTTCATAAATCCAATTGGAAGGATCGGGTTTTCCCTGGTTGTTAAATTCATCATTCCAGACAAGTTTCATACCCGGTATATCTTCAGGTTTTTTTAAATCAGCATTAAATGGATCTGTTTGCTGGGCATAAATCTTTCCTGAAAGAATGAAGATCAGAATTAGGGCCAGCATTTTTATTTTATACATACTATCTAAAGTAAAATTATTCAACGTTAAAAATTTGAAACACTTATTATAAGCCCAAGATATGGTTTCTGATTATAGATCCAGGCAGACCTGTTTTTGTCCAGCAGGTTGTCGAACCCCACGGCTAATCCAACTGACATTCTGTTAATCGAAATGAAACCTGCAAACCCTTTTTGAAAGATCATTGCATCATACTCCTGACTGGTTTTATTATTAGTTACTGTAGGATTTACAGGTGATGATCCTATCCCTGCGAAGACACCTAAATCGAATCCAATCTGCCGGATAGATGACTTCTCCTCATTCAGAGGATGAGCAGGAGATACAATCCTGTAAAAATCTTTTCGCAGGCCGGCGTATACTGCCACGTCCAGATCAGCACTAAACTGGTTTGGAACATCATCCATGGAATGCCTCGATTTAAATATAATCGAAGTTAAATCAACATCAATCGAATTATTTGTGAAGCAACTCTTGTAGAAATAGTTGTCAGACTTAATCCTGCTTATCCTTGTACCAATTGAAGAGGCAGTATTTGGATATTCTTTCTTCCCTTCGGAGTTAACCGGATATACTATAATTGAATCTTCAATAACCTCTGCATAAATCTTTGATGGCTTAGTCCCCTGGACTTTCAGCTTATAAAAACCTGAGTCAAAATCATGTCGTGTAAGTTTCCCAAGTGACACACAACTTGCTGATAGTAATAGTACCAGACCAAAAACCGGAATTATAGTTCTCCTCATTCCATCTTTTTGATGAATATTTAGTCTTTTAAAGATACGAATAGAATGAGAATCCTGTCAAAAAGCGCTTAATTATTAAAAACCAAGTCCCCTTCTGTAGGCTGATATTACCCTTTCCCTTGCGAAACCATGCTCTACTATTTGTTTGGGATATTCAGATCTATCCAGCTCTTTTATCCATCTTCGGATATACTTTTTTTCATAATCAAATTTTTGTTGTTGGGTATTGGGATTGAAGACTCTGAAATACTGTGCAGCATCACATCCAGTCCCTGCTGCCCATTGCCAGTTGCCATTATTGGACGAAAGCTCATAGTCAAGCAATTTCGTGGCAAAATATGCTTCACCCCAGCGCCAGTCGATAAGCAGATGTTTGCACAGGAAACCCGATGTTATCATTCTAACCCGGTTGTGCATATATCCTGTTTCATTAAGTTGTCTCATGCCAGCATCCACCAGTGGATAACCTGTCTGACCATTGCACCATTTATCAAATTCCATCTCGTTATTCCTCCATGGGACATTATCATATTTTGATCTGAAATTTTCTGTAACGACACGAGGGAAATTGAATAGTATATGCATGAAAAATTCTCTCCATATCAATTCATTTAAGAATACAGGATTCTCCTTAATTGCCAGTTGAACAATTTTACGAATACTTATGGTGCCAAAACGCAGATGAGGTCCAAGGTAAGTTGTCCGATCCATTGAAGGATAATTGCGATATTTGTCATATTCCACAATTGCAGTGAGATCAAATGATCTGACCTTTAAAATACTTTTTTTGAAACCAAGTTCTCCAGGAGTCGGGAAAGGGAAAGTGCATTTAAAATAATTCTGTTTTCCTCTTTTTTTCGGATCTGGGTTCAGCAGATGTGTGCCAGAGATTTTCTGCAGCCATCTGTTTTTATATGGAGTGAATATTGTGTAAGGATTTTTATCTGATTTCAGGATTTCTGTTTCTTCAAAAATGACCTGATCTTTGAATGCGATAAGCAATATCCCTTTTTCTCCAAGTATATTTTTAATTTTTAAATCTCTCGAAATTGAGTATGGCTCATAATCTTTATTTACAAAAACCGATTTTATGTCATAAGATAATGCCAGCTTTCTCCAGACACCTTCCGGTTCTCCTTTCAGAATAAGCAGTGAACTTCCGTATTTGAGAAGTTCATTATTTATATTTAAAAGGGTATCATAAATAAAACTGATCCTCGGGTCATCTTCCGGAAGTTCATCAATTATTGAAGTATCAAATATGAAAACGCTCAAAACGGGTATTCCTTCAGCTAATGCATTAATCAATGCTGAGTTGTCATCTAATCTTAAATCTCTTCTGAACCAGAATACATTGATCTTCATTCAGGAAGCTTTTTCATCAGATATTTTTTCAGTTTACATCCTTTCAAAGATTTTATACCCTCAGCAACAGATGCTGCATTGATTATAGCTCCGGCTTCAGTTGTGTGGGTATGGTCAGTAAGGAAGAGTTTAGTTTTTACTGCATCTTCCCCCATTTTTTCATATCTGGCAGCTATTATTTCATTAAGATTTACATAGAAAGCCTTTTCCATTACAGCAGACTCTTCTGCCCATTTTGCATAATCTCCGGAAGACCTTACTACTTTTCCTTTTTCCCATATATTTCTTGGAATAAGTGAGCAAACAATCGGGACAGCTCCTTTTGCTTTGCTGTCATCAATATATTTTCTGATATACCAGCCGAACGAATGAACCTTTTCATGTTTTTTTGTTATGATATTGTCAATTTCTTCTGTTTCGTCACCTGTCCCTTTGATAGTACCTCTTGCCCTGCTGCTGTCATTTATAGCTCCGGCATCGTTATGACCGAATTGTATTATAACATAATCACCTCGTTTAACCTTAGCCATTACATTGTCCCACAATCCTTCGGAGATAAAAGTGCGGCTGCTTCTTCCCCCCAAAGCATAATTCCTGACAGATATTTTTGTTGTATCAAACTGTAGAAATAAATAGTCTCCCCATCCCCACAACCCCCCTGCACCTTTGCCATTGCCATTTTTTACGGTAGAGTCGCCAATTAACCAGACAGTTGGTTTGACTTTTTTTTCTCCAATGGTTCCGGATGACAACAGCATGGCAGATAATAGCAGGATTGAATACTTAATCATAATTTAAGATAGTCCTGGTTAAAAAAAAGAATGGTTTATGATAGTTTTATATACACGTTCCCTTGTTTCTTCAGGTGTCGGATTGAGCTCTTCAGTTGTGAATTTACCATTTCTGATATCGATCCTTTCAAAGACCATCAGGTATAAATCAAAAATTATCTCAAGGCTTAACTGATATCTTGGTTCCAGGAGTGGGCTTATTTCTTTAATTATATCATATGTCTTCAGCCGATATTCATCAGCTAGTGAATAATACTGTTTAATAAGATTACGGAAATTGTTATTAACCGGTCTGCCGTCTGCAAATTCGCGAAGAGCCTTTCTGCTGAGACCATTTTTAATAATCAGATCATCTGCAAAATAGCTCAGGTTGTTCAATTGATCTTTCTGAAAATCTCTGATAATATGAACAAGATAACTGAAGATTGCACAGGGGGTTGCGGCCCATTTTACATCGAACTGAGGGGGCACATACTGCCCGTTAATTTTTTGAAGACTGTTCAGATGAACAAAGATTGAGGCCGGGGCAACAGATGCTCCTGATGCATATTCAAGAAAAGAATCCAGGGTTGGAAATCCGTCATTGTTAATATCGTAGATCATCGATTTCGCAAAAACTTCCATCGGCCATAAAGGAATCCTGAATTTTTCTACGGTTACATTAAGCTCTCCCTGAAGTGCATTGCACTCTTTTGAGATGATGATCATCTTAAGCCACTCCTCCACATTTGCAACAAATTCCTTCCTTTCCGCCGGATCGATCAGCCTGTTCTTTGCTTTGTGATTATCAATCAGATCATCAATTGCACGCATGAATTTATAGCATATTTTTGCGGCACAAAACCTGTCATTATCCCAGAAATTAGAAGCTACGAGGATATTTGGATGATCCCTGATCTGATCGAAATCAATAGTATTGAATATTTCTAAAAACTTATCCTGTTGTGATTTCATTGAATCTATTCTGTTATTGTCAAAGATATCAGTTTCTGAGAATTTTTTCTGCTGTCAGCTTAGCCGATAAAAGTACATTTGGTATCCCGTTCCCGGGATGTGTACTGCCTCCGACAAAAAAAAGATTTTTATAACGACTATGCTGATTATGAGGTCTGAAATATCCCATCTGGAGGAGATTATGTGCAAGACTTCCAAAAACAGAACCCCTTGAAATATTGCAGGCGCTTTCCCAGCTTTCAGGCGTATATGAAATTTCAAATTTAATATGCTCTTCAATGTCTTTCAAACCAAGCTGCTTAAGACGCATAATTACAGCCTTCCTCGTTTTTTTCTTCAGATCATCCCAGTCCTGATTTTTCCTTTTATCAACATGTCCGGCACCTACTATAAATGAAAGTGTATCATGGTTCTCGGGGGCAGCTGTGGGATCGGTTCTCACCGGAGCATGGATATAAAAGCTTGGATGTTCACCAATGGATTTATCTTTGAAGATCCGATCGAGCCCTTCACGGAATCCGTCTGACAGAAAAACACTATGATGGCCGAGCTGAGAATAAACCTTATCAAGTCCCCAGTGGAAACATATTGCAGAGCATGAATATTTCTTCCTGTCAAGGCGTCTTGATTTTCCCTTATCAGGCAAAAGTTTGCGATAGACATATGGAAGATCTGCGTTTGCTACAATAATGTCTGCACTAATTTCCGATCCATCTTCAAGAATAATACTATCAGCCCTTTTCGCTGTGACCCTGATTTGCTTAACAGGCTTATTATAATGGAACAATACTCCGGAAGAGGATGCTTCATACAGTAATTTTTCAACTATAGTATACATACCACCTATAGGGAAAGATGATCCTTCAGTGAGCTCTGCTGCCGGAACCATGGAGAATAAAGCCGGTGAATTAAACGGACTCTGACCAACATAAATATTCTGAAATGTATAAGCCATCCTCAAATGTGAATCACGAAAAAACTTTTTAACGTAACTCCAGTTTGAAATGTATGTTTTAAGTTTTATCAGCATTCCTAAATTTCTGAAATTGGCAAACTGAAAAATATTATCAAAATTTCGTCCGATAAGCTTATTCATTCCGATCTGAAAAATCTCATATCCGTCACGGACGTATTTTTGTGATTTTACAAAGCTGCCGGGTTCTATCTTTTCGTGCTGGATCTTCATTATTTCTTCGTCGGCAGAAAAAGTCAGAACATCATTATTGTCAAAATAGATTTTATAAAGGTTACTAAGGGGCTTTATTTCAGTATTTTCGAACAGGGGAATGCCAAGTAATTCAAATATCTCCCGGTAGATAGCCGGCATAATAAGCATGGTAGCTCCCATATCGAACCTGTGACCATCGCGGATCAACTGACCACATCTTCCCCCTGGCGTAGAATTCTTTTCGTAAACGGATACATTATATCCATTTTTTGACAGGAAGATTGCAGTTGCTATTCCTCCGATTCCGGCACCGATTATTACTGCCGATTTTTTACCGGTCATCTGCTTTTATTCTTTTTAATAATTCAAATTTTTAACTAAAGACTTGGAATAATTCAATTCGTCCCGTTTTGATGGTGCAAATTAATATTTTCCTTCCCATTTTTTAAGTTTAGGAAAGAGTTTTAAAAAAATCTTACTTCGATCTGCATCAAAAATTCAAGTTTGTCTTATTCTGTAGTTCTTTTTAACCATGAAGTTACACTGAGTACGGACGGAGTAGCACTGCTAAATAATCTTGAGTCCAAGGATTCTGTCATTTGCTTTTTACTCCATTAAACTCCGTGTCACTCTGTGGTTAAAGGATTTTATATGAAACTATATGAAGGTAATCAGGTAGTTTAATACGTTGGCTTAAGTATAATTTTTTTATCTCCGGAAACTTCAAAGATCCATTTTTCAAATGGTGGCGGACCGAACTTGCCTATCACATTATTGGAAAACCCATAACCTTCTGTAGGTTTTCCTAACAGATTTGTTTCCATTTTGCCATTCATGTTTTCGTCGTGATAATATCTGACGGCATATTTGCCAGGGCTGAGATTTGGAACCGAAAAGGAGCTCTTGTTATCTTTAATTAAGCACTTTTCCTGGGTTAAAACTTTTTGAGTTGAATCAAAAAGTTGTAACATAATATTCCCATTGTTGTTCCTGAGTTCAAGAATCTCTATGTTGAGCCTGAACTGTGAAAATGAACTGCCTGAAATGCAAATCAGGCAAAAAATGAAAACAACCAACCTGTTCATAGTCAGATTTATTTTTTAAATGCTGATTTAAAGATATATTCTCCTGATGATATTTCACAAAGTGTTCTTCCGTCGGATACTTTTATATTTCCAATATCTTTTGATTGGCGCACCGGGAGGTCGCTTTCCGTAATTTTTCCAGGATCGGCCTGAGGAATTGCTACAACAGCCTTGCAGTTAACAGGAATCTTTACACTGAGAATAAAATTATCAGCTTCTATTTTCCATTTTGTGACAATTTCCCCGTGATCAGTTTTAAAAGAGGTTTCTGCCCATGTCAGATTACCGACTATCTCGGGATAGATCAGGATGTTGTCATACGATTTTGAATCTTTTGCCTGACGTATTCCACCTATACCACTATAAAACCATTCCACAAGGTGGCCAAGCATCATATGGTTATTTGATACATATTTGAGTGCTGCCCACGACTCTGTAAGGGAGGTAGCTCCCTTTGAAAGCTGATAACCATATCCGGGGACATCTGTTTTTGAATTCATCTCATAGATAAGCTGCGATTGGCCATTCTCTTCAAGGCTCCTGAGCAGGTACCTGTAGCCGACATCTCCTGCAGTTAAAGCCTTATTGTTATCTTTTATTGATTTTACCAGATTCTGCACAACTTCTCCTTTCACATTTTCATCAACCATTCCAAAGAAAAGAGGCATTGCATAAGCTGTCTGGCTGCCAGTGGAATAAACTTTTGTGAGGGGATTAAAAAAACTGGAATTGAAGGCTTTCCGGATCTCTTCAGCCATATTTGTGTAGTAAAAAGCATCATCTTCATCACCCGTTAGTTTAGCCATCTGTCCAAGAAGTTTTGCATCATAAAAGAATATGGATGTGGCGGAAAGTGCTTTGGGAGTAAGCTGGGCTTCTCCGGGGAATTTCGGACCCAAATCATACCAGTCTCCAAGCCCATGCGAAAGAATATATTTATTGGACATCCCTTTCAGATAATTTACATATCTCTTCATCATTGGAAATGCTTTTCTGACGGCGTCAATATCCCCGTACCATTGATACATGTCCCATGGAAGAATAACACATGCGCTTCCCCATTCCGGTGAATCGCGGAAGCCGCCTTCGAATGGAACATATTCGGGAGCAATATCAGGAACCAGTCCATTTTCAAGCTGAGCTTCAACCATATCATCGATGACCTTGTTGTAAAGATTATGGATATTATATATGAATTTGATTGAATTGCCCATCAGGTGGGTCTGCTCAAGCCATCCAAGTTTTTCTCGGTGAGGGCAGTCTGTTGCCACACTTGCAAGATTGCTCTTTATTGACCATTTGATAAGATTATAAGTTGAATTGAAAAGTGTATCAGAACATTTGAAGCTGCCAGCTTGCGGGGCTGCATTCCTGGTATGTAAAAGCTGGATGTTTTCCAGTACAGCCTGGTTTTCCTGATTAGGATATCCGGCAGGAACAGCCCTGTTCACCTCCACAAACCTGAATCCGTAATATGTAAATCTGGGCATCCAGATCTCTTCCTTTTCACCTTTTAAGGTATACAAAAAATAGTATGGTCCGCCTGTTGCCTGCTGGGTTACAAGAGAATCTTCTCCAAGAAGTTCCCCTGGTGTGAAACGGACTACCTGTCCCTTTTTTCCTTTCACTGTAATTTTAATTATTCCCGATGCATTCTGTCCGAAGTCGTAAACGTAGATACTGTCCTTTTTGTGAAAGATTTTTTTAAAATCAATTGGTTCCGATACTTTAACCGGCCAGTCAGATTCGGGCCGCAGGATCCCAGCTGGCTCTTTTACGATGACAACATTTTTCCACGATTCATCCAGAAATCCTGGCATATTCCATCCTTTCTGTTCCAACCTGGCATCGTAATCTTCCCCTCCGTAAATACTTGAAAATGTAATTGGAGAAGGAGTTGTTTTCCATGTGCCATCACTGACAATTTCAGATTTAGATCCGTCATTGTACTGGACCTCGAGTTTGAGAATCATTTTTGGCGCACCATAAGCTATCACAAGTTTCCTGTACCTTTCCCGGTTGATATTATAAAATCCGTTCCCGACTATCGCAGCAATAGCATTTGATCCTGATTTCAGATTTTCAGTTACATCAAAACTATTGAAGAGACATGTTTTTCTATAATCAGTCCAGCCAGGGGAAAGGAAACGATCGCCAATTTTATTTCCATTTAAATACAGCTCGTATTGTCCCAATCCACAAACAAATAGAAACGCGCGAATGATTTTTTTATCAAGAGTAAATTCCTTTCTGAAGCAAGGAACAACAGTGCGTTTCTTTGCAACAGATCCAAGGTTATCGCCGTTCCCATGAACTCCTGGCACCAGTAAAAGCGAATCGGGGATTTCTTCGAATCCTATCCATTTTGCATTGTCCCAATCGCTCCTGTCAGATAAGCCAGTAACGAAGCTGGCAGTTGTGCTCCATGAGGTAGGCTTGTCATTTTTATTCCATATCCGTATTCTCCAGAAATACTCCCTTCCTGGCTGTAATTTTAAGCCTGAATATTGAATAAGTGAAGATTCCTCCGTTATCATTTTACCAGAATCCCACAGGTCGCCAATGAATTTTCCTGTTATTTCTTTGTCAGAGCCAACAATGATCTGATATGCAGTTTCTGACTGGCCCCTTTTTTGAGCCAGAGGTATCCAGCTGAAGTTTGGAGTAGTACCTGTTCCGACAGGATTCTCAAATCCGTTGCATTTCATTTGTGAAACCGAGAGATCTGATTCAGGTTTTTTGATGCAGCTCCACAATAACAGGCAATCTAAAAGTGCAATAACAAGAAGGGATTTAAACTTCATCTGAGGTAAAATATATATCTACAGGTAAATTTATCTGAATAAAACTTAAAAAGGAGGGATCATGCAAAAAAAATAGAGACGTTGTATGCAACGTCTCTTTCGATACAATTATAATATGATCCGATGGGCGTGAAAACCATCGTCCAGATTCAGTTTATTTTTTCAGCAGATCGCGGATCTCTGTAAGAAGAATTTCTTCTTTTGTAGGGACCGGAGGAGCTGGAGGCGCAGCTGGAGCAGCTTCTTCTTTCCTCTTAGCAGCAACTATTGCTTTAATAACAAGAAATACAGCAAAAGCAACTATCAGAAAATCAAATGTCACCTGCAGGAAATTACCATAATTCCAGGTAACAGCGGGATGTGTTGCATCTACGGCGGCTTTAAGAACAAGTTTCAGATCGGTAAAGTTTACGCCACCAATCAGCAATCCCAGGGGAGGCATGATAATATCACTTACCATTGAAGAAACAATTTTGCCGAAAGCTGCACCGATAATAATACCGATTGCCAGATCAACAACATTGCCTTTCATGGCAAAGGATTTAAATTCATCGACTAGTTTCATGATTTCAGGTTTAAGTTACTATTTATTAAAAGATTTAAAAGAATAAGCGAATCCTACACCCAGAATTTCTTTAAACTGTACCAAAGATCCAATAGATGTTGGTACCCCGTTTCTGACGACAGGAATTCTTATTTTATCATCATAAACAAGCTGGGTATTTATATTAGCAGAGATAAATTTGTTCACTTTAAATGCGATTAATGTTTCCCAGTTTACTACAACATTTTGGGGATTCTTCAGATAGTTTGAAAAAAGGTCAATCTTTGTTGTAAATGTGACATTTTTAAGCAATTCGTTTTTAAAGTCATTCCTTGTGTAGATAGCTCTGAAGTATCCTCCAAACTCGCTCAATGATTTCTGACCGGGTTTTACTCCAAAAGCGCCTTGTTCCGAAAGTTGTTTATTGGTTACTATGGTTAATTTTCCGGTCAGTGGTGCAATGAAAGCACTGAAATGATCAGAAGGCTTATAGTCAAGACCAAGTGCAAGCAGGAAATAAGCAGGAGAAAAAGAATCAGAGATGGTTTCCTTAGTTGTCGTAGTGCCTGTATCGGTATATTTGTACCCTGTTGTAATCTGGGTCTTGAAATTAAATAATGCCGAATAATAAAAGCTTTTGAAAGCTTCATAACCGTATTTTGATAAAAAGTCGATTTTATCGTCGGTTTTCCTGTAATCTGTATTCCCTTGTTTCAGAATACCATATCCCAGATCCAGGGAATTGACCCACACAGATTTATCTCTTTTATAGTTGGCATAAGCGCTGAGAAATCCGTTAACAGCAAATGAATTCTGACCTCCGGCTGACCAGTTCGTTAAAGACGTCTGTGCAAGGTTCAGTGCAAAAACACCGCCTTTTTTCCATCCCTGTACAGAATCGGCAGGCTGAGTTCTTAGAGTCTTTTCGACATCGGTGACCTGGCTGAATGTCATTAAGCTGACCCCTGAAAATAGCAATACTATAGCAAAGAATTTTTTCCTCATCATTATTTAGGTTTTATTTTTATAATTTCTAATCAATCAACGAATTCAGGTACAATTAAACTGTAATGGAGAACATTAATTTCTCAAAACTAATAAAAAACAATTATTCTAAAAAACTTTGTTATTTATTTAGAAATCCTCCCAGAAGATTTTTTGCAGTCGCGAAGATTTCACTATTCCCGCCGGTTCCAAAAAGCTCATGCAATGGAGAGGGATCATTGTCAGGAGTCGTACTGTTTTTTCTGGTTATTGCATCTATTAATGCAGGAACAGCTGTAGTCGCAATACTGGCAGAAGTTTCTTGGGAAAGGCCAAGCTTACTCATTAGATCTCCTACAAAACCTGAATGAATATTAGACTGAATAACATTCGCCTGGTCAGTATTGGGCTGATTTGAAAACAGATTCATCAAATGGGATAAATTTCCGCTAAGCATCTGACCTGTCACTTCTTTTTTAACAACATCGGAAAGCGTATTAAAGATTTTTTCCATACCACCAGCAGGAAGATCGGAATTATCAGATAATTTTCCTCCTACTTCCGATTTCAGGGAATTCATTATTTGTTCTAGCATAAAAATTAAATTTTAGTTAATTTGATTATTTTATTCAACAATGAACGTTAAACAAAATATAGATAAAATTGTTTACAATAAATTAAATATTATTTGTTTTTCTGATCAAATCAATCAAATGGGCATATGATAGAGAGAATATTCATTTCTGAAATTGAAAGCCTTAAGGCTAAATTGTGCGCCGGAAACAGGAATTCTTAATTATTATGTTGATGAAAATTGCAATTAAACTGGTAAATTGCATTAAGATTAGTTTTTACATTTCTGAAATTTCATACTATGGACAGAAAAGAAAGTTTTAAGTCAAAAATTAATGAAGGCTATGCCTCTAAAGGAGATTCCATTATATTAGGTGCTGCTATGCTTGATGGAGAACCTGTCCCCGGGACACAGGTGAAGATACCACTTAAAACCATGAACAGGCATGGCCTTATAGCTGGGGCAACCGGTACAGGGAAAACGAAAACACTGCAGGTGATTTCGGAACAGCTTTCAGAAAGAGGGGTACCAGTACTTCTGATGGATGTAAAAGGCGACCTGAGTGGAATTGCAATGCCGGGGGAGAAGAAACCGTTTATTATTGAAAGACATTCCAAAATAAATCTTCCTTTTGAAGTCAAAGGGTTTCCGGTTGAGTTGATGTCTCTTTCACAGCAGGATGGTGTCCGGTTAAGGGCTACTGTGTCTGAATTCGGCCCGGTACTTCTTGCACGGATTCTAGATCTTAATGATACCCAGGAAGGAGTCCTGTCCCTGATTTTCAAATATTGTGACGATAATCAGCTCGCTCTTCTCGACCTCAAGGATATTAAAAAAGTTCTGCAGTATGTAACTGAAGAAGGGAAGGCGGCAATTGAAAAAGATTATGGGAAAATTTCCACAGCTACCACAGGAATTATAATGAGGAAGATTATTGAGCTTGAACAACAGGGTGCAGACCTGTTCTTCGGAGAGCTCTCTTTCGATATGAGAGATCTTTTGAGAGTTGATAAAAATGGTAACGGGTATATTAGTATTATACGGCTTACCGATATCCAGGATAAACCAAAACTATTTTCAACCTTTATGCTTTCCCTGCTTGCTGAAATCTATAGCCGGATGCCGGAAAAGGGAGATGCTGAAAAACCTGAACTGGTCATTTTCATAGATGAAGCTCATCTCATTTTCAATCAGGCAAGTAAAGCACTACTTGACCAGATTGAAAACATCGTTAAATTAATTCGTTCCAAAGGTGTCGGGATCTATTTTGTGACACAAAACCCAACAGACGTCCCTGAAGGAGTTTTGGCCCAGCTCGGACTTAAGGTTCAGCACGCACTCAGAGCCTTCACCGCTGTTGACAGGAAAGCAATTAAGCTTACAGCTGAAAACTATCCCGTTTCAGAATATTATAAAACCGATGAAACAATAACAAGCCTTGGTATAGGTGAAGCTCTTGTTACGGCTCTGAGTGAAAATGGTATTCCAACTCCGCTGGCGGCAACTATGCTGAGAGCTCCTGAAAGCAGGATGGACATACTGACTACGGCTGAAATTGCATCAATCAACAGAGCCTCGGATCTTGTCCAGAAATATATTCAGTCGATCGATCGTGAAAGTGCTTATGAAATACTGAGCAGAAAAATATCTGATAGTCAAAGTGTTGCTGCTGAAACGGCTGCAAACAATGGAAGAGTGACGCAGGGAGATTCAGGATCAGGGTCCCCTTCAAGATCTTCTGCAGGAAGAAACAGTAATTCTCTTGAGAAAGATGTGGTGAAAGTTCTGACCAGCGCCACATTTATCAGAGGTGTATTCGGAATACTTAAAAAGGTAATGTAGATTATATCATCTTTTCACCTTTACACTGTCGACCAGATATGGTGAGTCACCGTGCCAGAACAAAGGTGCATTTTTCTGTCTGTAATGCACAATAACCGATTGTCCCTGCAGAGTGTCAAATTGCCTGATAATAGATTTATTTACCACGCTGAAAAGAAATTTATCTGAAGCAATGGCTACATCCCTGGTGGAAGAGACACTGCTAAGTATCATTTCTCCTTCATAGGTTTTGAAAATGGCGCCTTTATGAGAGAATTTCTGCAATAACCCTGCCCGGTAACCTTCACTATAGGTATAGAAATATTTCACATAGATAATGGAAATCACAATAAGCACGATGACAGCTATGATCCATCTTAAAATTTTCTTAGCCGCATAAACAAACCCTGCTTTTACAGGAGGTTTCGGGGATGTTTCAATTTGACTCATAATGAGGGGTTTTTATGGTTTAAGATATTATTTGTCGGGTAATGTAATTTTAATCATGTTTTTTTGATAATGCAACAATATCTTTCACTTCCAGTACTGATTTTTCATAACCGTAAATTACTGAATTTATCATTGCAATTCCAACCTCTTTTAATGTTGAAACAAATGAAGGAAATAATGCTCTCAGAGGAGAGTAAAGGAACCGGAATGCAGAATAATAACCCGGTACATTTTTGGCACCTTTTGCTGCCAGCATAAATCCGGGACGAAATGCAAATACCCTTTTAAATGGAAGCTTCATCAGATCGTTTTCTGTTTTACCTTTTACCCTTGCCCAATTCAGTCGCCCTTTTTCAGTACTGTCTGTGCCTGCACCTGAGATATAGCAAAAAGTCATCTCCGGATTTTGCTCTGATAAGATCGCGGCCATATGCATTGTAAGGGTATATGTCATCGAATAATATACATCTTCTTTCATACCAACTGACGAAACACCAAGACAGAAAAAACAAGCATTGTAGCCAACCAGCTTCTCAGAAACCTGAGAAAGATCAAGGAAATCAGCATGAAGGATTTCAGTTAGTTTAGGATGAGTTACTCCACAGGATCTTCTGTTGATAACCAGTACCTTTTCAACGTCAGGATGGATGAGTGCTTCCATCAGAACTCCTTCACCGACCATTCCGGTGGTACCTGTAATGATTGCATTTATTTTCATCTTACAATATTATTAAATCCAACAAATTACCAATCAAATTATAAGATAAGATTCATAGATGCCTTAAAAGTAAGCCATCTATTTTACCACAAAGGTACACAAAGTCCCGATAGTTATCGGGATCACTAAGGGTCACGAAGGAGGTTACCTTTTCTTTTCCGGTTTGCATTATTGCCTTCTCTTTGCGTACTTTGCTGAAAACCTCAGATTTGTTAATACTTAACTCCTTGAAAACAACTATAAATAAATCACAGACTTTACTTGAATTCCTCATTGAACAGCATCCCGATTCTCCAAGGACGAGGATAAAAAAACTGCTGCAGAGTGGAACTGTTAAGGTGAATAATAAATCAGTCACCCTGCATTCTTATGCGCTTAAGCCAGGGGATATGGTTGATTTTAGCGGGAAAGTTGGAATAGCTATGAAGGCGAGTCTCCCTTTTCCTGTTCTGTATGAAGAC
>Ga0302271_10001536_pt1 | contig 22020 bp, 21 predicted proteins | sample III_Bog_N1_1_FD_198767 | JGI IMG/M metagenome (GOLD analysis project Ga0302271, IMG submission 198767) | Peat permafrost microbial communities from Stordalen Mire near Abisko, Sweden - III_Bog_N1_1 | ecosystem: Environmental > Terrestrial > Soil > Wetlands > Peat | place: Sweden: Abisko... | reverse complement strand
ATAAAATATTTTCATCTAAATGCGCATATAAAACATAAACAGATTTTGATAAATGTTTTAATATAATATAAGTTCCCCAGCCACCATCAAGAGGGAAGTCATTGTCTATTCTTGCTACTTCTGCATCAAAGTCTGTTGCCACCTCAGTACCTGTTGGAACATTTAAATCAACAGCAAGATGAATAAATAATTGTTCTTTATCTAAATACCAATCTCTCCATAAAAAACTTCGGTCTTCCATCCATCCGCCATAAGAAAAATCTAATGAATATTTTTTATGAATATCATTTACAAATTCTTCACATTTATCTGGATTAATAAGAATATTTTTTTCTGATAAATCTACATTTTTTTGTTTAGACCATTCCTTAGCTTCTAAATTTAAGTCTAAATAACCAAAAACTCTATTTTTTAAATTTGGGAAAATCATGCTTATATAATAACAGATATGGAAATACCGGTAAAACCCTTTACTTTTATTTTTACAATGGTATAATATACAAAACTAGAAAATCTAGTATCTGTCAATAGTAAGACAGAATATTTGTTCACCAAAAATTAATAAAATGGAAACACAAGGTGCACTTTTTTTCTATGACAAAAAAGCATTAGTCAAAGAAAAATTTCCCCAGAAACCAGTTAAAGTTTTATTTATTACTTCTATTCGAGACATAGTTCTTGAAGAATATAATGGTCAATTCATTAATCTTAAAAATGAAAACAATCATTACGTAAAAGGTGTAATAGAAAAAACCCTCGAAGAAACTAAGCAAGGAGGCGTCCTTGAGGATTTAATTGAAGTAGTTGGTGTCATAGTTGATGATACTGACTCTGATTTGAATGGAAAATTTCCATTACTTCCAGGAAAAAATAAAGATTGGATTTATCCTAAAAATTTACTTTCAGTAGATTGTGTATGGAATATTCAATCATTATTTCGTAAATTACCCAAAAATGATATTGATGGCAGGGAAAAATCAAAATATGATTTTGAACTTCAGGTGTTTGAAAAGGCACAAGAAGTTGAAGCTGATATAATTATTTTGGATGGATATATGGCAAGATTGGAACATTTACAAACAATGATGAATGGTAAGGTGATAAATATACACCCAGCTCCAGCAATCATTGGAATGCCCTATTGCTTTCGTGGTAAAGATGAAGTTATGGACGCTATTCGTTTTGCTCAAGCTAACGGCGGAATTGGTAAAACTGGTGCTACTCTCCATTTTGTTAACTCAGAGTTGGATGATGGTAAACCAATTGCTTACATTTGTGATACATTTGTGTCCGGAAATGATACAGAAGTAGAACTATTATGTAGAAATTATGTACAAGCAAAATTGCCAATTTTTATCGCAGGTTTAAGACATTTCGTATTAAAGATTTTTCCATATCTTTGATATCTATAATTTTAAGACACTATAATACTTTACGTATATAGTGTCTTTTTATTTATAATAACCTTTTAATTCATTTGTTATCATCTTCATTTGTTGTTATATGGAGGATTACCATATAACAACTGCACTCGGACATTAAGCAAATAAATTGGTATTTATTTGCTTATGCTCCTCATTTGTTGTTATAATAAAAACAATATATTATGGAAAATGAAATTTCACACAATCGTGATATCACTTACTTTGCTAAGACTAATTTTCGTAGCAGCAATAATACTTTTGGTATAAAAAGAAAAGACCGTCGTCAGCATATGTATATTCTCGGTAAATCAGGTACTGGTAAATCGGTTCTACTTTCAAATCTTATTGTTCAAAATATTCAAAATGGTGAGGGTGTTTGTGTCGTTGATCCTCATGGAGAGCTCGTAGAAGAAATTTTACATCTTATTCCTGACCACAGAGTTAAAGATGTTATTTATTTCAATCCAGCAGACACGGACTTTCACGTCGGATTTAATGTAATACAACTAGATGATCCTAAATACAAACATTTAGTGGCTTCTGGTTTGATGGGGATTTTCACTAAAATTTGGGCTAATGCATGGAGTTCTCGTATGGAATACATTCTTAACAATGCCATTCTAGCGCTTCTAGATACTCCAGGAACAACTCTTTTGGGTATTCCTCGTCTGTTAGTCGACAAAGATTATAGACAGATGATAATTAACAATTTAAAAGATCCAGTGGTTAAAGCTTTCTGGGTTCATGAATATGAACAATGGCGTGAACAGTTTCGTAATGAAGCTATTGCCCCTATTCAAAATAAAGTTGGACAATTTCTTTCAACTTCTATTATTCGTAATGTTGTTGGTCAGCCAAAATCTACGATTGATATATTTAAAATAATGAACGAAGGAAAAATTTTCCTCGTAAACGTTTCTAAGGGACGTATTGGTGAAGACAACTCTGCACTTCTCGGAGGAATGATTATTACAAAAATTCAGCTTGCTGCTATGGAACGTGTTCGTATTCCAGAAGAAGAAAGAAAAGATTTTTATTTATATGTTGATGAATTCCAAAACTTTGCAACAGATTCATTTGCTAATATATTATCTGAAGCTCGTAAGTACAGACTTAATCTTACCGTCGCCCACCAATATACTGCTCAGCTTGAAAATAAAGATGGATCAAAAGTTCGTGATGCTGTTTTTGGTAACGTAGGAACAATGATAATCTTTCGAGTTGGAGCGGATGATGCAGACTTTTTGGAAAAAGAATTTGAACCAGAGTTCACAGCTCAGGATTTGGTGAATTTACCTAACTACCATGTTTATTTAAAACTAATGATTGATGGAGTTACAAGTCGTCCTTTTTCAGCGACAACACTTCCACCAATTAAAATAGATAAAGCTCTTGGAGTTAAGGAAAAAATTATTGAGTCTTCTCGTAGATTGTTTACACGACCTCGTGAAGAAGTTGAAAGAGAAATTAATAGTTGGAGTGGAATGCTTCAAACAAGTGAAGGTGAATCAAAATATAAAGCCGATTGTTCTAATTGTAAGAAATCAACAATGGTCCCTTTTGAGCCCAAGGAGGGAAGACCTATTTATTGTAAGGACTGTATGTTCAAGATAAAAAGTGGAGAATTAAAAGCTGATCACGGATTCGTATCTCAAAGATCCTCTGCTCAAGAAGAAAAAAATTCAACTCAACCACTTGCAGATCTAGGAATAGAATTTACAACAAGTAATAAAAAAACATTTATACCAAATGTAGTTAAAAAAATAGGAACAGATAATAAAAAATCAATTTTTGTAAATAAAAATCAAGATTTTAATAAAAATAAACAACCATTTAATAATAATCCTAAAATTGTAGAAAGAAAACACGGAGGCCCTTCTCCTCTTTTGAAAGGCTTTTTAGAAAAAATTGGGGTAAATAATAATCAAACACAAAATAAACAAAAAGAAGAAGAGGTTGTTGTTAAAATTCCTACCCCCCAAGCAATATCTCTTTCGACTCTTAAGAATAAGGATTATTCTACTAATCAGAATCAGAATATTAAAAGTAAGGAAGCTTCAGAAGAAAAGAAATCTTCATTAAAGGATTTACTATCTAGAGTTATGGAGCAAGAATCAAAAACAGGATCCAAGGAAGAAATAAAATCAGAAGCAAAACCAATTGATATTCCAAAAATAATAGAAAAACCAGAAATTAAATTTGAACCAAAATCAGAAGAAGTTAAAAAAATAATAGAAGAACCAAAAAAAGAAAGTGAAATTAAAATCCCTCAAGAAAATAATATAGAAAATAAAACACAATCACAACAAAAACAAAATTGGCAGAAAAAAAATACTCAAAAAGAAGTACCAGAAGATGTGCTTCGTAAAATATTAGAATAACATTTATTTATAACCAATGAATATACTAAAAAAGTATTTTGTTTTTGTTGTAATCTTTTTAGGGAGTTTTAATGTGGCACATGCAAATCTAGAAATAACAGAAGTTATGTATGATCCCCAAGGGGCCAATACGTCACATCAATGGATAGAGGTTTATAATAATGGTTCAGATTCTATTGATTTAACTAATTGGTTCATTACAGATTATGATACTTCTTGGCATTTTAGATCTATTTCATCAGATAATTCAACTATTCTTAATTCAAAATCTTATGCAATAATAGCAAAAACTTCTAATCTTACAGACTTTAAATCAAAAAATCCTAATTTAATTGGACAAATATTAAAGGCGAATGTTACATTAGGTGCTGAAAATGGGCATATAGGTTTAAGCTCTGATAAGAAAAATATAATAAGTGAAGTTTCTTATTCTGGAGCAATGGATAATGGTAATTCTTTACAAAAAATTGATAATGAATGGAAAGAATCTGCTCCAACACCTGGATCGAATAATATCCAATCTGACAATAATGCAACAGAAAATATTTCAAATAATGATACAAACACTAGCACAAATATAAATACAAATAGTAGTAGTTCAAGTTCAAGCACTTCAAAAATATCAAATACTAATATTGGAGATTATAAAATTACAGCAAAAATTATTTCTCCTAAAATTGTAACCGTAGGACTTCCTTTTTATGTTTCATCTTTATCAACTACGAATAAAAAAGAAACATTAATATCTGGTAGATATGTTTGGAATTTTGGTGATGGAACAAGTTCCGAATTAAAATCACAACAAGAATTAGAGCACATATATAATTATCCAGGTGAATATGTTTTAAGTCTTTCTTTTTTTAATAATTATTTTGAAAAAATACCAAGTTCTACAAGTCGTGTAACTATTAAAGTAATATCTGCTGATATTGTTATTAGTTCTGTTGGGAAAGAAACTGACCCATTTATAGAAATTAATAATAAATCAAATAATGAAATAGATACTTCAGGATTTATCATAAAAGGAGTTATTCATAATTTTACTATACCTATCGGAACTATTATTTTACCTGGCCATAAATTAAAATTTTCTTCAAAAATTACTAGTTTCACAAATGATGATATTCAATCAATTATTGTAACTAATCAAACAGGGGAGATTATTACTAGTTATCCTCAAAAAGAATTACCAATTTTAAAAAATAATATTTCAAATTTTGATTCTTCTAATCCTATAAAATATTCGTCTAATCAAAAAAATAATACTCCTAATTCAGATTCCTCTGTTATAAATTTGAATGATTTGGCTGCACAAGCTGGTAATTTAGAAAGCCCTGTAAACCCTAAATCAGTTTATATTTGGTTTGGACTTTTTGGAATAATAGCAATTGGAATTGCAGTTATTTTTATTACACGAAAGAAAAATATAACAACTCCTGATTATTTAGAAAAAGAAATTCGTGCTGAGGATATGACAATAATCGAATAATATAGAGATCAATATTTTTAAGGGATTTTAGTTATTGACAAAATGCCTAATTAAATGTAGTGTAAATAAAATTCTCTAGTATAAACGGGGCATTAATTGCTCATTAAAAAATTTAATATGAATAATATAAAAAAACTTAAAATTGTGCTTGAACAAAAAGCGCATTGGAATCTCTTGGTAGACTTTCTTGATACAATTAATTCAATTGAGGAATTTAATGAATTAATACCCTTACTAAAAAAATCAAAAAATTCTGGCTTGATTAATGTGTATACCGAAAATTTAATTAAATGGAAAGAACCCAAACTTCCATATCATTTTAAAGTCGCTTTTCCTCTATTATTGTCTCGTTTAGATAATCCTCAAAAAGTACGTATATTTTTACGTGCCGTTGATTATAGAAATGTTGATATTGATATAATGGCGGAAATATTTGAAGAAATAATTTATCGTAGTGAAAATGGAGAAGAAAAAATTTGTTTTAAAAAGTTTAATGATTCTGGTAATCAAAGGCATAAAGCACTAAGAACTGTACAGCACACACAACTTCAAGCTACATCATTTATTCATTTAGTTTTGACTGGACTTAAAAGTTATGAATCAGATGTACATTGTGGTTTAACATTTATTTTCTAACTAAATGGATAGTTTACATTTAAAAAGCTAACAATTTTATTGTTAGCTTTTTTGTTATTATATATAAAATACCATATAACAACAGCATTCAGATGTAACAAATAAATTTGTATTTGTTTGTTACACTCTTCATTTGTTGTTATATGGAAAAAATACCATATAATAACGGCGCTCGGACATTAAGCAAACTAAAGATTACTTTATTTGCTTATGCTCCTCGCTTGTTGTTATAATCAAAATATGAAAAATTTACCTCAAAATCCTAAAGATACCTCATGGAATAGTGTTGCCGGTTGGTATGATGAATTACTTAAAAATGACGATAGTTACCAAGCTAAGGTTATTTTACCTAATTTATTACGAATTCTTGATTTAAAAAAAGAAGAACAAGTGTTTGATCTTGCTTGTGGACAAGGTTATTTTTCAAACGTTTTTGCTCATCAAGGAGCAGTAGTTACAGCATCAGATTTATCAAAAAATCTTATAGAGAAAGCTAAGAAAAATTCAAAAGAAAAAATATCATTTTATAATTCTGCTGCTAATAGATCTCCATTTTTAAAAGATAATTCTATAGATACTATTGTTATAGTTTTGGCTATTCAAAATATTGAAAATGTTAATGAGGTTTTTGCAGAGTGTAATCGTGTTCTTAAAAAAAATGGAAGAATTGTACTAGTACTCAATCATCCATCTTTTAGAGTTCCTCAGGGAAGTGATTGGTATTTTGCAGACGGAATACAATCTCGTATTGTAAGTAAATACTTATCTCCATCTAAAATTTATATAGATATGACTCCAGGTGAGAGTAATCCAAAAAAGAAAATTAAAACAATTTCTTTTCATCGATCACTTCAAGATTACGTAAAATTATTTTCTAAAAATGCATTTATGATATCTCGCCTTGAAGAGTGGATTTCTCATAAACAAAGCCAAACTGGCCCTCGCCAAAAAGCTGAAGATATTGCTCGTAAGGAAATCCCAATGTTTATGTGTATAGAAGTAAAGAAGAACTAAGAGGTCCAACCTCTAGCTGGCTTCGGAGGTTGTACCTCTTGTTCGTAGACATCGGACACCTCATTTAGTAAAATACCTCAATCAGCAGATTGACCTACTGGGTACTGGGCGCAAAATAAAAATCCTTATAAAATAAGGGTTTTTATTTTTGAAAATGTTAATTTTGCGGGTACCCGACCACCGCATAAAGTGATTATCCGTAAAAGCATATTTATGTTATAATAGCCTTACATAAATTTACTTTTCAGGTGATTTATTTTTTTTATTATTATTAATAAGCATATTTTATGATTAAGAAAACAAAAATCGTGGCTACAATCGGCCCCGCTACATCTTCTGAGGAAATGTTAACAAAGCTTTTAAAAGCAGGTTTGAATGTTGTGCGTTTGAATTTTTCACATGGTGATTTTAAAGAACATCAAGAAAAAGTAGATAATTTCCGAATTGCAATGAAGAAAACTGGTATGACTGGTGCTATTATGCAAGATCTTTCAGGTCCTAAAATACGTCTAGGAGAGTTTTACCAAGAAAAAGTTGAACTTAAGAAAGGTAATACTATAACTATAACAACAGATAAGATTGTCGGAGATGAGAAAAAAGTTTCTATAAACTATCCATTATTTCCAAAAGAAGTAAAAGCTGGAGACAATATAATGGTAGATGATGGAAAGAAAAGATTTGAAGTTGTAAGTATTAAGGGTAATGAAGTTTTATGTAAAATAATGGTAGGAGGTACTACAAAAGGACGCCGTGGAGTTAACTTGCCAGATTCTGAGATTTCCATGAGTTGTTTAACTGAAAAAGATATTAAAGATATTGAATTTGGATTAAAAAATAAAGTCGATTTCTTTGCTTTTTCCTTTATAAGAAATCCTAGTGATGTTACAGAACTTCGTAATATTTTAAATAAAAGAAAATCTAAAGCTAAAATAATAGCCAAAATAGAAACACCTCAAGCTGTAAAAAATATTGATGCTATTCTTGATTTATGTGATGGACTTATGGTTGCCCGTGGTGATCTTGCTATTGAAGTGCCTGCAGAAAAAGTTCCTTTAATTCAAAAAATGATAATAAAGAAATGTAACGATGCTGGTAAGATAGTAATTACTGCAACTCAAATGCTTGAATCAATGATAAAATCTCCAGTACCAACTCGTGCCGAAGTATCAGATATAGCAAATGCTATTTTAGATGGTACAGATGCTATTATGCTTTCTGAAGAGACAACATTAGGTGAATTTCCAATAGAAGCAGTTAACGTAATGTCAAAAGTTGCTTATGAGATTGAGCATAATTACCCAGAGAGAAAAGTAGCTCATTCCAATAAAGAAGATGATAATAGAGAAATTACTGATTCTGTTACTGAAGCAGTTGTTAAAGCAGCTTCTGACATAGGAGCAAAAGCCATTATTGCTTTAACTGAGACAGGATATACCGCTCGTATGGTTTCTCGTTATAAACCAATACAAATGATACTTTCACTTACTCCAAATCCAATTACTGCAAATCAATTATGTTTATCTTTTGGATGTGTACCAGTATTAATTCCAGAAATTAGTACTTTTGAAGAAGTATTAAAATATGTTAAAAATTATTGTTTAAAAAATAAGATTGCTCAAAAAGGAGATAATATTGTTGTAACAGGAGGGATGCCTTTTAATAAAAAAGGTTTTTCAACAAATATGATTACAGTAGAAACTATATAATTTATTATTAATTATTTTAAAAATAAAAACATGGATAAAAAAGAAGTTAAAATTACAAAAGTTTGGGCTCGCGAAATACTTGATTCAAGAGGTAATCCTACTGTTGAAGTAGAAGTCACTCTTTCTGATTCATCTTTTGGTAGGGCAGGAGTTCCTTCTGGAGCTTCTACCGGCAGTCATGAAGCAGTAGAACTTCGCGATGGAGATAAAAAAAGATATGGTGGTAAGGGTGTAACAAAGGCAGTTTCAAATGTTAATGATATTATTTATAAAAATATCAAAGGTAAGGTTTGGAATCAAAAAACTCTAGATATGGCCATGATTGCTCTTGATGGTACTGAAAATAAAGGAAATCTTGGAGCAAATGCAATTCTTGGAGTATCTATTGCTTTTGCTAAAGCAAAAGCAGTTTCTGAAAAGAAAGCTCTTTGGAAATATTTTAAAGATATATCAAAAACAAAAGAAGTATATATTCCAGTACCAATGATGAATATTTTAAATGGAGGTAGTCATGCAGAAAATTCCACAGATATTCAAGAATTCATGATTATGCCTATTGGAGCAAAATCATTTAAACAAGCACTTCAATGGGGTGCTGAAGTATTCCATGAATTAAAAAAGATTTTGAAATCAAAGAAATTAAATACTTCTGTTGGAGATGAGGGTGGATATGCTCCATCATTACCTTCTAATGAATCTGCTATTGAAATAATTTTAGAGGCTATTAAAAATGCTGGTTATACACCAGGTAAAGATATTAGTATTGCTATTGATGCAGCTGCAAGTGAAATATATAAAGATGGTAAATATCATTTAGCTACAGAGAATAAAGTTCTTAGTAGCGAAGAAATGATTGCTTTCTATGAGAATTGGGTAAATAAATATCCTATTGTTTCTATTGAGGATGGACTTCAGGAAGATGATTGGAGTGCATGGGCTCTTATGACAAAGAAACTTGGAAAGAAAATACAAATAGTTGGAGATGATCTATTTGTTACAAATATTAAAAGATTAGAAAAGGGAATACAAGAAAAATCAGCTAATTCTATTTTAATTAAATTAAATCAAATAGGAACCATTTCTGAAACTATAGATGCTATAAATATGGCTAAAAAAGCTGGATATACTTCTGTTGTTTCTCATCGTTCAGGAGAAACAGAAGATACAACTATTGCAGATTTTGTTGTTGGACTTGGAACTGGTCAAATAAAGACAGGTTCACTTTGTAGAAGTGAGAGAGTTGCTAAATATAATCAACTTCTAAGAATAGAAGAATCATTGGGTTCTAAGGCAGTTTTCTTAGGTAAAAAAGCTTTTAAAATCTAATATAAAATAAAAAATGTCCGATACCTGTAGTAACAGATATCGGACATTTTTTATTGAATTTGATTAATTTTTTCTAATGCCTTTGGAATTTTTTTAAAATCTTTTATTAAAGTTTCTCTCATTCCTCCATTGTAAAGTGCTGCAGCTGGATGATATAGCGGTAAAAATGCTTGTTTATTGCCAAGTTCTGGTATCTTTTTAATTAATAACTTTCCATGAACTTCAGATATTTTTTCTGTAGGGAAAAATCGGAGCATTGAATGCCTACCAAGAAAGACAATTAATTTTGGAGATATAATTTTTAATTCAGTTATTAACCACTCGTTACAGGCTTCTTTTTCTTCTGGTTCTGGATCTCTATTATTTGGTGGGCGGTATTTTACAATATTTGTTATGTAAATATTTTCTCTTTTCATTCCAATATTTTCAACCATCTCATCTAGAAATTTTCCTGCTGCTCCAACAAAAGGAATCCCTCCTTCATCTTCTTTTTTCCCTGGTGCTTCACCAATAAAGACTATTTCACTTTCTGCATTTCCATTTCCAAAAACTGCTTGAGTTGCAGTTTTACGTAATTCACAGGTACAATTTTCTTGCCAATATTTATTTAAAATATCTAATTGTTCTTGCTTTGAAACCATTTTATTATTTTAGCATTTTTAAGTACAAGTAGTATAATATTTAAATGAGAGCAACTGCTGTAATAATAAAAGATGGTTTAATTTTACTTATTCATAGATTTTTTAAGAATAAAGAATATTTTGCCTTACCTGGTGGAGGGGTTGAAGAAGGGGAAACTCCGGAACAAGCAGTAATTAGAGAAATAAAAGAAGAAACAAATTTTGATGCTCATATAAATAAAAAATTATGGGAATTTTACGAAAATTATGACAAAAGAATTCATCACTATTTTTTAGTCACTGATTTTTCTGGTGATATGGAATTAGGTGGACCAGAAGCAATAAAGAATTCTAAAGAAAATAGTTATTCTCTTGAATGGCACAATATAAAAGATATATCTAGGTTGAAAATTGAACCAGAAGAAGGAAAAAATAGAATCTTTAAAGAATTTATATAAAAATTAATATATGAATACACTTTATAAAAGCTCAAAATTTGCAACATATTCTCAATATTTTTTTAGTCCTATAATAGTGGTGGTGTTTTTATTTCAGATTTATTATTTTTTTATTGCAGGTAATGAAATTAATAAAGAAGTATTTTTTATGATGCCATTTTGGTTATGGGCTTCAATTATTGTAATTATAGATTTTTACAAATTAAGATATATAAATGTAAGTGAAAATAATATTTTAATGAAATCATTAAAAGGAGAAGAAATTCTTGAATACAAAGATATAGAATGGATTAATCAAAATATCTTTGGTTCGAACTGGTATATTATTTCTATAAAATATAAAAATATTGAAACAGGTAAATCAAATATTATATTTGTATTACCAGAAATGTATACAAATAAAGAGAATATATTTTCATTTAATGAATTAAATATAACAAAATATATAAGAGATCAGATTATTAAAGTAAAATCAGAATATAAAATAGAAAATGAACCATCTAGATGGGCCTTAGCAGGATGGACTTTTATATCTATCCTTCCTTTTCTTCTCCTTTCATTTTATTTAATATCACACTAGTTTAATTAAAAAAATGCAAAACTATATAATTTTGCATTTTTTTAATTAATTTATTATTTTAATATTTTTATATCTGCTCCAATAGAGTTTAATCTTTCGGCTATCTCTTCATATCCACGATTTATCATATATACGTTGCGTAATATTGAGGTACCATTTGCTCCAAGCATCCCTATAAGTATTATCATTGCAGGGCGTAGAGCTGGGGGACAGACTACTTGAGCAGGTTTTAAAGGGGTTCCTCCTTGAATATAAACTCTATGTGGATCAGCAAGAGTAATGCTTGCTCCTAGTCTATTTAACTCCATAAAATATATTGCACGATTTTCATATACCCAATCGTGAATCATTGTTTGTCCTTTGGCTTTTATAGCTATCGGCACAAAGAAGGGAAGATTATCCATATTTATTCCAGGGTAAGGGTTAGCATGGATTTTGTCTTCTAATGCTTTTAATTTAGAAGGAAATATTTGTAAATCACATAGATTTGTTCTTTCGTTATAAGATTTATATTTTTTAAGAATTTTATATTTTAATCCCATTCTCTTTAGTTTTTCAAGTTCAAGAGAAAGAAAATCTATAGGGCATCGAGTGATTTTTAATTCAGAATCAGTCGTAACCGCTGCAGATATAAACATCATAGACTCTATTGGATCTTCACTATTATGATATTCAATATCCATATTTATATCTTTTACTCCATGAACAATAAGAGTTGAGGTACCAATACCTTCTATTTTTACACCAAGTTTTTCAAGAAAGAAACAAATTTCTTGAACCATATAGTTTGCACTAGCAAAAGATATAGTTGTTGTTCCATTTATTTTTGATACAGCTGTTAGTATATTTTCACAAGCAGTATCTCCGGCTTCATACATTACAATATTTGCAGTTTTTAATTTTTTACTTTCTATTTTATATTCAGTATTTGTTGTTTTTATTTTTACGCCTAAATCTTCTAGTGCATAAGTATGGGCACTAATAGTACGTTTACCGAGTTTACATCCAGAAGCATGGGGAATTGAGAAAGAAGGTAATAAATGCATAAGTGGGCCAATAAGCATTATCACAGAACGAGTTTTTATTGCAGATTCAACATTTATTTTATCGAGTGTAAATTTTTGTGGTGGAGTTATTAATACTGAGTTGTGATCAATCCATTTTACAGAAACCCCAATACTTTCAAGTATCTCTATTACTCTATAAACTTCTTCTATTCGAGCTATACCATGTAATGTCGTTTTACCCTTGTTTAATAGGGAAGCACAAAGTAACCCAACAGCACCATTTTTAGAAAAGTTTGTGGTAATACTGCCATGCAATTTTTTTCCGCCATTAATTTGGAAATCTATAGAATTATTAATTGAGACAATCTGATGTTCTAATACTTTACTTATTTTACCAAGTATTTCAGTACTAAAATTCTGTTCACCTTTTTCCATTCGGGCTACAGCACTCTGTGAAGTTTCAAGTTCTTTTGCAAAAGCTTCTTGAGTTAAACCACGACGTTCTCGTAATTCTTTAATAAAATAACCGATTTTTTGTTGCTCTGTTTGTTTCATATTTACCATTTTATATCACATGTGATATAATTGCAATATGTTAAAAATCCTGGAATATGTGGATATCAAGAATTATTCAACCTTTAAAATTGGTGGGCAATTTCGTTATTTTACTCTTATCTCATCAATATCCGACCTTAAATCATTTCATATTATTATACAAAATGATTTAATATTTAAAAATATACCAATTTTTATTTTAGGAGGAGGTTCAAATATAGTTTTTTCTGATGGTTTGTTAGATGTTTTTGCTTTAAAGAATGAAATTAAGGGTTTTGAAATTATTTCTGAAACAGATGAATATATTGATATAAAAGTAGGTGCAGGTGAGATTTGGGATGATATTGTAAAAAAGACTGTAGATATGAATTTATCTGGATTTGAATCATTATCAGCTATTCCAGGAACTGTAGGAGCTGGTCCTGTGCAGAATATAGGAGCTTATGGGTCTGAAATTAAAGATACTCTTTTAGAAGTAGAAGTTTTTGATATAAAAAATGGTGAAATATTTAATATTTCAAATAAAGATTGTAAATTTGGTTATAGGGATAGTATCTTTAAAAATGAATTTAAGGGAAAATATATTATAACAGCCGTTATTTATAGATTAGAAAAATTTGTCTCATTATCTAAAGTCTTTTCTTATCCTGGCGTTATAAAATATTTTGATGATAAGGGGATAGAAAATCCAACACTTAAACAAATTCGTGAAGCTATTATAGATATTCGTAGTAAAAAATTACCAAATCCAAAAGACATACCAAATGTAGGATCTTTTTTTAAAAATCCTATTGTAGAAAATAACATTGCAGATGGAATAAAAGTAAAATATCCAGAAATAAAATTTTTCCCAATAGGTGAAAAATATGTAAAAATTCCAGCTGGTTGGCTTATTGAGAATGCAGGTTTAAAAGGGAAGTCCCTTGGTTCAATATCTGTGTATGATAAAAATGCACTAGTTTTAGTAAATAATGGAAATGCTACAAAAGATGATTTATTAAAAGCAAAAAACGAAATTATTAAAATTGTTGAAGAAAAATTTGGAATAATATTGGAACAAGAGCCTGAAGTAGCTTAATTGATTTTTAATGTATTTTTAGTATACTAGTCTAATGCCGGAGTGGCGGAATTGGTAGACGCGCACGACTCAAAATCGTGTCTCGTAAGGGATGAGAGTTCGATTCTCTCCTCCGGCACAAAGTTAAAGTTGGAGCACTTTCAAAGTGTTGCATTTTAAAGAATTTTATAGTATTGTATACATTATGTCACAAGATAGACTTTTCAAATTAGGCTGTACTAAATGCAAACGCATTAACTACTGGTCAAGCAAAAACAAGAAACTCGTCACTAAAAAGATTGAGCTTAAAAAGTATTGCAAATGGTGTAAAATTAATACTAAACATAAAGAGATGAAGAAATAAAAATACCCCCGAAAGGGGTATTTTTATTGGTATTTGATAAATTTGCGGGCCTTATGGTTCACTCTTGGAACTTATTTTATAGAAAATGAGAAAAGAAAAAAGTTATATTAAATAAAACAACTAACGAACACAGCGGACGTAGTCGACGCCAGACTTATTGCCGTCGCCGATGTCATTATTACCCAAATCGAAGTCGTAAGCATTGGCTGGAATAGACGGAACTGTAGTACTAGACCAATAGTATCCGGCTACAAAACTAGGAGGAGTGGAAGTGTTGCCAGATGCAGTATATGAAGCTTGAGATAGAGTATAAAGTTCTTCTAATGTTGGTAATCTACCACCAGCAGTTGAACAAGCGGTGTTTGCTTGGTCCCAGGTCATGGTTACATCAGGAGTGACAAAAACACCACTTGTATTTACACCTTTAACATTCCAAGTAGTAACACCAGTTCCGCTTATTGAATATGCTTGTATGGGGGTAGATTTGCCGATTATTGCACTTGCTCCATATCTTAGATAGACATCACCAGCGCTGTTATATGAAAAACATGATGTATAAGTACTTCCATTAGTAATAGCAGATAACATACTAAGTACTCTTGGATCAGTACAGACAGCAGAATAATTACCAGGACCATCATATGCTAATTCTGCTTGAGGAATTATATTTTTTAAATTAGATTTAATTGCTGCTATTTGACCTTTTGCACGTGCAGAGTTTAGAGATGCTAAGACAACAGATGCTAGTACTCCGATGATGGCTATTACTACTAAAAGTTCTATTAGAGTAAAACCTTTTTGAGATTTAATTTTCACTTTTTTATTATAGCAAAAAAATCATTTTTTATAAATAAATTTAAAATAACCTATTATAAAATATAGGTTAAAATTATGTGCGGGCGATGGAGGACCGCGAGTACGCATATCGGCTATTACATAGCCAGGTACTTTTCCGCCTTCGGCAAGGAAAAGTCTTTCGATTCCTCCACGCAAGCAAACCCAGTAGGTCATTTTACTAAATGAGCAGTTTAAGTAGGAACCATGAGTACATGTTCGGTCACAAGTATTTTTCTGCTGAAAAATCTTGCGACCCCGACTCGGCTCGTCAGCCTCCGTCTTTCGATTCCTCCATCTAAAAAATCTATGATATTATCATAGATTTTTTCCTGCGGGCGATGGAGGAATCGAACCCCCACCAAAAGTTTTGGAAACTTTCGTTCTACCACTAAACTAATCGCCCTTGCAAAGGCAGTATACTACAAAACGGTCTTATTTCAAAAATTCTTTTATTTTCTTTAGAGCTTTGTTTTTATCGCTATTTTTTCTTGGATCAATCCATATAGTGCTAATATCACGTTTGAACCAAGTTTTTTGACGTTTAGCATAATGCCAAGTTTCAGTATTTATTTTTTCAAGCATTTCGTCTTTATTAATTTTCCCTTGTAAGTACATTGCTCCATATCTATATTCAAGACCAAGAGCCTCCATTCGTTTCCATGACAATCCAGATTTATGTAGATTTTGCATTTCTCTTAACATACCTTTCTTTATTCGAGCAAGAAGGCGAATATTAATTTTTTCTTTTAATAATTCATCTGGTATCATAAGACCAATTTTTAAAGTATTAAAATTGAAATCAAATTTATGTTGATGATCTGCATTTGCATCTTGATTTTTAAGAGTTTCTAATTTTGGTACTTTACCCAAAGCCTTAGAAATTTCAATTGCACGAATAAGGCGAACTTTATTGTTTTTATCTATATTTTTTGATCTTTCAGGATCTAATTTTTCTAGCATTTCAAAAAGCTTTTCTTTTGTTTTTTTCTCAAGTTTTGTTCGAAGAATATGGTCAGGTTTTACATCAGGGAAGACAGTTCCATTTATAACAGTATCAATATAAAATCCTGTTCCACCACATAATATTGGTGTTTTATTTTTTTTAAATATTTCTTTTATTTTTTTATCTGCTATTTTTTTGAAATCATTTACTGTGAATACTTTAGATGGAGAAGCAACATCGAGTAAATAATGAGGAATTTCTTGCATTTCTTTTTTTGTAATTTTTCCAGTACCAAGGTTCATGCCTTTATAAACTTGCCTTGAATCAGCAGAAATTATTTCACCTTTAATATTTTTTGCAATTTCCACAGCAAAATCACTTTTTCCTGTAGATGTTTGCCCTAGTATTACTATAATTTTATTATCTTTACTCATTGGTCTATTATAAACGAAAGTGTATAATAAATGAACTTATGACAACTTTAGAATATATTAGGCATTTCCGATTTTTTGATTATGCTATTTTTGACTTAACCATATCTTTTATAGGTATGTATTTAATTTCTGGTATATTATCGAAATTTTTTAGTAAAATAAATATTTATATTCCTAAAATAAATTGGGTTTTTTTAACATTACCAATTGGTATTATTGCGCATTTAATTTTTAGAATAATAACCCCAATGACAAAATATTTTTTTGATATGAGTGGTTATTATGTTTTAAAAATAATAATTTTAATTTCTTTAATTTTTGGATTAAGAGGTATAAGAAGGATTAAAAAATAGAATAAATTGGTTTTACTAAAGATTTATTTTTTGCTATGATCTAAGAACTTGTCAGATTTAAAGATATAGTTAATAGACAATAAAAAACAATTATAATTTACTAGAATAATCTTAATTCTTATACAAAAAATAATATAAGAAATTAGTCATATATGGGATTTAAATCATTCGTAACAAAAAAAGCTCTTCAAATGAAAGGAGTATCCGCTGATCAAGCAGAAAAAATAGCAAAACAATTAGATGAAAATCCAGAAATTGCAAATAGTTTAAAAGCTCTGGAATCAAATAAAGAAGTCAAAGAACTTTTTGAAAATATTACTAAAGAAATAGAAGAAAAGAAAAAAGCAGGTACACCAGAACAATATGCTGCAGTTTTAGTTATGAGTAAATATAAGGCTCAAATAATGAAACATCGTGAAGCACTAGCTCCACTTATCAATTTAATGCAAAAATAAAAATTTATTTTTATGACCAAGAAAAATTGCAAAATAGTTGTAGTAAATGACAAAATGCAAAAAGGTTATAAATATGAATTAGTAGAACCTATTGGTAAAAATTTTAATAAAGATTTTCGTCCAGATTTAACTCCAAAGCAAATGCTTGCTCTTGGAGTTTTTGGTGGAAAGTATATGACAGATTGTGAAAAAGAATTTCCAAAAAACTGGTTTATAAAATCTAAATTATGCCCAGAATTTCATAATCCGAAAATAAATTATTTTGGAGTTAATGCGAGTCAATCTCTTTCAATTTGGAGAAAAAATGGCTGGATAAATGAGAAATATGACCCAAGAGGGTGGTTTCAATGGTATTGTCGATATTATATGGGAAGAAGGATAGAAGGTGAGGACGATAGACAAATCAAAAGGTGGCGTGCTATTACTCGTCACATAGCTCAAATTACACAGAATTGTAGATCTCGAGATTTACTTTGTAGACGTGTTCAACGCCAAGCCGTTCTTCATTGGGCTTATGATAGTAGGAGTATATAGTTTCTATTTATAGATTATTTCTATGATATAATAAAAAAATGAATAATCAGTTTGGTTTCAATCCTAATAAAATAAATAAAACAGAAGTCCTTTCTTCAAAAGCTGGGCTTATTGTTAAAAAATTTGAACAATGGATAGAAAGAAAGGGTATTGATATTAATAGTTTTGATACAGATGAGTCTATTAAAAAAGCTTTGTCTGAAAATCGTCTATTAATGCCAAGTGTTACTGATGAAGATATCAAAGAAGCACTCTCTGAACTAAAAAAATCTAAAATTATTCCGTTTGTTGAAAAAAATATTAAACCTATACTAGAGGAGATAATACATCTTGAAACGGAACATATTAAATTAGCTGGAGTAAAAATAGTTGAAGATAAGGAGGTACTAAAACAGCTTGAAGAAAATAAATTTTTTATAGAATTAGAGGGAAAAAATATATTTAAAAATGATAGAGAGTTAGATGATGTTTTAAATAAAGCTCAATCACTTGGAAAAGAAAATTCCATGAAAATTATTGAGACTATTGAATATTATAATGAATTTGCTGATAAAGGCTTGATTAAAGGAGGAAGAGAAGAAGTTAAGAAGGATTTTCAAAGTAAGGAGGAAAGAAAAGAGCTCTTCAAAAAACAAACAGAATCTTTAGGGGCTGAAAAAACAAATAATTTAGAAAAAAATAAAAAAATTGCAACTATTGTAGAACGTGCTGTTGCTTATGGTGTATCAGATTTGGGTTGGTATGGTGATAATATTAGTATAAAAACAACTTCTGAATTTGATGATGTAAAGAGAGGTACAGACGAAATATTTGAAATTGAAAAAGACGGAGACGAAAGTAGTTTCATGGGACTTGGAATTGATGTTACTTACAGGGGTTTGTTAAGCGAGAAATATAAAGAGAAGTTTTCTACTCTTCTTAAATCAATAAAGAATGGTAATAAAACAAAAATAAAATATTTTAAAAATCATAAAGGGGATATGATGAAAGAGTTTGCTGTACCTAAAATAGTATTATTTTTAAATATCGATGATGTTAAAGATTTAGTTCATATGGTTAAAAATATCGATGATCCAAAAATAAAAGAAGAGTTTAAAAATAGTCCTCAGAAATTTAAAGTTATGAATCAAATGATGATTCAATGTGAAATATTAGCGGACTTTGCAGAAAAACATCATAATTATATTTTTAGAAAATACATTGATATTGTATCTTCTATAAAAGAGCTTGCTTGGAAAAATCTAGAAATAAAGCAAATGCTAGACTCAAGGCATGATGATGATGTTTCTCTGCATATGAAATATTTAATTAAAGAGTTTGAAGAAACAGAAGAAATTAAAAATTAAATTATCACTATGAATAATACAACTTCTTGGTACTCACAACTTATAAAGCCAACTTGGGCACCACCATCATACTTATTTGGTCCAGTATGGAGTATTTTATATATTCTTATATCTATATCTTTTGGGTCAGTATTTTATAAGGTTTTTAATAAAGAATTACCTTTGACAATTTTGCTTCCTTTTATTTTAAATCTTATCTTTAATTTATCTTTTACTTATTTTCAATTTGGTCTTAAGAGTAATATTTTAGCTGCTATAGATATATCACTTGTTTTGATTACTTTAATATGGGCTATGATTTCAATATATCCATATATAAAATGGATAGCCATTATAAATATCCCATATCTTTTGTGGGTGATATTTGCAACAGTTCTTCAGTTTACTGTTACATATTTAAATAAATAATTTAAATATAAACGTAAAAATATCTTAAAATTAGAAATTAACTAAAGATTTGATCAATAAGATCTTCAAGTCCGTCTTTTTTCTTGGTTGAAAATGGAATAACAGTATATCCTTTTACCATTTTTTTTATTTCATTCATTTTATTGTGATATTCAGATTGAGTCATCTTATCTATTTTATTTGCGACGATAATAAAATCTTTTTGATGATTTTCAAGTTCTCTAAACATTAAAAGATCTTTTTCTGTCATTCCAATATTTGCATCAATAATTAGAACAACTTTTTTTTGTCCATAAAGTGAATTAAAAAGATATGAATCTATTAATTCACCAATTTTCTCACGACCGAGACCTGAAGTTCTAGCAAATCCATAACCAGGGAGGTCTACTACATAAAAAGAGTTATTTATAAGAAAAATATTAATTTCTTGAGTTCTTCCTGGAAATGAACTTGTACGGGAAATACTACTACTTGTTAGTATGTTTATAAGGCTTGATTTACCTACATTTGAGCGTCCAATAAATGCAATTTGAGGAATACCGTCAGCTAAAATAGTATCGTATCCCACTAGTCCTTTTATAAATTTTGTAGATTTTATCTTCATATTCATATCTTACCAGATAAATAAGTTTTGAGCGATTTCTAGGTTATAAGATCTAAATATTCCTTTATTATTAAGCATTAGTTTGATATAATATTAATATAAATATAGATTAATTATAAATGTGTTATTTCTATGATTAATTCTAAAAACATAAACTATATATTATGAATAAAATAAAAGTAAAAACTCAAAAATTTTCCCATTATTATTTTCAGAAGAAGAAATAAATCAACTCAAGATAATTTAGGTAAAATTTTTAGTTATTATTAATATTTCAATTTTATATAAAAATAATATGAAAACAAAAAAAACTATACTAATTGTTGAAGATGAAAGAATTTTAAGAGAAACTATTCATTTGGGTTTGGAAAAGGAGGAATTTACAGTAATTGAAGCAAAGGATGGAGAGGAAGGATTACTTATTTCATTAAAAGAACATCCTGATTTAATATTACTTGATCTTATAATGCCTAAAATGGATGGGATGACAATGTTAAAAAAGTTACGTGATACTGATGACTGGGGAAAAACAGTTCCTATTATTATTTTAACAAATCTTACTAGCTCTGATGAACAACGCAATAAAGATGTTGTAGAATTAACCCCAGTTTATTATCTTGAGAAAACTCAGATGGATATAGATCAGATCATAGAAAAAATAAATGGAATATTATTGTAAATAAAAATTTCAATTTTATTTAAGAAAATAAAAATGGTGGAAATAATTTAGTTTTATGAACTGGCTTAAAAGTATTTTTAAAAAAAGTAAAAATAATGAAGAGCTCACAAATGATTTAAAGAAAACACTCTTTGATAAACTTTCTGTTTTTGCAAAAGGAGAAATTGCTTTTGCTTTTTCTGATTTAAAATCAAAAGAAGAAGGATTGGATAAAGAAGAAGTAAAAAGAAGAGTTAAAATTTATGGATTAAATTCTATAACTGATGATAAAAAAACAAATCATTTTTTAAAATTTTTTAATATACTAAAGAGCCCTATTAATCTTTTACTTATTTCTCTAGCATTTATTTCTCTTTTTGTTGGTGACTTAAAGGCCTTTATTGTAATAATGGTTATGGTTTCTTTGAGTATAATTTTAAATTTTTATCAAGAAACTAAAGCATCAATTGCAGCTGATAAATTGAAATCCATAATTCATACAAAAGCAATTGTTATTAGGAATGGTAAAAAAGAAGAAATAGATATAAAAGGTATAGTACCTGGCGATATTGTATGTCTTTACTCAGGAACGATGATACCTGGTGATGTAAGACTTATATCGTCAAAGGATTTATCTATAAATCAGGCTATGCTCACTGGTGAATCATTGCCAATTGAAAAACATGTAATAGAACCAGATCAAAATAAAGAAAATATTATTGATTATTGTAATTTATGTTTTTTGGGAACAAGCGTTGAAAGTGGAATTGCTACCGCCATTGTTTTAAGCACAGGTAAAAATACATATATTGGAATAATTGCTCATGATAT
>Ga0302271_10001534_pt1 | contig 22020 bp, 9 predicted proteins | sample III_Bog_N1_1_FD_198767 | JGI IMG/M metagenome (GOLD analysis project Ga0302271, IMG submission 198767) | Peat permafrost microbial communities from Stordalen Mire near Abisko, Sweden - III_Bog_N1_1 | ecosystem: Environmental > Terrestrial > Soil > Wetlands > Peat | place: Sweden: Abisko... | reverse complement strand
CCCCAACCCCACCCCCCACCCCACCCCCCACCCCAACCCCCACCCCCACCCCAACCCCAACCCCAACCCCAACCCCAACCCCAACCCCAACCCCGTAAATATTATTAAAATAAATTGAAATTTGTTTAAAAAATTTCTTGAATAAAAGGGGAAATAGTTATTTTTGTAATTATTATCTTATTTTTAAACAATTGCATTTTACACCTGCATATCTTGAAATCAAAAAATAATTGATGAATCGTATGATTTACTTGAAAAATTGTAAGTAAAATTGATCATTTTCTTTGGGTAAATTTTTGGAATTTTCATTGGGTAAATTTTTGGAATTTCCATTGGGTAATTTTTGGAATTAATGCAATTCATTTGATAGCAAAAAAAATAAATAAAAAAATTAGAACTTTTAAAAAGTGACAAACAAGAAGAACAAAAAGGAGGGAGAAATTAATAAAGAACTTATTCGAAAAAATAAGAATAAGAATTTAATATTTCGATTATTGTAAGTAGGCACTCTTTTAAAGCAGCAAAAAAAGTGACAATGAGCTAGAAGCAAATCCAAGTTAAGTTCGCTGGTCATGAAATCAACAATGGAGTTGTGAAGTACAAGATTTAGCTTTACGATCCTAAAGACTCAGTTCAATGGGTACTATGGCATCGCTATTCCACAATGAGAGACGTAGCAAAACAGCTATCAGATGAGTTCCCTGATAGATTACCTGAATTCCCACCCAAGAAATGGTTCGGTAACACAGATGAGAAATTCATTAACCAACGAGAAAAAGCCTTGGAGAATTTCTTCAGCACTACACTTAAGACTATTAGCATCGATAAAGCCAAATGTCTGCGTGATTTCTTAATGAAAGGGAAAGAAGGATCACAGGTTGTGTAGGAAGTTCCTGGAAAAAGTGAGATCAATTCAGTAGTTGTAGAGACAAATAAAAATAATAATAGTAACAATCAACCTAACCCTTAGAAGAATGAGAATGGCAATAATAAACCAACCGCTGATTCTGCCTTGACAACGCAGCAGAAATTAGAACAAAAGAAGAACAATTCACAAGAAGAATGGAAAAGAAAAATGGAAGCAATCGTATCGAAAGTACCATTTATCAATTTTGTACCCTTCACAAGCCACGATCACGCAAATCAAGATTTCAAGAGAAACATCTACAACTAGATTGCATTTGAAACAAAATCGGCACTTCTCTTGACACTTTCCTTGCCTGCTTCAACAACTGATCATTCAGAAGCTGCTCTCACAGCTCCCCCTGCATCTCTTCAAATCGAAAAGAAACTTGATGTTCTTGCCGAAAAAATTGCCAAAGCGTTAAGTTAACCTCTCTCAAACATTAGTTGTGAAATAGCATAAAGACCAAACTTCGCTTGAACATAAGAACCAAAGCAATTCTAAAGGTTTTTGTGTATAAGATTTGATTAAAGAAAGAAAAATAGTAAATATGCATCAAAATATATGTATTTCCCTTATAAAGTATTCAAAAAGCAGATAATTTATGCGCTATTTTAACTTTATGAGAATTAATTAATCAAGTCAATTATATCAAAATTAAGAGAGCATTATGGGGTTATTCAAGCTAATAGTGTTTTCTCTTCTTTTTGGAGCTTAATTAAAATTAGAATGGCTTAATTGCTCAGAATAGTAATACATATTACAGACAATAATTAATAAAATCAAATCAAAACCCAATATCTTTGTTCTTAAATTAGAGTTTGCCGCTCATCGCATGTCTCTCGAAAGGATACTCTGTAACTACCTTCAATAAATAAGCGCACGCTTCATTTGGTGTCATGGGTGCTTACTTTCCTCCTAACTTTTGATTTATTTTTAGTCAAAACAAGGCATAATCAAACAAAATGTTTCTTTGATGATAAATAATTAAAAATAAACACATATTTCAATGGTAAAAAGCATTTAATGTTTGCTTCACTTACATCAGTCTAAACCCATCCAGGATGCACGAGATACGCAGACTATTGAGGTTTAAGGTATGATTTCACAGCAAATCTAAAATATGCATTAAGGAGTGCTTTCGATGTGTGATGAGCATAATTACTGAGAATTAAATCTTTTGTTTCGTCTTCTGAGTTACTAATGTAATCCTCCGCTAATTTGAATAGACTTCCCTTGCAGACTTTACCTTCATCGTTCAGTATTAACTTTGCAGCAGGAGGTTGAAATTTTAATTGTCCAAGTTAAGCACTCATGTTGATAACTTTCCCATCATCTGTCAACACTGGAAACAGTTCCTCGGTTAGATTGACTGTAGCTGTAGAATTCAAAAGCGTTAAAGTCAAATTCCCTTTCAAAAATGGTATTTTTATTTTTGGTTTACATGTGAAATTTGTGCCAAGAGTGTATTCTGACAACTTTCTAGGTGGCCTTTTGCCTTTATCTTCAGTTTAGTTAAAAACTCCAGCATTGTTGAATAGTACATCAAAATTTTGATATTTCTTAGAAATGTTTGAGACGAACTCCTTTCTGCTTTGCTTGTCTGTGATATCCAGTTCATGAATCTCAAATTCTGCTTCTTTGTTAACTTTTTGCAATTATTCATTCAATTATTGATGGTTTATTGATCGATGAGTGAAAATATATCGAAATTGCTTCGGGAATGATAACAAAAGATTCTCAGCTAAAGCTCTACCGATTCCTCGATTAGCACCTGTCAGAATAAGAGTTCTTTTTACAGAAGACATTTAGTTGTTTTATCTATGAGAAAAACAATTTTATTTTCTTTTGAATAACTTATTTATTTTTCAAATGTGACTTAGCTTCAACTCTTGAAAAGCTGAATTTGATTTTTGATTGGTGAATTTGAAAAAGCTGTACTAGTGAAATTAATCAATAGTACTCGAAGAAATAGATGTTTCTATTTTACTCAACTTTATTAATATAATTCCCATTCATTATTAAAGACTTTATCAAAGGTGTTGCCTGTTAACCTCGTTTTTTAATTTTGAATGTTTTCTAAGTCTATTTTTTTAAGAAATTTGCTGCTGAAATATTAGGTGAAGTTAAAGAATGCTAACTTTAAGGTGATTAGTAGGGTTTTCTTATGAAGATATAGCTTTAGTTTTCTGTTTATCAATTTTGTGTATCTTTCGTTTAAAAACTTAGGGTGAGATTCAAACTGGAGTTTAGGAAAGCATTTTTAATACTAAGATTCTCTCATCTTTTTCGATTTGAAAGTATTCTGAGTTTCAAAAACAGTTCAAAAACAGTCTTTAAGCAGCAAATGCAAACTATTTGAGGAACAGAATCAGAATAATTTTACAGCATTTCCTAATTTTCAAAGAATTCTTTGAAGTAATATTTGATCCATTTTTTGGCTAAGGCCAACAAATTTGGTAAAATGTATGACAAATAAAAATTTCATGGGTTTCCATTCATTCTACTTTTAAATTGCTTTATTTTGATCATGAATTGATTATTTTTACATACAAATCAACTCTCTTAATCAATGTAGAAGGAAGCAAAAGAATAGACATGTACTAATTAAAAACAGATTACTATTTTTAATACATCTACTATCTTTGGATATTCAATAATCTACTAAACTTAGTTTTGTCTAAATGACCCTCTAATTGTTATTATTCAGCCATAACAAATAAAAAGCAAACAATATTATTACAACTGTTTCATTTTAGAACATTCTATTCGAATTTAAGCTAAAGATACTTAGTTCTTGTCTTTCTATTTTAAAATAAGACACATTCAATTCCAGAAGATATCAAGTGAGTAATTATTAAAGAATCCTTTCAGAATTCATCAAGCGTTAAAGGTGTTTTTCGGCTAATTACAACCTTCATTTCGTTCTTAAAATCTGATCAATTTCACAGCATTATTAATATAATAACAATATCCTCAACTCAAACATTTGATTACTCGTCTGGTTCAAACAATCAATCTATTTCCTATTAGATCTTCTTAACTAGAACTCAATGGTGCTGAATCTCATAACTTATCCCTTAACAGCCAACGAAGTTCAAAACCCTAACCCAATGGTCTACACTCATGTCACATTTAAAGCACTCTAAGCAGGCTTATTACTTGGATCAATAAGTGGAATCTCAGTTAATCTATTCAAGATTTTTTATCAGAAAACCGAAAAAGTATTCAACTGGGATCGAGTAGGTAGGTATGCTAGAAACGGAGTCATTCCAGCAGTTCTCTTACTCAATGTAGTATGCTACAAAAGGCTCAAATCCTCCTTACTGGAGAAGAACTAATCAAGAGCTTTTAGAATCTAAAAGAACAATGGATAAAATAGAGTAGATGATCTAACATTCGGAGGCATTCTTGGTGGTCTTATCTACGGAGTTTTTTAACCAAAAAATTCAATTGGATAGCTCCTTGTTTCAGCATCATTTGGAGGTATTGTTGGACTTCTCATTGACTTTGGGATCGTTGCAGCGATTGGATCAATGAAAAACAATCACTGAAAGAATCTTTAGTAACACTAAAATAGAAAGAAATAGTATTCCTTTTTTGTTGTTTTTGTTATTCTTCTATGCTGGTGTTCTACTTATTCATATGTCATTTATTATCAAAATTATTGGAGTTAATAGCCACACAAATACCTCATAAGCAATGCCTATCCCCTAATTCTTCTCATTCCTTCAAAAGAATGCATAGAAGTAATTCAAAAATTGTTTACAAAAGTTATAAAAATATTGTCAACTACAGACTATCCAAAATAATGGAAACATATGCTAACTCACAATTAAATTTTTCATTTTACACGATTTTATATTTTTATAAACTCTATTTAGACTATTAGTTTTATTGATTTATTTCCAACAGTTTTTATTTCAATCTGGAATTTCGAAAACCCATACAAATGTTCTTCTATGCTACTCAACTAGTAAGCATTCCTTGCGAATCGTATCAATATTTTAATACGCTCATACATATCCTCTTCGAAGTATGCATCTCAGATAATTCATTTATGCTGTTGTTTTTTACCCTTGAATGAAAGCAAACCAAGATTTATTTTCATCCCTTGAATCTTAACTTCATTAGACTATTTCGGTGATCGCTATGAAGCATCACTTTACCCTTAATTATTCTATTCCTGCTACTCAATACTAATGCCCTTTTCATTTTCTAAAATCCTTTTGTTAATAAATTACTCTTTGAGCTACGCTAAAGTTATCTTTTTTTACCCATTAATATTATGAATTTTCTTATACGATTCATAATATTCCTCAAACGATATTCGAGCATTCTAAAACAATCCAACTCCACTCCTTAATGTATGATAAGAGACACACAGAATCACTCCCATATAGAAGAACTAATGCACATCCCAAAACATGAGTCTCAATCTTCCTAGAAAACTGAGTTCAGTTATCAAATGAGGTGTATTTTATACACACAATTTAAGATCCTCGATATTATCCATTTTATATTGCTTCAAGCAGCCCTACCTACGGGATTCTAGTTATTACTGATATAGATCTTATACTCGAAAAGCAATCATAGCAACACAGATCACAATAAGAATCAGCTTCAATTTATTTTATTGTAAAAATTCTACGAATATCGTATGCCAATTATTGATTTATTTATTGATTTTTGGCTCAGATCTTGGTTTTTTAATATGCTTCATGCTGATAAGATTATCTTCGATTAGATTTTCATCTTCTAAGTTGTATCTCTTTTTGGGGTAGAGTCTCAGCATGAGCCCTTTATTGTTGAGACATTCTTTAACAAATTAATACATATTTTCTAAGAAACTATCTTCCCTTGTTTCCAATGCGCTGATGTGTGGATTAGAGGAATCATATGATGAGTTCAATTGAGATTCATAAGAACAGGAGTTGAGGGAAGTAGGAGACGAAGATGAAGCAGGTTATGAAGGACATTGAAATGATGAATCATCATCGGACCATTATTAGTTCCTCATATTTTGTTAGAACAAAAATACAAAAACTACAATCTTCCCTCAATTATATTTTCTGTTTCTTCTTAATATTTGATTGTTAATTACTAATTTTTATATTTATATCTCTCTATGAAAAGAGCACAGAGAAATACAGAGATGATAAGGGAATTATTATACAATTTTAATTATGTTTGCTTTTAATTTTAATAAGCACTTTTTCTTATTAGGAAATCGTATTTAGTTCTTAAGCTTAATCACTACTGCTTTTTGAGCTTAATAATTCCACTTTTAATTCTTTTTTTCTCTTTATTTTTGATTTACTAAACTTTTATGGAGGATAGACATTGTTATTATCCTTATTTACTCATATGCAAGCCCTTGAAAAATAGGTATTGTTGTATCAAATAAAAAGAAAATATTGTGAAAATGTAATTTCAAAAGGAAAAATCAAAGTCAAATTCAAAAAATAATATGGCATTCAATTAATAAAATTACCATTATCAACTTAACTCCCCACCATCGCTTTTCAAGTTAATTATCAATGGATTTTATATTTATTTTAATAAAAACAACACATACAAGTGCAAAATATTTGAATAAAAATGAGGAAATGTAATAGCTGAGGTTAATCAATCTAGATAATATTGAAGAAAAAAATAATTACATGAAGAAATTTTTGCATATTTTCCTTATTTTTGAAGATCCACAAGCTGAGTTTGCGAAAATAAAGGAAAAAGAAAGTGAAAAAACAAATCAAAGAAAATAAATAACTAAATAGGTCTTTTATATCAAAGAAGAGAGTACTGGAGTCAAGCAAAATTGAAGATATGGCTACAAGCAAAGAAAATCATGACTACCAATACAAAAGTATGAACATTTTATATTAATAAATAAGTCTAGTTATTTAGTATTCATTTCTTGTCTGTCTTGCGATACTTAACAGTCATTATGGTAGGTGATCCAAGAGTAGGAAAAACAAGCTTCCTTCTGAGGTAAGCATTCGTTAATATCCATATATTTTTCAGTGATAGGAAAGTGAGTGCGTCTACAAATACTAAACTTAATACAATAAAATTGCCTTTTTTTCAATTCTCTTTTCAATAAATCATAGTCTTTCACAAGTTCAAAAAAGAAACATACTTTTATGCTTCAGGAAAATTACTAATTTACAACTAATTGTTTTTGTTTGCTTTTAAAAACAAAAGATACATCAAAGGAGTGCTTCCCAAATATCCTATGCCAACTATTGGAGTCGAGTACCTAGCTAAATAAGTTCTTCTTTCAGGAGGAGAAGGCATCGTTAAAGCTTAGATCTGGGATACTTGTAAGGATGTGATGAATTAGTCTACTAAAATGCTAGTTTTTCTTGGGTTAATTTTTTTGTTTTTTGTATATTTAACAGCTGGATCAGAGAAATACAAATCCATCGCAGTTGCGTAATATTTTTTCAGCTAGTTTATGTTGCAAATATTGAAGATAATGATAATGAAAATGGGTAAGGAAACCAGTAACAGAACTTAGTTACTTTAAATGAGCACTTTATTTTAATTCTCTAATCTCGCATTTTAAAATCAACCTAAAATTAAATAGGCATTACAGAAAGAGTGTGGGAGCTTTGCTGTTCTTCGACTTGACTGAAGCAGAGTCCTTTAGAAACACAAAGAATTGGCTCTAAGAGATAGAAAATCACACTGAAGAAGGCATCAAGATCATGCTCGTTGGAAACAAACTTGATTTAGTTGAAGAAGATGCTTCGAAAAGACAAGTCGATGCAAAGGAAGTTTAAGATTTTGCGAAGAAACACAATTTAATCTACGTAGAGACAAGTGCAGTTTCAGGATATAATGTGAAGGAATCGTTTTAGAATCTCATCGAAAGTAAAATATTTATTAGAGTTTTGAGAATATTAAGCTAAGGAAAAAGATTGAAAGAAATTATTTCAAGATTATTGAGGCGAAAAAATGCTCATTCAAAATTAAATGATACATTCTTTTAATTTATATTTGGAATTTTCCTTTTAATCCAGCAATTTACAGAGACAGCATTAAAACTGAGAATTGGGTAAATCCAACTGATGGAAAGAAATTCGAGTTGAAAAATGACCCATAAAACACTGTCGATAAACCAGCAGTGCAGTCATCCCAATGTTGCTGCAAGTGAATAAACACACAGAAAACACAATCTCAAAAAACTAAATGTATTCTGGTTAGAATCTTTATCCTTCCATTTTCCTTATTGAGCACAAGCAGATAACTAATAATCCCTCTCTATCTTGATTTCTCTTTTATCCTGATATTATGCTCCTCTCTTAGAAGATATCCTTAAGACTCAATGCATTCCATCTAATACCGACTAATCTAAAAGCGAATAAATCCACAACAGCAAGAAATTAAAATCTGTAAAAAATAAATTCTGTCTTATTTCCTTTTGAATAAAATTTAAAAAAATTATATCTTTCCCAGAAACTCCTTGTTGTAATACCTAAGAATGCAGCTGTGATGATTCATTAGTTTTGATTGTTCCCCTCATACAATCTTTGAAATAAACGGAATATTTTTTGTTTTCTTGTTATGAATATTAGTTATTCTAGAATGAAAGTAGTTAGAATACGATTGATTGATCAATAGAATTGGTAATTTAATGTATCTACTATTTAAGATGATTTTTTTGATAAGCTGGGGATTCAAATGAATTACAAGGAAAAAGGGAGGAAATCAATGAAACCTGATAAATCTGCGATAAAACTATCTGTTTTTAATTAACTGTTTCCTCCAACAGGATTAAGATCTATTAATAAATTGAGAAGAAAGAAGATTAACCTTCGTTTAACTGCTTTTTCTTAAACCAATTCTTTAATTAAAAACAATTCGCAAAAGAAAAAAAAACAAACAATTCGTCTCACGAGCTGCTTTGTTAAGCTGTTTTCTAAGCAGCCCAATCGAAAATATGAACAAGAAGAAGTTTTTAAGATCTCTGAGAATCTGTGTGCTCTGAAAGACCGCTGCACCATGACTAAGTTTAAGATTACGCTCTTAACTATATTTCAACTAAGCGTCTTTGCATCCATACATTTTTCTCGTAAGTAGATAAGATACCTTCTTGCTCTTCGATTCAAAACCTCTTGCGAATGAGGAAAATACTAGTTCAAATCAGCAGAATTTTTTAATGGCTACTGCGGTTTAAATCACGAATAGTATCAATGTTTTATCAAAAATTTAACCTAAAACAATCAATATAAATTATTTGGAGAGATCCAAAGGAGATATTGAGAGAGAGATTGAGTGAGAGAAAAAGAGAGAGAGAGAGACTTTGAAAGAGTTTGTTTTTGTTAAAATGCATGTTAATTATGTATGTTGCAGACAGATTAGTTTGCCATGAAGAGTTATTGATTTTAGAAGAAAAAAATATAAAAAAGATTAAGAAAAAAATCAAATAATAAAAAGACTTGGAAATTAAAAACAAAGAAGAATATTAATATTCCTTCGTTAAAGTCATATAATTAAGAACAAGGATAATAGCAAGCAAAAGGGATTGAAGATTGAACCAAATAATCAGTTTCTTTGTTAAGAGAAGAAAAAAGTAGGAATTTATCTGAAAAATAGAAAAGAAGTTAAATAAATAAGAAATAAGAATGGCTTAGGACTGCTAGCAGTTATGAGAGGGAAAATGGAGAGTTTGAAAGAAAGAGAGAGAGAGAGAGAGAGAAAGATTATTAAACAAAATAAAGATTTTCGTTGTTTGTTCTCATAATTTGAATTTTTTTCTTTTTTTTCTTCTGTTTTTATAGGATTAAGTTTCCACATTTTTTGCTTGGCCAAAAAGTAATGCAGATATTAGAAGATCATCAATATCATATTTTAAAAATATCCATAGATTGCCCTAATTCTCCAACATAAAGTCTGCTTATGTTTGTTAAAATCGATAATACATTGAAAAACACCTTTTGAACATACAAGAAATGGTTCAACAGAAAAGAATGTAATATTCTCCGCAGAAATGGTTTGAATTCTCAAAAGTGGCTACAATCCAAATATATGTTGATACTATGTAAGGATTTAAAAGAGTATTATTAAAAATAACTCATTTTTATTGATAATAGAGAAGGATAGACACAAAGGAAGTTTCTTTTTTAAAAATTAATATTTCATTGATAAGCAAGAATTACCATTTTTTTTTTTTCATTGAAAATCTTAGTAAAAACAATTTATTATTGTTTTCTGTTGCTTTTCATTATTTTTTTGTTCTGAAAATGTCAGTTAAACTCTATCTTTCGAACTATGAAAATATGTCAGCCATGATGATGACAGAATAACTAAAATATTAATCCTTTCTTAGTGCATTTTTTGATTTAATTTAATAAATTGAAAAATCTACGAATCTCCCTTTACTTTGAATTTCAGTTGGGTGATTTTGACTTTATTTTGAATTTAAACTGATTGCTTTTTTTTAAATGAATCTATTATTATTTTTCGTATTTTATGTATTTTTTTTTCTCTCTCTCTCTTTTTAAAGTTCCAAACAAATCAGCAAACAAGTGCATTTTTTTTTACTAAACATTTCCTCGAGAACCTCAATAGCTTTATGAATGTTTCTTCATCTTTAACAAAGCCATTAATTTCGTGTGTGCCGCAATTTAGAAATAAAGAGGATGATATTCTCTTGTTTGCATTTTCTTAGCTTCGTCATTCTCTCATAAGGCTCATGGATTTTTTATATTAACCATCTGAATATCTCACTTCATCCAAGAGTGAACTCAAAAGCGCTTTAAAAATTCATAAGGGGGATATTCGTGTCACAACAATTATTATGCTTCTTGAGCAAGGGGTTTAAAAAACTGTCTTCGTTCATCTTGGAACAGGCTGAGGAGAAAGAGAGAAATGCGAAGCAGGCTATCTAACAAATTAAGTGAAATCACTTTGTTATTAAAAATATTAAATTATTTCTTGCTGTTGTTTTGCCTGCTTTTTTTTCTTCCCTTTGATTAATTTGGATTGGTAAGTTTATGTTTGTTAGTTTTTTTGAATTCTTTCAATCCAAATCAAATAAAGATAAGTCTCAAAATCAAATTAATCTTGAATTTCCCCGGGGTTTTAAGTATTGCAAATCTAATGAATGAGTGAATTTAATTAATTTGGATGTTTCGAATTCCCTTTCAACTACCTTCCCAACGGCTGCTTTGGTTTTCTAAATTAATTAAATAATTTTTAGAAAACGGAGAACAAGATAGAGGATTAGAAAGCAAAGAGTGCGGGAGATAACCAAACCCACACTTGAAGACAACAAGATGGTTTTTCAAGCAGATTTCAGACTCAGGCATGCAAACTAACAATTATCTTGAGCTATGAAAGGAGCACATATCTTAGCGGAGATTATTTGATTCTTGACCGAGAAGCAATTATCTCGCTCAGATCCTTTAACATTCTCATCATGCCCAGCTCGATAATATCCCTAGTAGTTTATATCGAATCAATGTCCTCTATCTTGCCGATATCTTCTGATTTAATAACACACACAGTTCCTTACAATTATTCATAATATTTTATTGAGATTTTTCATTCTCAAAATATCCCCTATAACTTTTTCAGTTCATTCCATTTTTTGTGAACATGAATATTTTTTACTTTCATTTTTTGAGAATTCAACAATAATTTTTTAAATGAAGATTTTTAGAAGAGGATTATTCCTTTTCTCAATATGTTGTTGGCTTAATTATCCAAAAAACAATCTATCTGATTGTAGTAATTGCATTGACCAACCTGTCCGATCATTCCATAAATATGCTCCATTTTATTCTTCATATGCTGCAATATCATTTTCTCTCTTCTTTTCTATCTCCACACACAACAACAAAAGCTACCATAAAAAAATCAAATCAAACTAACTTCAAATACAACAAAAAGAAACCAAAACCATGGCATGACTGCATGCTGAATTACGCCAATTCTAAGAAAAAGCTAAATTTGTTATTTGTAAAATCTAAAACCCAAAGAGTTTTTCCAAGATAATCGGTTTCTTTAATGGAATAACTCAAATCGAGCCTATTAAATGATTAATTTAAGGGATAAATATGGTTTACTAAGTTATTCCAGTGAAAATACCTTCTTCCAACCAAATGAGAATAAAAATAATAGGAAGAAAGAATAAAAAAGGAATTTACTTACATATCCTAAAGAGATATTAGGAATGAAATACAGAATCCTAAAATAATAACATTGAACTCAATTAAGATATGTAAAAATTATTTCCTTCTTAAAAATGTACTATCCCAAAACAGAAAGAAGTAACTAAGCAACTTCGCTAGAAATTTTTTTAATTAATTTCCAATGCAAATTAGTGCTGCCAATCAACACTTTCAAGTAAGTTTAATAAAAAATTTCTATTGGCAGGGGGGATTATTAAATGCTTTAGAATCATGCTGTGGAGTTTCACTAGAGACCGCAAAATTTCTTAGTTTTTTTAAATCAAAAAAGCTAAAAAAGTTTTCAAAAAACAATTTGTTTTTGGTTTCACTGATGCTCGGAACTTCTTTCGAGAATTCTGAAGAATTTCCGAATAAAATTTACTTCTTCACTGATAGAGATAAAGGAAAAAGAGAGTCAGAGAGTCCTCAAAGAGTTAGGAAACTACGAAGGAGCAATTCTTTGGGAGATACTTAGATATGTTAGGGAATTTTAAGGAAAGATAACTAAGTTCTAGATTTTCGAGGGGAGTTAACTAATGAGAAGCGTTTGAAAGAAGATTTTAGCTCTTATGGAAGGAAACTAGAGTATATTATAGCGAAGAAGGACAAAGTAAAGCCCAAGAGTAATAGTGGCGAGGTAAAGATATTGAATAAAGATGTAAATTTTTTTGTGAAAAACCATGTAGATTCATTTAAGTCTAATTTGCAACTACAACAATAACTTGGAGATTGCGAAGATGATTTCAGAGGGGAAGAATTATAATATTAGTAGAACTACTTAACCTCAGAAGATCAAGGATACAATGAAAGAAACAAAGAATCAAATGAAATCAATGGTTGTAGAAAAATTAGTTTTGATTAAACTATTCTAGAATAACAAAAAGACCAAAAATACGATTTGAATTTAGCTCAACTTAAAATGTCTTTTTAGCAATAATAATCTTTGGGGAGTAATAGATCTCCTTTATCATTGCAAGACAACAACGCGAACAACTTAGCTAAGAGTTCAAGGTCTCCATAGTCTGCAGAAGTTGTGTCTTCTTCGTTGGCAAGATAAACAAACTCTAAATCAGGTTTAAAAGTTTTAGGCACTACAAGTAAACTCCATGGACTGTAGTTTCTACCAAATTCATTTTCTCAGACATTGACTTTAAACCATCCTAAAGAAATCCTGTAGGGCATGAAGACATCAATTAAAATACCTTCGAAAAAACAAAATAAGTTTAGTTCTTTAAATGAATTAAATTTCTAACAAAAATATCATCAACGAAAAGGAAAAAATCAGCATCATTTGTCTTAAAATAATGGGAATAATATTAATAATACTTAAATGTCATAAAGTAATTTAGACAATCCTAATCTGAACATCACAATTAAACAAGACGTAATGACTGCCTCTGATACACAGGTGTCATAGAAAATATATGAAAAATAAAAAATATCTTCTCAAAAAACATCTTTTTTTTCTTTTAAATGTCTCGGAAGGACAGATTCAAGAGTGAAATACCCCTCAAAACCAAGATCCAAATCAACCGGTAATGATATCGTCAGGAGAATCCTTAATAAATAACTCATAGGCTCCATGGCTTCTTCGTTCGATTCGCCCAAAGAAATCGAGTAACAGATAGATATCCTCTCAAAGGACAATCCTTCTGATTCACATAATAAAAAATAATCGCTACGAATGAAAAAAGCAGAAGGACAGTAGCAGCACGTGCAATTCAAATGGAATCAGTTTTTCTAAAGTATGATATTGTACATAATGTATATTTTTCTCCTTGGGCCGTTGGCATCTTTTCTAGCTAGATTCTGGACAGGCTCGTTCCATCTAGCGTATAATCTCGGGCTGTATGGAAGGCACGCGTATTAATTTCCGATTCTATTTTTGATTTTCATTGGCATCACAGCGATTTAAATAAGCTAGAATACGCTCCTGCAATTCACTTTCTATCTCGAATTTGTTTTTATTTATCTCCTTATTTTCCTGATGACTTCGATCAAATATGGTAAAAAATTGAAGTTTAAATACTAAAAAGTAACTCCTTTTTTCAATTGAATCCTTCAGGCTACATGCAAACAATCAAATTTAATCGATATTTGCATGAATATCTCGGTGAAGATGAACTCCTCAGCGATTAATTACGAAACGGCTGGAAATTGCAGACAGATGACATAATTGAAAAAGAGATACTCGATAGCTTATCTAGAAATGAAGTTGAGCACTCATCGTTTCTCCTAGAGTTCATTTAGCATCCTTCCAAGTCTGTACTCAAAAACCTTTTATCCTACAAGCAATACATCAATGTGTAATACAATATATATTAACAAAGCATAATCTAAACTTGTTTTTAATCTTCTTCTTTTTTCATTTGAAGTAACACTGCAAAGAAGCTCAAAGTATTCAATCAAGAGAGAGATCCTAGCAATTTGATCAATGCCACGAGTATTCTCGTATTTTTAATTTAATTTTTCAACGAGAAATGTTCTGACAGGCATATCTCAGCTAAAGCGGCTGTGCTAACATGCATTCGTGCTGCTTATTGCCTAGGATTCAAGTAAATTAACCGCTTTTATGTATCTTATACGCTTTATTTACTTATCTTTCCTTCCTTTCTTCTTTTCATTAATTTAATTTAATTTTGTCAGAGTCTATTCGATATCCAGCAGTGATAAGTTAGAAATACTAAAACTAATCATAATGGTATTAGCAGAATCCTATTGCATCTTTTTCTTCTTGGAAATCGCGTACATTCTCGGAAACGACTTAAAACGAAAGGAATTCTTAATGATCTAGCTCAGCTACCTTGTATCAGCTAAGAAAGTCGAAACAGTTCTCACATACAACCAGCGTAAATTACTCCCCACGATGACAATGGGATGTCCGATTTCAATTCGATCTTGGTCTCAAATGCGACAAACTGCCATGGATTATGGGTCGAGATACGAGATGCGATCGAATACATTCCTATCAACTTATTTATTTTTCTTCTACGCTGGTGCATTCTTGCTGATTCTTAATTTCTTAGGCATAATCAGCTTGACTTCTTCGTCAGTCTCGGAGTTACTGATTCTATCGTTTGATCTCATAATATTCTTCATTTTAATCATGAAGTCATTTGCGACAGCAGCTGCTGTGAATCAGTAATTCGCTATGCATTTATCGCTGCTAATGTCGAATAAAATGGTTTTTGCTGAGATTTCCTTGAATTATGCATTGTACTCTAATGAAAAGCTCATTCTTACAAATCATATGTATTTAGGTTTGCTAAGGAATTTTAAACAGATCATCAAGACTCTTTAGATTAATCATCCAGATTTGTAGGAGTATGCTTGGTATATCCAAGCAATGTACAGCAGCATTGCAAAAGAATTAAGGATCTCTGAGGAATTCAAGCCATTAAAGGTGATTAATATTGTAGTTTCTAAGAATCTAGTAATTTAGCTGATTATTTCTGCACTTTCATCACTGCTAGCTTTACTTTGGGATACAACTTTAAGACCATATTTCTGAGAGATGCACTTTGGGGAAATTAAAAAGCAAATAGATGCGAGTTTCAGCTGGAAAATTAAGTTTTTGCACTTGATCTAAACATATTCACTATTCAACTCCAAATAAGACTATTTTTCAATAGCAAAATAAATTAAATAAATCACTTTAATCAATTCAAATTTTGTTCTTAATTTATTTCTTTTTCACTTCTTCTTTTAGTCGAAAAATGTAAATAAATACTTTTATTCTTGTAAAACTGTATCTCAATTCTTAAACTTGATAGCTTATGCTTCTCTTTCTCTCTCTTTAATTGATATCTTTCTCATTTTCAATTTATTGGCCAAGTCCAATAGATTAAAAAAAATCAATAATTCCTCGAAATAATTTGCTTGATTGTGTTCTATTAAGAATTTTCTTGGATAATAACCAATAAAACAGCAGTCTAGTTAACTTAGAATGGTAGAATGTTAAAATAAAACTAGTTTCCTAGCTAAATTATCATATTTCTATTTTAATTATTTTTAAAAAAATAACTTTGTTCTGTTTTATTATCCATTTTCTTTTTTCTTAAATTGAAACAAATATTTGTCACTTTTTGCACTATAGAATTCTCAATACCTTCTAGATACATTCTTGTTCCCTCCAATAGAGATAACTTCAGGATTTTCTGCAAATCTTTCCTTCAAAAATAACCAAATTTTATTATCTGATGATAACAATAAATCTAATATCATTTATTTAAATCACTAGTCTTATCAGCTTGGCAAATTTCAAAAATAGGGCCGTTCTCTTCGTTTTTATGGAAGGATATCAAATTAATAATCAATATCTTTCTTGAATTGGAAGTGAAAGATACAAAATACGTTTCTCTTTTAGATATATTGATTACTCTTCCTCTAAATAACCACAGAATCAACTTTCGATAAAGGAAAGAACATTTTCAAGCATATTCATGAGAGATATTTAATTTTTTGAAGGAGGAGTCATGCACAGGATCTCAAAGATGACTAGTATTTTCTTTATTCTCATTTAATTCCATTGAGAATCATTTAAACAAATGTATTTTTAAGTTTTAAAGAATCTTTGCTTGTATTTCTAAAAAACAGCAAGATATTGAATATTTATTATTGAATTTAGTTGGGGAGATGAGCTTCATACTATTCCGTTTTTTCTATCTAGTCTTATCGGATTTAATAATAATTTGGAATATATTTCTGATAAAAAGAATAATTGCCACTAGAAATAGCTACCAATTGCAGCTTGGAATCTTGAAAAATAAGAAATAATTAATTTTTAGATTAAATCCTAAATATTTTTGTGAATACACACAAATATTGAAAGACAAATACAGCCTAACTAAGAACAATGCTAATAAAGGCTGTTATTGGAGTGATTTCTGCAGCTTTCATCTCTGTAGGTTATGTGAACAACGTGTTTGACAATCGAGATGTTGCTGTGAAATCATCTACTTCAGCTTAGAATCTCAGCGAAGAAGATGAAGAAGCTGATTAACTCGATCATGATTCTAATTTTTCTGACGTGATTGATAAATACAAAGACTACTGCTTGAATGGTCAAGATTCCAAAAAGCTTTCCACCAAATAACGCCTTGATGCTTTCAATGCAGGTCCTTGTGCACCACTGGTAATGGTTCCTGGAATTCTTGGTACAGCTTTGCAGGTGATGGTAGATTGCGAGAAACTTAGAGATAACTTCCCAACAATCTTCGAAGGATGCGGGTGGTCAACTTGTTCTTCGATTAACATATTTAAAAAAAGGCCATCATCGGAATACCGCTTGTGGATTGGTGACTTGTTCTCAAAGTCTAATTTCATCTAAACAAGCAAAAAAACAACTTGTCTTGGAGATATGTTTAGTTTACTTTACAATTCTACTACTAACAAACTCGAAGACAGACCCGGCTTGAAAGTTACTTGGGTGGGTAATACTCCAGAGACAATAGAACAGAGCAAATGTGGAGCTAATGCTATCTAGAATCTATCAGATGATATAATTATCAAACAAGCAAGCTGCTCAGTAGGTGGTTATCGAAATTTAATAAAGCTGCTCGAGAAAATGGGATATCAATCTGGTATAACTTACTAAGCGATCCCTTATGATTTCAGGCAAGATGCTCACTAAAGTGACACGAATCTAGTGATTCCGCAAGCGATCAATCATTTGTTTTCTCTGACTGCTAAGAAAGTTGTAGTGCTTGGTCATTCTTTAGGAAATATTTAGATTCTGAATGTTTTGACAAAAATGTCTACAGCCGATAAAGATCAAAAGGTGCTGGAATTTGTCGCTGCTGGACCTCCTTTCCTTGGTGCTCCTAAGGTGCTGATTAATATGCTAGGAGGTGATCCTGATTATTTGAAGAAGATACTTGGGAAAGAAATCGGGATGAACTTCTATTCTCAGTATAAATTGATTTCGGCATGCTCAAGTAGCTTTGATTTACTTCCAAGAGATATCTTCAGTGACTTCAAGGATGAGAAATGGACTAAAGAGATTTTAAATAGGATTGATTATGAAAATAAGGAGACTCCAGTGAAACGTGCGAAGGTTTATGTTGACTCTACTGTCGATGTAGATGAGTTTGATCCGTTTTAAGAAAAGGTAGAAGAGAGTTTAGGTGATTAAGTAGTCAGGAGTGGGAACGAAATATTGACTAGAGATGTAGATGCTCCGTTTAACTTCATGCCTAGCCCAAAAGAACAATGTTTACTGAAGGATGTGTTTGTCTAAAGGAAATCTGGAAAATGTGATTCAAGTTTAGATGAATTACTGAATCCTTTCGTAGTTAGAATTGGAGAAGCAGAACTCAAACCCACTTAAGAGAAATTAAACGAGATAATTAAGGACCATAGTATTCTGGTAGTCGAGGAGGCTTTGAGTTTAAAAAAGGAGAGTGACAAAGCTCAGGGATTAAGGGATCTAGAAAATCCTTAAGTGCCAATTTCAGTGATTTATGGCAATCACTAGCCAACACTAACGAGTTTAGAGTATAATGCCTCCACAAGAGACCATTATCTGAAAACGAAGGATTTCTTTTTCCCTGATAAAAGAGGAGTTGGACTTGGTGATGGAACAGTACCGACTTACTCAGCTTTAGTTCCCGCTTTGAAATGGGCGTATGAGTAGCTTCATGGAGTACCAGGAGCAAAAACAGTCAGGATTGTTGAATTGTGCTCACATTTCTAAGGATATAGTGAAGAATAAGAAGACAGCAAAAAAGAAGATAGCACTTACAAGGGCATTGACTGTGAATGCTAACATGGAAAGAATTAATCGAGTTGCTAACACTCTTGCTTCATCAATGATGCATTTTTCTTAGATTTCATTGCTTCAACTTTGATTAAAACTCCGCAGAGTTCAGCGACGCCTGCGACTTCATTGACTGACGAGCAGTTAAATAATCTTACAAAAGAGTGTCCCTCCTTAAAAATCAAGGCTGCTACATGAAAGGGAGATGAGAATAGTTAAGAAATGTTTGTAATGATTACTTGTAGGTCATTCATTTGTTGAAATTCAATATTTTAAGCTAAAAACACTTAATAATCAATAATATAACAATCCTTTAAAAAGGTGAGTATTTTCATTTGAAATCCAACTCCAATTCGAATTAGACGAGCATGCTGTAGTTTCAAAAAAAAACAAAAAATAGATTAGAAGGCTAAAGTTGTCTTTTTTGTGGGGTGTCCAAATGAATCCAAACGAAAGAGTTGTTGGAAAACGATTTGAGGGTAGAATTAATTAATCAATTGTTGGTAGAAAGAAGATCAAAAATATTCATAATATAAGCGAACAGGAACAGGCAAACAACAAGAATAATGATTCACAGGGACAAGTTATTCTAATATTTTCCACAACTCAGTGAGCTGAACGCTTGGAATCGGAGCAAACAAATCCATGACATAATGCTCGATTTGTACAGCACGCAGATTGGCTTTGAACCTGTGGATGCTACAACTACATAAATTAGTAGAAACAGCCAAAGCTAGATTTCTAAACCTGAAAACACAACTTCTCTCAACTCAACTAACTAAACTAGTATCGTTGTCCCTCCGAACAATGCCAACAACGGTGAGTCCACTCCGCGCAGTTCCAGCAATATTAACAACCAATACAATCTCCTCGAATTCAGTTAGCCATTAAAAACATTCTACCTCTTGTTGAGCTAATAAAATTCTCATTTACTCAATCCAATCTTGACTCAGCTCGCAAACTGCCTCAAATCCATTACATACCTCAATCTGCTGCTGAAAGACAACTAGAATATCGATGTAGCCTTCCTCAGATCGAAATTGCTTTAGTTTAAGAAACTCAAATACATGTGCATGAACTTGAATTTCACTAGCATAGGAGCACATGGATTATCTATGTTATTTGAAGCAATCGGCTAGCTGAGTGTGGAGTAGTTGCATTTCAACTTCCAAGGTATGGCTCTATCAAACTCAATGTTTGGGCTGCAATATGTTCAGACTCATTTACTACGGGAATTCAAGCTGAATCTTAGATAGAATAAAATTGGACCACAAGGATGTACTCATTTAGTGGCTGCACTTCAGACAATGAATAATCTACTTACACTGAAACTTGATCTAGGGTAAGTCAAGAATAATTTAGAAATAACTCATGGATTAAATAAAAATATTAATTTATCGATTTGTTTCACTGTCCAATAAATATTTTTGTGTGTGTTCATCTATTTTTGTTATTGGATTGCTCCTAAAAACACAGAGATAATCCACTAAGAAACAAGGGAGTATCGACATTGCTCTAAGGGTTGTCTAAGTTCCCTCAGCTGATCAAACTTAAAGTTGTACTCAAGTAAAATACTCACACAAATACATTCTAATGTATTTTTGAATTTATTCAAAAAAATATTGACTGCAGGGAAAACATCAACTTATTTTTCTTGATTCTCTTAATAATAAAGCCGAACTAGCATAGAAGCTGAGGGTCTAACTGATTTCGATACATGTTTTTCATCTTTATCTGAAACTCTTGATATTCTCGTACTTGACGTAGGTTCAAATAAAATGACCAATAAAGAAGCCACACATATCTTCAAGAGTGTATCATTGCTCAAGAATCTTACTTAGCTCGACTTATGCTTCAAGTAATTCTAATAATTCTGTCTCTTTGGTTGCTTTCGAATACTCTTCCTGTGAAAAATAACCATGACTAACAATAAATTTACAAATATTTGCTGTCTTTTTTTGTCTTCAGGAATAACTTCCTTTAACCGAAAATCGGCGAGGATATTAAGAAAATGATGTAGAGTGTACATAAACTCATTAGTTTGAGACTTAACCTCAAGAGTTTTCACCTGAGCAACTCAGAGGACGAAAAGAATCCGGAAAACTTTATAGGGTTCTCAGGTGCTAACGAGATAGCGAAAGGACTGAGTCATCTCAAGAACCTTAGGATTCTCGATATTGGGCTTAAAGGGAATCACATTATGAATCCAGGTTTGATTGAACTCAGCCAAGTCATTTCAAAGCTCAAATCACTCGAAAAACTTTAAATCAACCTCACGTAAAATAAAAAAAGGAACTTCGTGTAGAGAATTCACAAATAAAGTAATTTACATTTAACTTTCAACCCAAGCGGGAATCAGTTAGGAGATACAGGGCTTACCTAGCTAGCCATTGATCTTGGTTTTCAAACAAAACTTAAATACCTCCACATTGACCTTGGGTAAAAATAATTACCACAATCAAACAATCTTAGATAATTCCTCATGTGGCTGATTCTATTTGAATTTTCAAAATGGAATTAATTAGTTGGAATCACCTGCATGATGTTAGCTGCTTCACTTAATTGTCAAATACTTTGAAGAAACTCACTTTACTTGAGACATTCAACTTCAGCATCAAGTAACAAAAATAAAACTTATCCTTTTCTTCCTTGGAAATTTCATTTTGTTATTTTTCTTAAGCTAAATCTTCATGCCTTTTTTTGTTCTTTTGTTCTTTTCTCCAAATAGCCATAAGAACAAGATTTATTCAGATTCTATCGAAGCGTTGATTCCCGGCATCATAGGGCTACACAACTTGAAGAATCTCAAATTAAACTTGATGTGGTGCAAATTTAAGATTAAAGGACTCAAATTAGTCGCTGATGCCATAGCTGCTCATCCACAGTTACTCACATTAGATTTGAATCTCGGAGGATGCTAAATCTGCGACAAAGGGATGGCTTCCCTTAAGAATGGACTCGTAAATCTCACCAATCTCAAGAAACTTGTTCTCAATCTCTAGTAACTTGCATTTCAATATTTTTGATATTTGTAAATCATTCATTTTTTACTACACCAAAGCAATAACAATGTGAGCGATCAGGGTGTCGATGAAATTTGCTAGTCACTAGAAAAAATGCCAAAGATTCAAATGCTCAACATCGAGCTCAAGTAATAACTTACAAATACTTCTCTACTG
>Ga0302271_10001532_pt1 | contig 22034 bp, 15 predicted proteins | sample III_Bog_N1_1_FD_198767 | JGI IMG/M metagenome (GOLD analysis project Ga0302271, IMG submission 198767) | Peat permafrost microbial communities from Stordalen Mire near Abisko, Sweden - III_Bog_N1_1 | ecosystem: Environmental > Terrestrial > Soil > Wetlands > Peat | place: Sweden: Abisko... | reverse complement strand
ACAACTTGTATCCAGTGCAGCTATGGATTCCAACTCGATTCGTTAACTAAAACATGTAAGGCAATCTGCCCTCTTGGACAGTATTATAATTCAAGCGCATCTTGTGTTTCTTGTGATGCTCATTGCTAGGACTGCCTTTCCAGTTTAACTTGCATAACCTGCGAAACGGGGTATACATTTAACAGTCCTGATTCTCGCTGCAACAAGGATTGTTTGAGTAACTAGTATTTCGTTTCAGCCAGCAATACTTGCGTGGATTGTGGAACTTACTGTGCTTCTTGCTCCTCTACACAATGCTCTCTCTGTGTAGCTTCTTATTTGTTTGACAGTACAAACATTCAGAACTGCAACACCTGTCAAGTGCCTAACTGCTCAACTTGCTAAACGAATGGTATAATATTTCAGTTTTAGAGCACTTAATAATTTCGATGTTGATTCAATTTTTTTTAACACATTATGAAACAGCTTAAACATGTCTTTTATGTAAGAGAGGATACCTTTAAACAGCCTCAAGTCAGTGTGAAAAGGAAATTAATTCCTCTACATTTAGCGGGATCTCTCTCTCGTTGTCTTAGGAGGTGCTTGACGATGGCTACAACCTGAAAATCGAGTTTTCTCCTGAAGCAAATGTGAGCAAAGTGGAGATTCCCATTTTATTGAATGTTCTAATCACGAACAAAAAGGACTTCACTTTCACCATTACTTCAGTTCAACCCAAACAAATCATTGTTAATGTGAAAGCCAGCTCGAACATTAAGGACTAAGAAGTTACCATACAATTCACAGACGATTTCTTCGTTTATTTTAATTCTCTGAAGTAAAATCAAATCTAACAGCCTCTAAACCCTTTCGTGATTGTGTCCCAAGAATAGAAAGCCATTTCGAACTCAGTGTCAAGCGCTGCTTCTGCTGCGACTACAGTCGTGATTTCTACTATTCTTCCCATTGTTATCTTCAGCAACTTCTACATTTTAGTTAACACTATCGACATAACAGGATTCCTCTACTACCTGCTGTTCATCAACGTCCGGCAGCCTGAGAATGTCCTATCGTTTTACGACATTTTCAAGGACTTTCAATTTCCTTTTATTCCAAACATATTCGGTTACTTGGTTGATTCAAATTACACGTAAGTTTCACCATCAAAATTCATGGAAAAAAACACTGATTTGTAAGCTCTTTTCAGAGAAATTATTCATAAAAACAACAACAAAGTGATCCTTAAAAACTGTAGCCTTTTTGCTTGATGGTAATCAACTTTTAACTTCTTTTGGATAGGTATTTTTTAAAGAACGTCGGCCAGACAATCACGATCTGGATAATAATACTCTTAGTGTATCTCTCAGCTAAATTGTTTAGCCTTCTGAGAATACCTCATCTCTCAGACTACTTGGAAAAGGCTCTAAAAAGAGCCTGGGAGTGGAACGCTTTCTTAGACTTGCTGTGGAACACCTACATTTACGCTTTAATTGGGGCTCTGCTCTAGTTTAGATGCTACAATTTCGACGACGAGGCAAGTAGCTGGCTCAACTATTCCCTCCATATTCTCATTTCGATTGTGACCGTGGGATGTCCTTTTCTCTTTATCTGGATGCTCTACAAAGAGAAGGATATTATGGAGGACTCGGTGTTTAGAAAGAAGTTCTCGACACTTGTTTCTGGGATTAAGCTTTTCAAGATTCCAAAGAAGGATCCAACTAACTCAAACATCATTTGTTCTGATGAGAAAAACAACACTTCCTTGTAGAATAATCTCGAGAATCATCAGGTTGACTCTAAGGAAAAAGCGGACCAGAAAAGTAACCAAATCAAGGACTTGATTTCGACAACGAAAAGAGAGAAGAACGCTAATCCATCACCTATCCAAATGAAACTAAGCAAGTATTTCTTCCCTGTTTTATATCTCCGTAAGCTCATCTTCGGAGTTCTGATAGTCTTTCCTACTGAGCAAGTGTATTTCCAGATCAGCGCAATAATCACCCTGAATTTCGCCATGCTGCTTTTTTTAATTTTGGTCTTTCCTTATGAATCCAAGCACGAAAATATTAAGACTTGTGCTGGTGAGATCGTTCTCATTGGCATTTGCATAGCTGCTTTATTTTTGGTGAACGACGAAGAGGCCTAAATTGAGCAGAATCGAATGAACGTTGGGTGGGCCATTGTGAGTTTGAGTGCTTTCATTCTCCTCTGGCACACCTTCTAGCTTCTCTGGGAGAGTCTAAAATCGCTTTACAATCTTCTGAGGGACATCATTCAGCTTGCGATTAAGACTAGAAGAGCTAAGAAATTGGACTAAAAAAAAGTTATTTAAGACCCTGAAGTGTATTCTGTAAGATCGACTTGTGTTGAAATCAAGGCTAGTGGAGACAGGGACTTGGAAAGACACTCAACTAGAAAGAAAAGAAAACTGACTTCAAACATAAGTCCAGTGACTAGTCTTGAGAACTTTACTGCTGCTTCAGAGTTCACCAAGACGAAATCTCAAAATAAGACCAATCTTAGCGATAAAGAAGAAAGCAAAAATATTTTCAGCTATTCGCATGGTCCTTGCTTACAAGAGGATAATCTTTAAAACCAGCCAACTCCAAGCATTGATGAAGGTTCATAGAAATTGAAAGAACAAAATAATGTAAAAAATGGCTAGGTAGGCAATAAAAATAAGGAAGTTGGGATTCAATATCTGAGATAAAAGTATCTTACATCAAGAAAGAGAAAGAGGACTTTTTTGAGAAGTAATTCAAAAGAAGATGAAGCTGCTATCTTTACATCAGGTTAAATTCCTCTTCCAAGTTAAATTCGTATTATTAAAATAGGAGAAGAGAATACAGAAGAAATTACTTTTTGAAAGAAAAAAACAAATAATTCGAAAAGAATTTTGTGTATTTCATCTTTATATAATAATAATAATATTAGAATAATTAAGAATAAACAATTAAAAAAATTCATTTTTCTTTCTTTCTTATTCATCATTAAAATTATTTTCTGAAAACTTTTGTTTTAAATTCAAAATTTTACCTCAAGAAATAATTGTAATTTCTCAAAATATTTAAACTAAATCACTTAAATTCTAGTGGTTTCTAAAAAATCAGTATTTTAATTTTTCCTACCATTTAATATTCTTTATTTAGCCAATAATTGGGCACAATACACAAATAAGAAAAATAGGCTGTTAGGATCTCTATTGATAAATAGATTCATGATTGCAAACAGATTTTCTATTTAGTGTTTTCTTGTTTCTTATTTTAAGGCGAAGAACAAGTTTACTGGATAGTTTTATTCCTATTTTTCAATCTTATTGCTATTTTTTACAAGTATTATTTTGAGTTAACTAGTTTCTCTCGTGATGCAACTTTTTATGTTGATAAGGTACCTATGGTATGTCAATATAAGAATTTGAACCAGGACTTCCCATTTAACTTGGAATAAAGTTGTTATGTTCTTTTAAAGCAAGACACAGAGGTTAATTGTGATTAGGGTTTTCAGATAAATTCTTCAATAAACTTGGAAGAACTGGGTCTGAATAAGATTCTTGAGGTAATGGAGGTGCTGATACAAAAGATAATGATGGTGAGATGAGAGCTTAATTTGAGAATCCTAGAGATTGAATTTATGGCTGAGATTGTATATTTTAAGATTTATGAAGGAGATGAGATTATTATTATGCTGCAGAAAAATGTGAACCTTTCTGAATGTATTAGTTCTATTAGAAGACAGTATTTTTAAAAGACTTATTGTGAATTTGTATGCATTCTTCGAGCTATTCCTCATAGTTATCTCTGTCTTTGACTTTGAAATTTGGCATCTCAGCATGGAATTCAACTATTGCATCATTAGTAAATTTGCTATTTCCTTTGTTGAATGTTTATTATGTATATTCTTGTTAGTCTGTGATAGTTCCTGAGCTGAACAACTCCAGAGGGTCTTAATCACCACTTGCTGTTCCCTGAAGAACAGGGACGATTTTATGTACTCCAAGTCTTTCTTCTTCTTTTTACTAGATATCCTCATTTGTATCTTTCTCGTTTTCATTTTCTTCAAAATCTTGAAGTAACTCAGATTTCAATTTCTCTATTTCCTCTCTATTCCTACACTCACCACTTTAAACGCTTGATTATTCCTCCTCCTCGTCGATACAGTCTCCATCTTCTGCATTTTCTTATGCCTTTATAATCTCCTCCTCAACTTATTCTCGAGCCTCACAATTTATCTTCTTGGCACTGAATTATAATACTGCAAACACAGGTTTATGATCAGAATGCTACAAACTAGGACACGACTCATAAGCTAAGTAGCAATCCTCAATGCATCTGTTCTCATTTTCATTATCGCAAATCAGGATCCGATCACAATACGATGGCACTCTTTGTTTCTTTGAAGTGTCATACGCATCAGTGTTTACGTCGAACTTGTAAGTTGGTAAAAATTTAATTTTTTTCTCATAAAAAACCCTTAGACATCCTGTTTTCCCTAAAGGGCCTGAATCAAGACAACTCTAAATTCCTGGACTTCTCTATTATGAAGCTCCAGTGGTATCTTTTTCGGGAATTGAATTTAATGACTCAAATGAATTTTGAGAAAACGCACCAGAATTCTAAACTCCTTTTAGTAAAATCTGCAACTAGTCAAATTATGAGACCTAGTCTTCCATAACAGACTAAGCCTATTCATACTCGAAATCTTTTCTTAGACTCAAGATCCTGTCTAACGCACTCACAGTGTCAGCACGCTTTCTTTCAATACGAAAGTTCATATCTCCAAGTAATATGATCTTATCTGTTCTCATCAAAGGATCCTGTTGTGAGATAAAAATAAAATAGGATATTGTAATAATTGTATTGAACAGTATCTTTAATTTACTTTTTTCTCACTTGACATTGCTTCCTGCTGGAATGATTGGTTAATACACTAATAAAGTGAATTGACTCTATCAGTAACTTTAGATTATCCTGCTGGCAGATGGCAATTCAAAAAAACAAATGAAGTATCATCAATTGAAAATCTAATAGCAACTGCTCCTTTGTTTCCAAGTTATCCACCAAATCCGCATTTCACAATATCCGTCTCAATATCTGATATACATCCATTGAGATTCGTTCTTGCGAAAATATATGTTTACAAACCAACCATATTTAAGGAAGTAACAGGAAAATATTCATTTCCTAGATTAAATTAGATTATTTCCTGCCATTCCTTTTGAACATTTCGCTTTTCTGAAGTGCTCATCATGAGATTCTTAGGTTTAAGCTCAACTAGTTCTTGGAAAGCGAAAACTACAATATCGTGCTTTTGATTGTGCCAAAATAGTGTTGGAAATTTTTAAGTGGTTTTTTCAGGTACATAAGTACCAATGTTCCATGTGACAGCAAATATTGTGATATTTCTTTTATCCGTAAATTGATCTTCTTTGAGTTTCATTTGCTTTTGTAGTTCTTCCTGGAATACTAGGTTTTCTTGAGTGTCATAGTGTTCGCCTGGAAAATGAAAAAAATAGGTTTATTTAATCTAATAAATACAATTATTCTTTATTTTTTTATACCAAGCAAAAAGCAATAGCATTATTGTTTATCAGAGTCGTTAAGGGCACCTTAGATGAAGCGCTTAGCTGATGATATTTTTCCTTTCAGAAATCCAAATACACTTTGTTTGCCAGTTTTCGTTACAGTGGAAGTAGTTGCATCAGTGCCTGCATAGTGCCAACTAATTTTATCACCATTATCACTCCAGCATGTTTGAAAATCTTTAATAAATTTATCTTCAGTTCCGTATTTAAAATTCAATTTCAAGTTAGATAATATCAGTTTTTTTAGTGCTAAGAAGCCAACCCGAAGCTAAAAGAAATTAGTTCTATCTAAGCAGTCTAGACAATTTGTTCGAACTATTCCAGATTACTTAGTCAATACTTAGCCAAGAAGGTCTCTGGAAAAATAACCAAAATTCATGATATTACATAATAAGCCACTATTTTCTATGAAGATATCAACATTTTCAATTTTATCTCCTTTCACTTCCTGATGAAAATCGAATTCCTTGTAATGCACTATTTCCCTAGCATCTTTATGTAATAGAGATTAAAATTCGTCGATCAGTTTCTGTGGAAAAATATCAAAAATAATCAATTATGAAATTAGACAATAATTTGCTGAAAAACTGCTTGATTTTCAACAACTCAACTCTTTTTTCCCACAAAAATTAGTTAATCCCTTTTACTTATCAAGTAATTAATTTTCTGAAATTTTCCTTTTCTTTGAAACAAAATCCTAATTTACTTTCTCATTGCGATTCTAATTGCTCATCAGATTCACGCAAGTAGTTTGATTATAATTTCTCACTAAGTAATCTAAATGCAGCTTGCAAGCTTAAATCTACAGAAGTTTTGAAGGGTCAATAACCACTTTCGAAGTTACCCCTCTTTATTTCCAAAAGCATGGAACACTTCCTCTGATTTGGACTTACGAAATAACCCTTTGAATAGAAGGTATCACTAAAATCTACTCAGTCTCCACACAATTCGCTACAAATCCATCGGAATTGATCCCTCGATGATTGTATCTTGTACCAGCTCTTCGAGTCTATCTGCGAGATATCAGTGTGAAGTAAGTTATACTGGGTGTGTAGATAATTAGATTATAAACATGCCCTTGGATCAGCTGCACCTGCCAATCAGATGAAATTCTTTGTTGAATAAGTGTTTTCATGAGTTGTTAATTCCACATATAATCATAATCGACTAATTTCTGCACTGATTACTGTCCTTGCTATTTTTCATTGAACTTTAGTGTTTACTCAGTAATCTTCTGCTGCGAGAGTGTCAAAGGATATTTGTATGAGAAATAGAATCCACCACTAGAGAGAATTTTCTCAATTAGAGAAATGAATTCCTTTATTTCCTTAGTTACCTTTGAGTTTTCTTAAGGATTTAAGAGTTCTATGAATTCCACAGATGATACTTCAAAAATCTTCTCACTACCATCTAAAACGAAATGCACAGAGACTTCTTTCACAAAGACTAAAAAGTTCGCTCCCATAACGTTCATGATACCCAAAAAGGCACTGAATTCTGTCGATTCTCCTTTTAGATGTTCAGTTCCTTCTTTTATTTTCCCACTTTGTTTATTGATGTAAAGATTTGTAGCAATGCTAGTCACAGTTTTGTCAGCTTCTAATCCATAGATCTCTAGAAAATCATAGAGTTTAATGGCACGTGTGTTTAGAGGAATGGTTTTGCGTTCGTTGGTTTAAGTGAAAGGGATTATCTCACTGGGATTGGGTTAGGTTTTTCCAAATCCGAAAGCATTTTTCATTTTTATTGTATTACTTTTGATTATTTGTGCTGAAACAAGATCGCAGACAAAAAATAATAATCTATTTTCTCAATAAATACTAATAGGTAGAATTCCTGTTCAGCAGTACATAAAAAGAGCTTTACCAAAAGAGAAAACTCCTGGCTTATTCTTGATTAAGCTCTTCCCCCTACTACCAATTTTTTGAAACATATATATTATTTGATCTCAAGAATTAATTCAAAAAATACGATACTTTTAGTCTAAAAAATGACTCGATTTCTGAGTAAAGTTGATAGATTTATTTTTAAAGATTAACTTTTCTTATTTTGGCATTAGGTATCATTAAACCAACAATAATAAAAGATGTTCAGATCTTTAAGCGAATAAAATAATCAATCTTTGAAGTTTTCAGTCTATCATATTGTCAATCTATCTTAAATAGTAACTGCCTAATATCTCTTACAGATTTAATGCTTTGATTCTTTTAGTTTAGCACAGTAACTTATCAATATTTTAAATGGTCTATTTTTTTTTTGATGAGGTCTATTCACCAGTCATTAAACAACTTTGTTCTCTATTTAATCGAAAAATCTCCTGATCCAATCCAATGAAATGTAGTAATACAAAAAATGATGAAATATCTACATTATTACTTTTTGGTTAAAACAGAATTACAATTTTTTCTTATTTTCGCAATGAAAATACTCTTAAAAACAAAAACGAATCATCTCCTTTTAAGACCTTTTAAGATGGCTGATCTTTACCAAAGCCAAAATAAGATGAAATAACTTTTCATTGAATTTTTTTCTTCTTTGTCTTTTTCATTTTGTTGTAGCTATTTCATTCGTTTATTTATGAACAGCTTTTGTCATTTGTTTTATTTTTGGTTCTAGTTTTCAAGCTTGCCGATATCCTTTAATTATTATTTAGATTTTTGTGGCAATTCTTTGATCAATTTCTATGTAACTTGAAGGAGAAAGATCCAATCTACTACTTTGTTTGGGAATAGATTGTTTAATAATGTGATCAGATTCAAACAAATTATCTTGGTATTCAAATTTTGTTGTCAAAGTTAGGCGGAAGAAGATACAAATCTATTATTATTATCAACACAAAGCTGTTAAATAATATTCTCAAATAGAAAAAGTGCTTTCTAGATTTTTTTCTCAAGCAGAAATGGTGGCAGAGTTGGAGGAATGAAAAAATAACTCCTTATTAATAGAGTTACAAAAATAGCTACTAAAAAATAATAGATTGCCTGCATCTAATTAAATTGGAATAGATGTAAATTCATTTGTTTTATCGACCTTAAATCATGATCTTACACACAAGCGAAACTTAATTGAATTTATTTGTTTACCAATCATATTCTGATTTGCAAAGGTTAACATTCATGCATGGCTTTTTTATCTTTGAAAATAAAAAGCTCAATAATCATCATGGGTGATATTTTTTCAAAGATTTGTCTTGTTCAAGCCACAGTTATTTTAAGATTTTGCTTATTTTTTTTCAGTGATTAATTCCAAGTTTGAAGTTGTGAAATACAGAAGAAGAAAAAATGATTAACCATATTTATTCCTAGAATTATCTATTTAAGTTTCTTATGAGAATGTTATTAATTTAAATGTCTGATGATCAATTCATCTTTATGCTTGAAGAAAAATTGAAGGTCTATTTACTGTTTGAGACAAATCTGTCAGAGAAAACCAATAAATAATGCTTTCTTCTTGACATTCGATTTAATAGTATTTTATTTTCTTCAAATTTAGCTTTTTAACAAAAATTGCCTCTCAATTAGACCATCTGCTTAAGTGATAAAATTTTGTATTAGGCAAAATAGTTTGGTAAAGATGTTGATGCACAATAGTTTAATGGTTAAAATGAAAGCTACAAAATAATAAAATATTCAATATGGTAGGGTATTACTCTACTTGAAAAGGCACTTAAAAACCTTATTTGTTTTAAAGAATTGGTTAATTTATTCATTTGGTGGTTGCTGATAATCATAAATCATTTGTCTTTTTTCCTTATCTTTTATGTTTCAATTTGTCTTTTACAAACTCAAATACCTTCGTTTGACTGTTTTTTTGTTTTAAATAAAATGAACAAATTAGTCAAATCAACAAGTAAGAAAATAACAAATGAAAACGCACAAGTTTTAATCTATTTTTGAAGGACAAATAAACACAATAAACAAGAAAGATCTGCTTTATGAACATAACAATATGTTACATAAAATCCTCTGAAAAGTATGTTTTTTCACTCTCAGACTTGGTTCTCTTAAAGTAAGAAATGAGTATCTTATTTGATCCTTACTGTAAAATTCACTGTAGAGTTCCTCTTTTGAGATGCAGCACACAACCCGCGATAGTTTAGAAGCATAAAAAGAATCCACCCAGAATCAGAATGCAATACCATTTCCCTATAGTGTAGTCATTTAGTTTGATTACATCAATTGGGCTGTCTAATCCAACGAATTCATTTGTAATAATTGCCTCTAGGCCATATTTAAATGGAGAAATAAACTCAATCCAACCGATCCATGCTGCAAAATCCTTGCGATTTTTGAAGAATCCAGAGAATAACACAAACGGGAGCATAAACAATGGTTGAATTGCAGATGCAGTCCTGACACTATTTACAATACTACCTGAGACTAAACCTAGTGCACTTCCAACGAAACTCATCAGGATAGTTATCAAGATATACACAAAGAACTACTCAGCTGAATTTGTATTCAATCCGACCATAAAGTAAATGATGCAGGAATATAATATTGGGAATATTAGGATAACAATCCATTCCAAGCATAGCTTGCCAATCAGATAAGAAGCTGTTGAATAGTACTTGGAATTCTCTTCCCTTAGAAATACTGGTTTTTCTTAGGGAAAGTTAATTACAACTCCCATCATAGACTGCATGAAATTACCCATCAGGGCACTGAAAAGAACTCCTTTTCTATTGTAGACGTAATTAACTGGGCTATTAGCATGAAGCACAGGTTAATCTAAGTAGACTAACCCCATGAATAAAGCCATGAAAACTGTCTGAACAACTCTTGATCTCAAGAAAAGAGGATTCCTCTTGATTTGCTTTAAGTTTCTTCCAGCGACTATTTTAACTTAATAGAAGAAAGCTGTTTGAACTTCTTAGTATTTTACGCCTACTTTGTTGATAGTCGCAAACTCAGCTAAGATCTTTGGCTCTTGCTTCTCAATATATGAGGAAATTAGCATAGGAAATCTCACTTCATTGTTATTGTTGGTTGTCATATTCGAGAGGAAATAATCAGGAGCACATTAATGTACAGGACACTACAACCCAATAGACCCAAAATAAGGAACAGCATCTTATCGAGGGCCTTAATAGATAATATTACCAGAGAGAAGCAGCAGAACATTATCGAAGAGATTCCAGATATCACCGTTTGGAGAATGGATACTCATGATAACAGTCTTGTGATGTAATTTAGCGTAATCTCTCAAGATATGCACTACAATATATGCTGTGAACGAGTCCAGTCCTGAAGTTGGCTCATCTAAAAAGATTACTGAAGGATCTGTGATTAATTCCTACCCAATATTTACACGCTTTCGCTCACCTCCAGAAATGCCTTTCAAGAAATGACCTCCGATAAAAGTGTTCTAAAGAAAATGAGAATTATTAGGGATTTAAAGAAGGCCAAAAGGTAGGTTAATAGTCAAATAGAAAATTAAGTTAAGGTTTCTAATAATAAGAGAGTTCATTAAAATATGATAGCAGAAATTTTTTTTGCGAGGTGATTAATAAAAAAAGTGTAAAATCTGTTTTTAGCCTCTCGATTTCAGTTCATTAAAAGGGCTAATAATTTAAATCTTTTTGGAGCCTAAACATTTTATAATGTGTATTAGTTACATAAGTAGCAGCAATAATAAAAAATAATAATAAATCTATGAATCTTTGCATGTTCTGTATTCTGTTTGTTACCTAACATTTTTCAAGCTTCAGAAGGGATATCATCTGCTTAGCTTTTTAAGTTTTATACTCTTGAGTCCCCTCGAGTTTGAGATCTGCGGAAAACTGCAGGCACTCTTTGACTGTGAGTACTTCCATGAGAATATCGTTTTGCATAACGTACCCGCTGAATTTTGTAAAATTCGACCTATCGAATGTCTTACCGTTTGCGTTAATCTCACAATCTAACTTGACATTCTTGCGATTGTGAATTTTCCCAGAAAGCACATTCAGCAGAGAAGTTTTGCCACTGCCACTAGGTCCAAGAATCGCTGTGACTGTTTGTGATTTGCACACTCCTGTCATGTTGTTTAAGATTTTTCTGTTTCCTTCTTTGGTTTTCACAGTGTAGTTAACATTTTTGAAGGAAATGTCAACAGGATTTTTTTCGATTTGAATCTCCTGTCTCAGCATGGGATCACTGCCAATGTGTTAAGTATCTAAATTAGCTACTTTATGGAAATCAGTCATCTTTAAAATCGTTTTTAGTTGATATTTATTTATTATTATAAATTAATATATTTTTCATAAAATGAGTACCTACACACTTAAACGAGTGAGACTCGCCAGAAAAAGATAACACAATAGGTCCATATCATCAAATTAGCTGATTGAAATGTGTAATTATGCAGTGGTGTCACTGTAATAAATAAAAAATTCTGATGAAGGCCGAAATCTCTGCTGGCTTCTCCCAAAGTAAATTCTTTATCAAAAAAGAATAAAGGAGTATTGAGTGATTCATGATGGAATAAAAATTAAAAGTATTTCATTCAAGTAATTATTAACTTTATCCTTTTCTTCTTATCCCAATTTATGAATATACTTTTAAGTTTTTATTTTTTATCTCTATCTTCTTAAAAAGCATCCTTTTTGGGTGATTTTTGAAAAATGGATGAATAGCTCTCAAGTGTGATGCAATTTTGGTTCATTGCATCTGATGCTTTCTATCCATTGTGGGAGGTTTTGTTCTTTAATAGTCAATAGTCATTATGATCTGATCTCTAAAAAGATCTGCCTTTATTCTATTTCTAAATAAAAATAGAAGGCTCTTTTTATAAATATTGACATTTTATCTAGGAAAAGCTATTGAAACTAAGAAATATAAAGAATGATTTGAGGCGAAATGTTTTTAAATCACTGTTCTTGAAATTCAAAGCCTTTTTTGGCTTTTCTATTTTTAAGTTACTTGAGTATTTTTCTATTCTAAAATGGAAAATGAAGTTAATAATAGTAATGTAATGCTTTGCTACTGGGTGAAATCTAATACTAAGAAAAGAAACTTTAGTTGAGTGTTTTATTTTTTAAATAGATATCTTCTTAACTTTTCATCTTATAGAATAAGTAAGAGACAAGAAATATCTAGAAAAAGAAGCTAAAAACAAGAACAAAAATAGATAACTATTTAGTAGAGGAACTAAGAAGAACATGAAAAATTGCTTCATCAGGATGTCTAATGCATACAAAATCCAGGAATACTTATTCTTTTTAAAATTGAAAGTTTTAGTGATATTATTGCACTTTGTACAGCTATTTTAACTTATTTTCTTAAAAAATTTCAAACCCATTAGAATCATTTCTATTCTTTCTTGATTATCCATAGATTTTCCCATCTATTCCTTTAGATTTTAATTACTCTCCTATTTGAATAATTTCGAAACAATTACAACAATTTTTTAATAAAGGTTTTGTAAAATAAAAAGAAAAAAGAATGGTTTTAAAACTTCAAAAGAATATTCTAATGCTTTTTTATTAAAAATATTGATAACAAACCTAAGTCTAATATTAACGCCCTGAATTTTTTAAATTATACAATGGCGTTGCGTTATTTAAAGGAATTATTCTTTTTGGAATTAGATATTTAGTAAAATTCTTTGCAGGCATAATAGACACGAATTTCTTTCAAATCTAATCTCGCGAGCATAATAGACAAAGAAAGGATAATTTTAAGATTATCTGCTGGGGAAAAGGCTTTCTTAACTTACTTATTTTTTCCAATTATCTAGTAACCTGGGTGGATTATGTATTGGGAATACATCAGTTTATCTATTTTCTCTTGGAAAAATATCATTTCTTTGAAAAAATTCACAGCCCTAATATATGTTCAGTTTATTGCTTTTTGTTGTTTGATTCAAAATATGGAAATACAAACTAACAGTTTGAACTTTTTTTTAAAGAAAAATTGTCATGTTATTTTATTAAATTTCTATCATAAGATAGCTCTAATTTTACAGATATTTGTTCACAAAAAATATGTATTTTAGTAATTTGTGTGCTTGTATTCCAAAGATAAAGGATACATTTTTGGATGTGCATCATACCCCAGAGCTTCTCGTCAAGCGATGCAAGCAAAATAGTCCAATACTATTGAAAAAAAAGAACAATACAATAAGCATTCCAGCACTATTCCATTTTCCAAAATCCAAACCAAAGAGCTCTATTGGATTTGGATTATATGGCAGTCCAGAAAATTCATTCTCTGCTAGAGCATTAAAAGAATAAAATGCTGGATCTAGATACTAAAGCCATCCAATCCAGCTAGCTAAATCATGTCTGTTTTTGAAGAATCCACCGAACATAATCAAAGGTATCATGAATAAAGCCGTCATAGGAATGGCCATCTTCGGAGACTTGAAAAACGATCCAACCATAAACCCAAGTGCATTTCCTACATTAGACTAAAGGATCATTATGAATAAAAAGAAAAATACTGTTCCAGTTGAATCAGACCGCAATCCAACTGCCCAATAAAAAATTACAGCAATTATTATCGGGAAAATCGAGCAAGATACAAGCTCAGGAAGTGCTTTAGACACATAGTAAGCAGGTGTTGAATACATTCCAGTTCCTTGTTCTCTTAAGAAAACTGGTCTTTCTTGAGAAAACGCTATGACTTGAGGATTCATGCTTTAGAAAATGATCCCAATTGAGAATTAAAAATGACAGCTGAGACGAAGAGTTATTGCTTTTATATCAGTTTTGTCTGTGCTTATTTGAAAGTACAAGAGAGCGTTAAAGATTCCCATGATAATTACCTACATCAGTCGAGCTTTAATCATAATCTTATTTCTTGAGAGACTGATTGATTATCGTCGAAGAAGAATCCTAGCCATTTCGAAAAAGTTTTTTTTTCTTGTAAGTTCAGGAAGTTGATCTTCTGAATCTTCTGATCTATTTGAAGCGAGCGTTGAGACTCTTGCTAAGTGCTTTACATTAGATTCTTGCATTTGCAATTACTGTACTTGAGCTATTAGATTATCTTTGTGCGCAGATTAGGGTGACATGAGGCGTAAAATATAATCTGGAGGATTGCAGTGGATAGGACAAGAATAGCCAAGTTTATTGAAATATTCAATGACTCCATCACGTGGACCAGTGTAAACGAATTAGCCTTCATAGAGAAAACTCGCTGTGTCAAACATACTCCACAAATCAGAAGAAGGTTGGTGGATTGTGAAAATCATTGTGCTTTTGTGTAAAACTGCTATGTTCTTGAGGATTAAAATCACATGCATAGCAGTGAAGGAATCCAGCCCGGAAGTTGGCTCATCGAGGAAGAGTACAGAAGGTTAAGCAAGTAATTCTATTGCGATTGAAACTCTCCTTCTTTCTCCTCCTTTTTGGAATTTAAAAGATAAAAAATGAGAAATTTTGAGGATTTTTCATTTTATTCAGATTATGTATTTTTACCTGAGATACCCCTTGAAGTGGAGTCACCAATGAAAGTGTTTTGGCATTTTTCTAGATGAAGGATTTTGATAGTTCTATCTACTTCGATTGTTCTTTTTTGCAATGTTCCATCGAGTCTGAGATCTGCAGCAAATTAAATATATTCTCTCACAGTTAAATTCGGCAATAACAGATCATCCTAAGAAACAAATCCAGCAAATCTACTGAATTAACTCTCAGTATACTCTGAACCGTTCACGAACACTTTTCCATCTTGTTCTGTTCCTTTTGATTTACTATTTCAAAGAGATAAAAAGAAGGTAATGTTTTGTTATTTTGGAAGAAACAAAGAAGAAAAAAGATAATAAAAGCAGTGTCTTTTTTTCTTCAATTACTGTATTTTTTTTGCTAAGACATTCAAAAATGTAGTCTTTCCAGCTCCTGAAGCTCCTAGCAAGGCATTCAACCCTTTTGAAAAGGATCCATTCAGATTTTTGAGAATATTTCTTTTGGTTGGTTGCACATCATTCTCAGTAATCAGAGAATAGCCAATATTTTCAAATGTGATAGCAGTTGCTTTATGTTGAGCTTTTTGTTTATTTTCGCTTAAGTTCTCCATTAGTTTTTATTGTTTTTTTTTTCAAGATAGAAAATGTTAATAGTCCTTAAAGAATAATAGGAGTTTCACGCGCATATTCTTATTAATGAAAAGCAGAATCAAATTCCTTACAGATTTTGTAAGCTATTTTAATTGAAAACAGATCATTAAAAAATTTGGAGGAGTACTTCCTAAGTTAATTAGTGATTAAATTTCTACTCAACGAAATAGTAATTATCTTGAAAAAAGAAGAAAAAATCTTTACAGCTTTAATAACCCAAAATGTGTTAATTCAAGCTTTGGATATCTGATGAATAGGAAGTATTAATCGCTTTTGAAGTTAAGGAAATACAATATCTTAAATTGGTTACTTTTTCTATTATGAATGTGCAAATGTGAGCAGTTAGGCTGATATTTTTTTGAAAAATAAATGAATTTTTTGTGGAAGAATGTTAGGAAAAAGTCAAAAAAAAATAGTTAAAATAAATTATCGAGAAATGGATGCATTATCAGATATTTTTGAAAATGAAATATCAAAAATCTAATTGAAATTGAGTTGATTAGAAATAATAAATTCTTATGGAAAAATAATGGATAATCCATAGAAAATAACAACAATAGAATCAATGTCTAGTTTTATGAATTGTGGAAATCGATAAAGTAGAAGAAACGTAGGATATTAATTTCTTGAAATCTAAAAAATATAAGTCAAATGAGAGGGCAAACGAAAGCAACACACATTTAAAGATATTGTAGAGTGATAGAAGACAAGAGTAAGAGTAACAAAAAAAGCACGTTCTAAAACTCTGTAGTTCTCCTCTCCCATTTGCTTGTTAGAAGAAATACAAATCCCTTTGAGGAGGCCTTTGACTTTTTTCTCACTGAATTTTCTTCTTGTTGACGAAAAGGAGGATAAGTGCCAAGACTTGATAGACTGCAAAGAGAATTAAGAGATAAACTAAGCACATCCATTTACCAATATCGAAATGAAGTTGTTCTACTGGATCGATTGTGAATGGTGAGCCTTTGAAATTGTTTGCAATGTAGCTTTCAAATGCATAGCGATAGTTAGAAATCCACATAATCCACTTGTTCCAAGAGGGCATGTCATCAGAGTTTTTGTAGAAACCACCAAAAAGCATGAAAGGCATAATCATAAGAGGAGCGATATTGACTGCTGTATTCGGGTCATCAAAGAGAGATCCACAGAACATACCTTGGGCATTTCCGACGAAAGACATTAGAATACTGACTAAATGGAAGAAACAGAAGCGACCGAAGTTGGGATTCAAACCTACCATGTAGTAGCAGATACTTCCGAAAATAATAGGAATTCCAATGACCATGCAAGTTTCGACTACTAATTTCGAAATGAAATAAGAAGACACAGTGTAGAGTTTGGAGTTTTCTTCTTTAAGGAAAACAGCACGTTCTTAAGGGAGATTGAGAATAACAGGAAGTAGAGAATTCATGTGCTAGATCATGAGAATGAAGAAAAGTGCACCATTGTAATCGTTAACTGTTCTCTAACTGCTTGGGTCGTCTTCTGGAGCAGGCAGACTTAGATAGACAAGTCCAGTGAAGACACCAAGAATAACTGCCTGGATGATTCTAGAACGAAGAAGAAGAGGGTCTCTCTTGAGATTCAAGAAAGAACGGATAATAAGGATCCTGAGTTGCACACTGGAGGTAGCTTAAGCTGATTTGTGAATGATTGTCTCTGTCGCGCAGGCTGCTTGTTCTTGTTCAATCAAAGGTCTTAGTTGAGTCTCAAACTTCTCAAAATATAAATTATAATTATCTTTGTTTTCTTGTGATTCTCCGTGCATAATCGACATGAAATAATCTGCCGGGTTACTGAGGTGTGGGCACTAGAATCCAAAGGCACTGAAATGATCAATCACATGATCACGCTTTCCTTAGTAGATGAACCTACCATCGACAAGAAGAATCAGTCTATCGAATTTCATGAAAATTTCACCAGAAGGTTAATGGATTGTGCAGATAATTGTTTTATTCCAATCCTTAGCATAGTCCTAAAGCACATCAATGACATTGTATGCTGTGAAGGAGTCTAATCCGGAAGTAGGCTCATCAAGGAAAATCACATCAGGATCTGAAACTAGCTCAAAAGCAATTGATGTTCTCTTCTTCTCTCCCTTTGTGATACCTTTCATATTCACACCTCCAATAAGTGTATTCTAGCATTTCTCAAGTCTCATAATCTTCAAGACTTCTAGCACCTTGGCGTCTTTAGCTTTTTAGTTTCCTGTCATCTTCAGATTCGCAGCAAACTGCATAGCCTCCTTAACAGTCATTGTCTCCATTAAAATATCTTCTTGCATGACATAAGCAGCAAAGTTTGAGAACGATTGAGCATCAAACTTCTATCCATTAGCTGTGATATCACCAGACAACGTTACAGAAGCTGTATTTCCAGCACGGCAACATAGAATGTTTAGTAAAGTTGTTTTTCCTGCACCGGAGCTTCCCATGATAGCAGTCATCTCCCCGTGTTTACAGATACCAGAAAGACTCTTCAAGATATCCCTAGAGTATAGTTTTGTCACAGCGGAGTATTTCACATCTTTCCAGACAATATCTACACCTTATCTCGACCCCTTTTCTGGTTTAAAATCTTCTAATTGAACGTTTACTTCGTTCTTTTGTTCAATATCAGTCATAACTTTTAGTCTATTCTCTTTCTGTTTTCCAAACGAAATATTCCAAAAATTCCTAGATTTTCTTTCTCTTTTTTAGACTCCAAAAGGTAATTTTTTAATTATTTATTTTACTTAAAAAAACAATCACAAACCATCTAGAGCTATTGGTTTTAAGCACCTACCTCCTAACTTGATATTGAAAAAGTATGCTCTGATAAAATCTATCCAAATAACACACACTCCCCCCAGCAAAGAACTAATAAATGATCACATTTCATTATCTTTACATGATCCTTTTACATTAAATTAACATTGCGTACAATTTATTGTTCCCGATTAATCTTAACCTTATCTAAAGAGAAAATAAGCTGGCTCAATAACCTTTGCAATAGAACAGCATTAATTCGCCTCAATTTTTAAATGCAATAGATAATAGCAACAAGCAATCTAGGGTTAAAAAGCACAATGAAAAAAGGAAATTTCTCACTCGAAACTGATTTAACTATGCTGATGTTGAAGCTGAAATTAAGTTTTTGGGAAATTTTTTCAAGTCAATATAATAAAATAAAAAGATTTATCATTTTTTGTCTGCACTGCGAGGAATTCGTGGGTATGGATAAACATTTGTTAAAATTTTAATATCACCAATCTTAAGGCTCGACTTAGATGTTCTTTTAGCTAAACAATCAACCAGATTCCCATGAATTTTCAGATTTTTAAGCGATTTAAAAATAATCACAAAATGCTAGCTTGCATTTAGGATTTACATTATTTATAGCAAAGAAGCCATAATTAGAATCTGGCAGTTGAAAGATGATTAAGAGGAAAGGATATCAAGATTATTAACATGTTCATTCAATAAAGACAAGGGGAAAATAATATTCTTATTTTCACTGTTTAATAAAGTTTTAGAAGTAAAAATAGTTTAATAAGTGTTAGTAGTCTTTATTTATGAAAAACCAATATTAGAAGTAAGCTACCTGTTGAAGGTCTCTTCTATTTTAACCTGTAATCCTAAATTATAACCTTCTTGATAAATGTGTTATAACACTTCTATTTTACAATTTATTAATTTTCAAATCAAAATCTCTTGTCTATTTGATTTGTAATTTGTAGTAAGCTTGTACTCTAAGCTAATTGAATCTTCTTTAAAATCAGCCTCTCTGCATCATTATCTAAAACTATGATGTGCTTAATTACAAACTATATTGAGCCTTAAATTTCGAATCCAATGGAGTTAGCTGTTTGGAATTTTCTTAAACAAAAATGGCTGATTTTTCTTTAAAATTTTTGACAATTTTAGTTTATTATTTTTTATTGTGCTTTTCGCTAAGGAATGGGGGTAAATGACTCTTATAAAATAACTATTAATGGCTAGTTTTTGCTATTAAATATTGAAACATTATGATAATCTAAAAGAGCTATTAATATCTTAGAAAAAGATAATGTCTTGAAATTTAACTACTTGATTTGGTTTAAAAATATTTTCTAGAACATTTTGAAGAAAGTGTTAGTATAAAATGGAGAAAGAAATGAAAAATAGAGGGTAATAAATGAATAAAATGTTGGCAAACACTCAGAAGTAGAGGTTTGAGAGAAAGGAAACGAATTATTAAATAAAATGCAGCTTTAATTAATTTGGATAGTGCGCAGACAGAAATTAACTTTTTTATTTTACATTCCAGCGTTATTCCAGGAATTAATCATAATAAATGCCTCCGAAACCAGCCCCAGTGGCTTCAAAACCAACTCATGTTGTTGCTGCTAAACCACCATAATAAGCTGCAGAAAAACCGAAAACAGTAGTAGTGGTAGCAGTTTAAAAACCAGCTGTTGTTGTTTAAAAACCCGTTCCTATTGTTTAAAAGCCTGCTGCTGTTGTCTAAAAACCTGCTTAGACAGTTTCTAAACCAGTTCCAGTTATAAATAAGCCAGCTGCATCTGTTGGAGTTCCATAAAAAGCACCTGTAGTAAATTCAGCAGTTAAGCAAGCACCATTAAGTTAATAGAAACCTGGAGTTGTTGGAAATGTGAAATAACTGGCTGGAAATAATAATAAACCAAATCCAACTGGAGGGAAAGTTGATCCAGCAACTGTTGCAAAGAAAGCTGAAGCGGATAAAAAATAATAAGAAGAGTAAAAGAAACTGGAAGAATTAAAGAAAGCTTAACAAGAAGAAGAAGAAAAGAAGAAATAAGAGGAATAAGCCAAAGCTGAAGAAGCTGCAAAGAAAGAAAAAGAAGAAGCAGAGAAAAAGGAAAAAGATCAAGAAGAAGAGAGAAAAAAATAAGAAGCCTAAAAGGAAGCAGAAAGAGAATATCTTGCAGCTAAAGCAGCAGAAGAAAAAAGATAAAAAGAGGAACAAGAAAAGCTGAAGAATGGAAAAATAAGTATCCGAACAAACACAGGAGGAATGACATCTACTGTGGAGTTTAAAATTAAGGATGGATGTGTGGATTATCTTCTTGTTGACGATGAGTTAGCATTGGAATATGCGTACGAGAAGGGTTATTAGTTCTTTTTAACAGCTGAGAAAGATAAAAAGCCAGATGAATCTATTTCATATTTCAGTTAAGGATCAGGAAAATCTAAGCATTTCGAGAATCTACAAGCTGGTGGTATTTATTGGTGCGTGATCCTTCCCAATGATGCTGCTGAAAGCAAACGGAAAGGATATAAAATTGACCCAGCTGCTTTTGGAGGAGCTAAAGAAGAAAAAAGAGGAGAAGGATGTAGCTGTCTTTATGGAAATCCATGTGTGGATTAATATGTTTGCCTTGATTGGAACAATAGATTTACAGTAGCTAAAAATCATCTCAAGAAATGAGGATCTCGAGTTGCATATTAATAATGAATGAATTGTTGTTTTGGTAGAATGATTACCTTTAAAAGAGTTTTATTTTTTCAGGAATTAATAAATATGTTGTATTTCACAAAAGAAATGATAAAAATAATGAGATAACAAATTGTATTAGCTTATGAGATAAAAGCAAAAATGTGTTTTTTGAGGAACTATCTTTTAAAATAGTCTGCAAAACAATTTCAAAAATAATTAAAAAATGGAACAAAACAAGTGAGGTCATTAGTGCTTGCCACTGAAAATGGTTGATTAGCCAGTGGGAAGTTCTTCAAGTATCGAATATTTACTAGAAATTGCTGAAAATAAATATCTTTCTAATGCTTTTAAATGAGAATAATTTTAAGATATTTTCGATAAAAGCATGAACAAAAAGGTTGGTTTCATAGACAAAATACTCAATTCTATGAAAAATTAAACTTTTCTCTAACTTAAAATGAATGTTTTTATATCTTCTAAAGCAAAATAATATTGAATCATCTACTTCTTTGCCTTTGCCGCTCTGAAAGTTATTTGTCATCCAAAGAGTACTTCGCCGAATACGCAAAGAATATTACAGGGAATCAAGAAGTCTTAAAAAAAACAATATGAGTAAAGTCTAAATAAACTATCTGAATCATTTTAATCTAAAAAGGATTAACAAGAGATAGGTTTGTTTACATATTCCAATGTTTCTTGCAGTGTAAAACAGCATAATGAGCTGTTGTTTGATAGAATTAGAGCCGCCCATTTCATTCGATTGCGGATCGATCTTATCCCATCCAACTAAGAATACAAATGAAAAATAATGCCAACAAAGATAAGTCTGCAAAAGAGCAGCATTTTCAATTAAAAAAGCACCAAATGTTTTTTTTACATTTGCGAAGAAAACGCTTTTCATCAAGAATTGCGAATGCATTCATCACCAAGACAAGGAATTCAAAAAGGGAACCTAATGAAATAGCCATTAATGCAGTTATGCTGTGTTGTTACT
>Ga0302271_10001531_pt1 | contig 22034 bp, 17 predicted proteins | sample III_Bog_N1_1_FD_198767 | JGI IMG/M metagenome (GOLD analysis project Ga0302271, IMG submission 198767) | Peat permafrost microbial communities from Stordalen Mire near Abisko, Sweden - III_Bog_N1_1 | ecosystem: Environmental > Terrestrial > Soil > Wetlands > Peat | place: Sweden: Abisko... | reverse complement strand
TGTTGTTGCCCGTTCCCCATTGTCAGTCTATTCACTCCTAAAAGATGAGGGTAAGTTTCCGCTTTATTATAGAAAGAGATTAATAAAATTAAGTTTTTTTGAAGTCACCCCATTCTCTCAGAAACCACTCTATTTTCCCCTTAAAAATAACTTGCAACTACAATTAATGAATCTATCTAAATGTAACAAATATGTATTTATTTCAATTTCTATTATCAATCATCGATTTTGTTTTATTTCCTTATGCTTTTCTGCTCCTTTCCCTTGTATTTCTTTAGATAAAATCCAACACACGCATCCACATAATTAATACTTTCCTTCTAATACAATTCACACACATACACACATTTATTTCATCGAATACATCAAGAACTCCAAAATTTTATCCTCTCAATATCTCCTCTACAACATCTAAATTTCTTCATAATCTAAGCTCTTACTCTATCCTTACCTTTCCTCTTAATATTCCTTCGCTTTCTCAAATAACCACTTATCTCTGCATATTTCCTTCATTGACTTCCTATCTTCACCTTTCACTTTCAATATCTCCTACACAAACTATTTCCCTTCCTTGCTGATTCTCTTATCATCAAATGTAAACACACCAAGCTCTATCTTCGCCATTGTACCTTTCTTCGATTTCTCATAAAACGGAGCAATCCCTTGCATCATCTCATATGCTATCACACCATACGACCAGACATCTGTAGATTAGTTGTAGGATTCTCCTTTCACAACTTGCGGACTTAAATAATCTAATGTACCACAGAATGTATCGCGAGTTGATTGTCCATCACAGTAACGACTGTAACCAAAATCACCTAGCTTCAATACACCCTAAAAATCAACACAATCAACCTCAATAATCAAGAAAATCACAAATTCACTTTAAACCTTCTCTTTTCTTCTTACATGAGCTAGCATGAGATTTTCTGGTTTAAGATCTCTATGAATGAGTTTCTTCGAATGCATATACGCCAATGCATCAGCTAACTATGACAAATAATATCCCGCTTGTGCTTCTGAGAACATCTTCTATGGTTATCTCTTTAGCAGCTAATATACTTCACCATCAGGTGCGTATTCTATGAACAAATAAAAATATTCCTTGTCAGCGATAAACCCGTAGAGCCGTAGGATATTCGGATGGATTAATCCCATATGGATCTTTAATTCCGCACTGAATTACTCTTCTATGTCCTACTCGAAAATCACAGTCTTGCTGACTTACTTCACAGCAAATAAAAACCCTGTGAGTTTGTCTTATGCGAGAAACACCTCGGAATACTTGCCTTTACCGAGTTGTTTAATGATATTATAGTCATTGAGACTGTAGTTAGTAGTAGTAGGAAGATCAGAGAAAGGATGATCATTGTGATTAGATTCGATAATCAGCTCAAAGTACCCTTATTCATCTCGAAGATGCGAAGGATCAGATGTACTTTACTAAATAGAAGGTAAAACATTCCCTGATTGTTTATCGTTAGCATAATGGAACATATTGTTTCTTAATGGATTTGTGCGCTTTGTTGTCTCTGGAGAGGCTTAAGGGAGACAGGCAGATTATGAGAGTGGATGGCTATTGTTGATTGCGAATGAAGAAGAGTTAGTTTGAGTAGGTGCTATGCTAGAGTAAGTTGGAGCGTATTTGCTTAGAAGAGTAGCAATATCATCAAGATCTGCATCGCTATCGTGAGAATTGGCGGGTAAAGATTTTTAGTTTGTTTCGTTTGAGGTGCAGTTGACATTGGGTTAAGGATGCTATGCATTCAATGTTGAATTGAAAAAATTACTAGCAAACGAGTTACCCCCAGTAGACTACTGCTACTACTATTCAATCTGATTAAGCTACCCATTGACGATTGCTTGATCATGTATCTAGGTGTCTTGGATATGATAATCAGAAATAGGACTTGGATGATTCGAATAAGTATGGCGCTACGTAAACTGCTAAGATGAAGAAGATGACAAGTATTATCCTCCAATTGAATTCACTGGGCTTATTAAGCTATTATTCTTAGATTCTTATTTAATCGTATTATTTCCAAGCACATCATAATTACTAATTGGACTGATCTGAAGATGATTGTTCAATTGTAATGGGCTAGTATGAACTATTTTACTACTATTATCCTCGTTGCTTGGACTGCAGAAGTTAAAGTTCACATAGTTATTCATGCTTGGTTATTTAGGGATATCAGTTGTATTTGCGGTGGAGGCAACCACTGCATTGATATTCAGAGATTGATAATTATTGGATAATTCCTATTATTGATAGGTATTCTTATCATGATTGTAATGATTTCCTATGTGGTAAGTTTGTTAAATTGAGTGATACTGATCGTTACTAATGGCTGTGTTGCTCAAGTTGTTTTTCTAAGGACTAATACTATGTTAAGGGATAGTTAGAGGAGGACTTAATTATAAATATGGATGTGCTTGCCCTTAGTGTGTTTGGAGGTGATCAAATGGACTATTATTAACACCAGCGATTGAATAATATCCTTCTGATGAGTGGTATTAGTTGCTATGTTAAGTGTGTGCTGCTAAACTGAGATTATGTTAGATATTATGTTCTAGATAATGTGTTTTATTGATGGTTCTTTACGGCGTAAATAGCAAATGCTGAGATTGTTAAGGTAACTCTAACTGAAAGCTTCTGAAGTTATCTTTATTGTGTTGTTGTGGCTTGGATGAGTTAATACCTGGCTAGACGGTATTATGTGAAACAAAATAATGTTATTATTAGTAATCATGAGATATGGTATTATTATTGTTATGGTTTTTCTTGGCTGTCGAAGTAGTGGTTATGTCACTTGGTTGATGTGGATGTTAATGTTAGAGTAGAACATGATTTAGTTTATGATCTAAGTAAATACCATCTGAATGATGAGATTTCGTCTAGGATTGTACCATAGGATTAATATATTTATTTTCGTTAACTATTTTGTCAAAAATACCTGATACAGAACCAACAACTACTTGTGGTAATTAGTAGTTAAATAGGTTGGAATGATTGCTGTTCTTAGATGATCCAAAAATGATTTATTCGGTATTCTTAGTGATGTGGGTGGGTTATTATTAAACAATATCTGAAATATTATTAGAATAATTTTTATATCTATTTGTATGTATTTTCTCAGGTGAATTAGCTACCGATTCAGTATGAAACTTGGTATAATTATTCAAGGGATTATGGCTAATCGTATCATCTGTTGTTTTAGTGTAGTTTACTCCTTGATCAAATGATGAAAACTATTATATATTCACTTATTCCCCATTTGCAAATACATTATTCATTTTATTTCCTAAATCTCCATTTATCTTATTAAGATCTTCATTCTCTTATATTGTTCTATTGGGTTCTTTAAACTATCCAATCTAAGATAAGTCCATAGTTTAATTCTATTTACTGCTGTTACTCAAATTATCTTAATATCTAGCAGGACTGCTGAAAATATTATCAGGAAAATAATGATCTAGCCCAGACGAGTTTAAAATACCACCTTGAGTTGGCATAAGAATAGGTGAAACCATTGCTGTGCTTGGACTACTGAAAATTTAGTATTATTCTGAGGTTTATTGAGGGATGTGAGATATTTGTTTAGCTGGGGAAAATGAGAAATCACTGATACTATTATCCTTACAACCTACGATTTATGGTGATCCTGTTAGTTTGTAAGATCCATTGAGTTTATCAGGAGAACTAATGAATTAAGGATTATTATGATTTTTGGAATATTAATAAATCCCAGCATTCAAGAGTAGTGAATGGTTCTCAGACTCCTTGTAGGCTTTAATTAAGAATAAATTAAAAAAGATTATCGAACAGGAGATATTTATTGATTTATTTATTTTGTTTTATGAGTAATTTTTGGTGGAATAATAAGGGAGAGATTTATATGTATTTATATGAGAATATCTTCTTGCTTAAAACAATCTATATTCTGTATTTTTACATGATTGTATGTGGTTGTTGTTGTTGTAGATATTTTGCTAATTCTACTGTAGTCTATGAAGATTAAGATAATCTTCTCCTCCTCCTTAGAATTTCTCAGGATGATTATGCAGCTACTATTTAGCTTCTTAAATAGAATAACCTTGCTACTTCTTCCACTGCTGTTCTTTGAATTATTTCTCCTAGCAACTTTCACTTAGCATCGTCTCTAAAGCAGCAAACAAATCAAAGAATAATAATGAATCCCACTCAGTTTAGGAACCTCTAAACTAAAAACTCCCCCTTTTTATGAACATCATTTCATCCATAATGAAGTTAACTATCCTTTTTTTACCAAATAAATCAGCTGATTTCGTGTATCTTAAGATAGTCAACTCGGGGATATTCTTTGTAAGGTATCAGAATGGCTAAGAAGTCCAAATATTATCCAACGTTTAGGAAATATTATTGTGTCTGCAATATAAAAAATGTAAGAGAAATCTCCTTGTAGTTGTTTTCGCTTATTATCTCCTTTTCTCTTTCTCTGCGTGTGTGTTTAATTTCTTGGCTTAATTTCTTTTTTTCTAATAATCTCCCGCAACTTTCCTAGTTAGTTTATTCTTTTTCACTCTAACCCATGCACTTCTGATTGACTGTACATAGCGAATCTAAACAATTCAAAGGCAACTTTTCCTACTCAACTTCAAGGAATCTTCAATTATCTATATTTTTATATCCATTAGAACTGGACACATTTTGTTCATTCATTTAAACATAATAATTAAGAAAGTTATTAAGAATTTTTCTAATTGATTTGAATTTCAAGTTCTATTTTCATTTACTGCTTCATTAAGGAATTATGAGCTAGAAAAAGAAAAAGGAAAAACAAATTTATATTAATCACAATTTCTTGTCTCTTAAACAATTTCTAAGACACAATGATTTCATTGTTTATAAGCAGGAACGTCCATTAATAGTAAATCAAGCACAAAAGCCTTGTAGATTCTTTCTCCAAACACTACATGTTTTTCTGTGGAAAAACTTTCAAAAAGAAATTGTGAGAGAAAGAGAAAAAGAGAGAACTGCATTCTAAATAATGAATCCTTCCTTATTCTCGTTCAAATAGCTTGATATCATCCCTTTATTCAAGTTAAATGAGAAAAAGCATAATTATTTCTTGAAGTTCATTTTTTTATCAATTTAAATATCCATTTTGTGATATCATTTCCATAGTAAATAATCTCACCAACAACAAAAAGTACAAAGAGATTAACAATTCAAGCTCCTATGCTAGTGGATGTCCTCACAAAATGAAGGAATCTTATAATAATGACTCTCTCTAATCGTTTTATGAACCGAAAAAAGAACGAAATAAAAAGATCCATAAGAATTCCATAAAAATCGATGATTTTCAAAGAAGATTAATGGTGCATCCAAATGCAGTGAGTTTGACTTTGAGCTCTTCTGCTTCGGCTTTCTTGCAAGCAGTCTTAAGAACGCAAGGAGTCTTTTCTACCATGTCTTTTGCTTCTTTAAGGCCTAAGTTGAACATTGATCTAACTTCCTTGATGATTTTGATTTTCTAAGCTGCATCTATTGCGAATAACTCCACGTCGTAGTTCTATTTCTCCTTGGGAGCTTCCTCAGCGGCTTTCTCAGGAGCTGCACTAGTAGCAGCAGCTGCACCAGATCCTGCAACAGGTTGTGCTCCAGTCGAGGAAGCAGATCCACTAGCACCTGCTCCTGTTCCCATTCCTCCGAATAATTATGCAAGCCCAGCTTAACCTGCAGGCCATAACTTGGAGATAGTTTCTTGCTATTAGACCCAATTAGGGTTAGAAGGAGGCCATGTGCCATTTTCTAACTGCTTGATAGAAGGCCAGTCGATGTTCAATTTAAACGGAGAAACACCAGTTGTTTGGAGAAGTTTATCTTTAATGGACTTGTTTAAGAATCTTGTCTCCATGATATTTAATTCTAAGAATGCTTCCGCAATGAACTCCACTCGTTTCTTCTAAGCTGGAGTAAGCTCAGTGTCTAAAATTTGCTTTTATTTGGACTCAGTTTCTTTTTGAATTTTCGACCAATCTTTTTCAAAATTTAATGCAGCATCTTAGATGGAAACATCAGGAGTTGTACCAGCAGCAGGCTATTCAGTGCTTGAAAAAGCGCATTTAGATTGCATAGCAACAGTACGTCTGCTAGCAAGGAACCTTAGGAGTCGACATTAAGTAATCATGGATCTTTTTGTGGAAAATATTCTTTGAACTTTTTTAAAAATTTTTGTGATTCTTTTACCTTGCTTTTCTCTCTTTTTTATCTAATAAGTGAAAATATCTTTCAATCTCTTTCTATTTTGGCATTTGATCTTGATCAATACCTAAATCATATTCATTGATTCACAAAGGTTCAAAGGATCGTAATCTAATCATAAATTTTTACATACCAAAAAATCAAAGAATTAATTACGACCTTTTGCCTTATTTGCCTTTCTCTTAAAAGTATTACAAATAATATGAAAAATGCATGGAACCTTTGAGAAGGAGCAGCTTAGACAAGAAACTTAAAAGAAATGATAATTCAAGCTGCTCTGAAACCTCTGTGATTATTTTACTTAATTCTCCCTCTCTCTTTCTATGATAATCACACAATAAATCTTGCAGAATCTTGATTTTTCTATGTGATATTTCCTTATTAACCTAGAAAAAAGTATTTTTCTCTTATTTCATTGAATTATTCTCATATTTCGTTGAAGTTTTTTAATTATTTAATGGTTTTTCTTTGAAAAATAAGATTCCTGGCTGTAAAAAAAATATCAATAAATAACTTAAAGAAATAGAGAGGGAGGTAGAGTTTTGTGCTCAATCTGCTACAGTCTCAAAAATTTATTATTTTCTTGTATGCTGAAGAATCTCAAAAGAGATAGAAATTCTTAACCTTATTTGCTTGATTTGTCTCATAAACTAAATTTATGAATTCCCCTGGACTAAAAAAGTGTCCTCTAGGGAGAATTTTGATACTACAAAGCATATCAAATTGATTATCTCTCGACCAATAAATCAAAAGCTTAACTATAATTCATTGTAAACCTAACAAAAAAAGGACAGAATTATTATCTTAATAGCACACATAAAGATTCTAAAATGGCGAAGAGTTTGAGATCAAAAGTCAAGAGAAGATGGAGAGCACTCAAGAGAAAAGTCATGGATGAGGTTGTGACCAAACCAAACTGTGATAAGATGCATGAGAACATCAGAGCAACTGTCAATGGGTATGAATACCGTCAGCCAAAGAAAGCCAATGCTTTTTTGAATCCTGAAGATCCGAATGCAGAATTCCCATAGTATGTCAAGCCTAGAGTTATCGATATGAGAAGTGCTTACGTTCCATTTGGAGGAGCTGAGTGGGTTGGAGCAAGAAGAAAGAAAGTCAAGGATGTGTAGATTCTTGTGGATAACTTACATAACGTTTAAACTGAGTTTGAAAATGAGTAAATCAACGAACTTGAAGATAAAATGAATGCACAGAATTGGAATGACGAAGAAGAAGAAGAAAAAGATGAACTAAACGGAGAACAAGCTAACAATGAACCTGCTGTTGGTGAAGATGAAATAGTCGAAGAGAAACTCTCAAAGAAAGCCCTCCTCAAGAGCATCGTAAAAGACAAGAAAGTTGTCAAAAAACCTCAAAGAAATTCTAGAAGAAGCCTCAAATTCTGAGAGAACATACATAACATATTTCCTGTATCAGAATCTCACAATATGAATAAGAGAAAATAAATACACTACAGATCTCTACTGCCGCTACTATTACCTGATATCAAAAGGAATTAAAAACGCTAAAAATCAATATCAGCTAGATTAATTCTGGATGTAGTAGTAGAGTGAAATACAGATAATATTGCATATGAATTTATTTTGCTATACTTAATCATATTAATGCTTTATTGTAATGTCTTTTGTTCGATGGAAAAGCATATGTTAAAGATAATTCAGAGATATTATTAGATTAATCATGGGGATTTAATTGAACTTTTTTGGTTTTAATTGTGAAGATAATATAAATTGAATTTATGAATCTAATATTATGAGGACTTATGTTTATTTAATGAGCGTTCTTGTTGTTAGTAAGAAGAAATGCAGGTTTATTATTATTATTATTTTTATAAGGATCGTGATAATCGACATTTATATCGTATTGTTATTATGATTATGATTTTATGTATTTAAAATTTATGAGATTTTTCAACAACAAAAATCTAATTATATTTCTTGCCGAAAAAATATCTACTTGCTTTGCTTATCTGATTCGCTCTTGAAATTCAATTTGAGCACAGTTAAAATATCATCTTTTGTTAGCTAATATCTATTAATTTATAAAATTTTCTATTTTTATTTCATTCATTTTTCAGATCCTGCTACGATGTCTTTCAAGTGGAGATTGTTTATCTTAAAAAATAAAAAATTCTACAATGAAAGATATTTTTTAACAATATTCTATTCTTTAGTAAAATTTTCAGCAATACTATTTGGGATTCACTCATCTGTTTTGAACATACAACTGAATGTCTGTTATTGAGCCTTATTATCATCCTTCATCTTTTAGCTTGTTTTACTTAAAAAAAAATGTTATTGTTGTATTTTGTATGGATGAAAATTCTTTCTCTTTTGATGCTTTTTAAATCGATCTAGTAAAATATCTTCTTGGATTTATTAGAAAAGATATGAATACGATAGGTGACAGTTTATCATGCGTAGTTGATAGGTATGCAGTAAGAATAATTAGTCATAAAATTGAAAATACTGGGGATACTGCGAGATTAACACTATTAGATATCATTTAGAAAAATCTGGATTCAAGAGGGATAACTTTAGCAGAATCCAAGCTGATGTAGTGCTGGCTGTGATGGTCATGAAAATCGAAATCCAGTATGGAGAAAAGCGGTTTATTAGGTGAATATGGGGGTGGTAAAAAATTATTATGATAATTAGCTTCAAAACAAAGAATAAAGATGGAAAACAAAGATGTTTTTGTTTTATTGTTAAGAAAATAAGTAATGACATGAAATAAATCTGTTCATTCAATGTCAAAGATTAATTTAGAGTGATGTATTTGTTATTTATGTTGGTTTTTATTTAATGTCATTGCGTTTATTTGTAGAAAGAGAACAAAAAATGAAAGCTAATTGTGCTAATAATTTGCATTAGGGATACAGAAGAATAATCTGTTTTTCAAAGGATTCTAAGAAATCCTATTGTGATTTTTTAATAAAGCACAGAGAAATAGAAAAGAATAGAATGTAGTGGAATAAATAAGTGGGACGATTTCATCTAGTAATTACTCAACTCGAGCGTACTAAGAAGAGAATATGAGTTGAGAGAATTGAAAGAACAAAACAGGAAAAGAAAGCAATGAAAAAGAGTTGGTTTTAGGAAAGTAAATGGAAAGGTAGGATGGTGTGGAGGGTTGAACTAGGAATAGCCTTGAGAGAGAGTTGTTAATAGGTGTTTTGTTGGTTAAAAATGGTAAAAACTAAAATGGAAAGATCCACGTGATCTTTTAAAAAGAAACTAGCAAGGAATGATTGCCTGATGCTTATTTTGTGACGCAATATTAAATCAGTTAAAAGGCTGGGAGAGATATCTGAGATTCGCAGAAATATAAACAATAAATAACAAAAAATACTTAATTAATCCCTTCCAAAAAAAGACTAACTTCTCTAGACATGACTGACTTCAGATAAGAACTCGCTAAGAACGCTGCACTCCTGGCCACACCAGGAAAAGGTATCCTTGCTGCCGATGAATCCACTGGTACCATTGGAAAGAAATTCACTGCTATCAATGTCGAAAACACTGAAGCTAACAGATAAGCTTACAGAGAATTACTCTTCACCACTGTTGGTCTTGAGAAACATATCTCAGGTGTTATCCTCTACTCTGAGACTGCTAAGCAATCCGCTGTCTGTGGAACCAAGTTCATTTAGCTTCTTGCTAACAAGGGAATCCTCTCTGGTATCAAGGTTGATCAAGGTCTTAAGGTTCTCCCCGGAACTGATGACGAATCCGCCACCATGGGTTTGGATACCTTAGACGCTATGGCTAAGGAGTACTACGCTCTCGGATGCAGATTCGCTAAGTGGAGAGCTGTCCTCAAGATCTCCGCTAACGGTGCACCCACTGAACAAGCTGTCCAAGAAAACGCTTGGGGTCTTGCAAGATACGGAGCTATCTGCTAAGCTAACGGACTCGTTCCTATCATCGAGCCTGAGATTCTCATCGATGGAGAGCACACCATTGAAACCAGTTAGAAAGTCACCGAGAGAGTCCTTGCAGCTGTTGTTAAGGCTCTTTCTGCTAATAACATTTTCTGGGAAGGATGTCTCCTTAAACCCAACATGGTCACCCCTGGCTCTAAGAGCGCCACCAAGGCCACTGCTGCTGAAATCGCTATCCGCACAGTCACTGCACTTTCAAGAACTATCCCACCTGCTCTCGTCGGTGTGTTCTTCTTGAGTGGTGGTCAAAGCGAGGAGGAAGCTTCAGTTAACTTGAATGCCATGAACAAGCTTGAAGGAATCAGAAGACCCTGGTTCATTTCATTCTCTTATGGTAGAGCTCTCTAGAACACAGCAGTCAAGACCTGGGCTGGTAAAGCTGAAAACGTTGCTGCCGCTCAAGCTGCCCTTCTTGTTAGAGCTTCTGCTAACGGAGCTGCTTAACTCGGTAAATATCAGGGATCTCACGACTCTGCTGCCAGCGAATCTCTCTTCGTTGACAACTACAAATACTGAACAAACAAAAAATACATATTTTAAAATTATTTATGTTTGCATGATGTCTCAATTTTCATTCATTCATTACACTTTTTAGTCATTTTTCAGAATCAAATCAATCAATTATATGATTCCCATTCATTTTAAATTCTCCTTTTCACATTAGTTTTTTTTGAAAGAAAAATTGATGAGAATTTGTTTTTTGTTTAGGGTTCATTTAGTTGATTGTTGATTCTAAATGTGATGCTTAAATATCGATGTTTACGACATTTTCATGATAATATTATTCAAAAAGCATTTGTGAATAATGTTGGAATTTCTGTAGCTTTCTTTTGATCTTAATTTTTGTTCTTCTTATTTAATGAGAAATTATTAGCTTAAAAATGCACTTTATTCTGAAAGAAAATATTATTTTATTGAAATTTCATTTCTCAATGCTGACTCATTCAAATTTTACTAGATATTCCTATCTTGCTTACCAAGGATAATTTTGTTAAGTAAAATGGAATATCAGAAAAAATAAACACTAAAAATACCTTTTATTTAAGAAACTGTAATTAAAATCCAAATTATACTTTTAACAAACAAAAATACTCAAGGTTTGAGAAAGTAAAAATGTTTATTTCTCTCATTAAAATGACACAAAATCTAAAGTAAAGCTTGTTTTCATTAATTCATTATTTCCCAGTCTCTTTAAGATTTTTAACAAATTATTAGACATTTTGAGTAACGAAAGTTACTTCTCATATTTTACAGGTTCTTTTCTTATCCTCATAAATCTAATAAAGCCATAAATATATCAAAAATATTTATGTTCAATTTGATTCAGATACAAAAATAAATTATCAGTATTATAAAATGACAATTGTATTCATTTTTATTAAGTTTTTTGTTTAGTAATCAATTAAAGTAAAAAGATCAAATATTAAAAACTTTTCTCCTTTGTCTTTGAGTAATATTTCTTGTAAATGCAATAGAATTGTTAAGTTTATTTGAAGGTTGAGGGATATACTTGTCAGACTGGTAATATTGAGAAGGAAATTTATTCTTGAATACCTCCCAAAAAATAACATAAATTTCTTGTTTAAGATGACAGAGAGTCTTTTTTTAGTTTAACCACTAACAACCTAGGATAGAAATACACTCTACAACACAGAATTATCTTATTTCTCTTTCTTTTTTCGCTTATTTAAATAAAAAAAAGCATGTCTCTCTTTTTCATTCTGCATTCTCTTCTTCTTCAATAAGTGCAAGGGCTTATTCTTAAGCTGCATTTTTGACTTCCTTTGGTACTAGCTAATGAATGAAATTATTAGCCTCAGTGATCCAACTAACCTCAAACTAATACTTTCTCTCCTTCACATCTTAGTGTGTTAAGTTCAAACTACAAACAATAACAAAATTATTTTGATTTTATGAAAATGAGTTAGTTTCTTTATTAAAACTTTATTGTTTACATCTGCAAGACATAAGGAAGAGCTTCTTAGCAGGTTAATTCGCTGAATTGTCTCTTACCAAAGTAAGTCATTGCAACTTATTTCTCTTTGCCTTAAGCACATGCGGTATAGCCCTAATATAAATAACAACAAAACAGAACCATAAATATCTCTTATTTTTTTGAATTATTTACAATGCATAATCCAGATGGATCAGCCATGTGGAGTTGAAGTCCATCTATTGAATCATAAGATGCGATGATAACTGAACAGCCAAGAGGTCTGTAGTAGCCGTAAAGAGTATGTGCATGCAGATATTACCCAGCTCTATCTGATAAAAGCTATTTAAAACGAAAAAAATCCATAAATAAAAATAAAGCAACTCTATCAGTTTGTTTCCTATTTGAATTGATGTCTCTCTCTCTCTCTCTTTATATTTTTCTATCATATTGTGTAGGCTCTCTTACTCTTCCTGAAATAGGAATAGCGAAATTCTTGAGATATTCTGCAGCTTCTTTACGAGCTCTATTGACAACATTTCTTCCATCTGGACGTAATCCACCGATAACTAATCCAATATTCTTCTCGATATTGTAAATCCTACGATCAGTGTCTTCCACAAGTAAATTAGAGAAAAGTTGCTTCTCAGCACCAAGTATCACACCATCCTTGCATTTCACTCCAATCACAGTCCTTTTAAGTTTCAAAATAATAAATAAGAATACACCAAGGATAAAAAAAGTTGATCAGCTGGGTAAATTCATAATGAATGTGTTACTCGCTGTTGCTGACTGCAGTTTAAGCATATGCTACTTGCTTAATGTGACCATCTTGAGTGAAGGTAGTGACTGATAGATCGTTCTGATTGTTTAAGAAACAAAAACATTTTTTTAATGATCAGCAATCTCAGATATGTAATTTTAAGATCACTGAATCTGATTGAGTGTCATTATTTTGTAGCTAAATTTATTTTTGTTAATAATCCTACCATGCTGCTCATGGTTGTTTTTTTTAGAAGTGTCTGTTTCTTAGTTGAATAGATAACTATTGCTTTTGTTGTTATTGTTGTTTGTTTGATTTTTAAATTTTTTATTTATTTTTCTTAAGAAATCAGCGCTCTTTCTCTCTCAAATTCTATGATGAATGTAAAAACAACCCACTGTCAGAGAACAAAGATCAGAAAGACTCATAATTATATACAAGTTGAAGTGGGGATTATCTGCTCTTAAAGCGATTAGATATGATATACAGAGTCTGCAAACTAATTCGCTTTTCAAAAAGCAGATTTCAAAAGTTAAAAAAAATGTTTCCAAGTTAATTGCAAAAATCAGTAAAATATCCAAGAAATAGATCTTTATTTGGATTAAAAATAGTATGAAGGGCTCTTAGTTGGGTTAAAAAGAGAAGAAAAGGCACAAGAGCTTTTTTTTACTATTGAAAATAACTTATTATTTAGATTATTTTTTTTAATATTTATGAAACTAACATATGAGAGTTTAATCTTTGAAAAAAATGTGTTTATTCCTTTTTTGACAACTGTTTTGGTATCCCTTAAATCAAATAAAGTTTTTACAAAATAAAGGGGGGAAAGAGGGTAATTAATTGATATCCCTTCATTCATTCGTTCGTTACAGAAATACATAAAATTATAAAAGTCATTAGGAATTTTAAAGACAAATAGAAAAATAAGGGAACCAGAGAAAAAATATAAACAAAGAAAAAGAAATGTCTGAGAAAGCATTATCAGAAGGTAAAAAGTTAAAAAGTGTGTTTATGGAGATTATTTGGGTTCATTTGTGTGTCTTAATTAAACAGATTAAGAAAACTAGGATCAGCTACCTCCTCCTCGTTCTGGAAGTGATGCGAATGGATCGAAGGAGGAACTAAATAACAATGATTCTCCTGATGAAAAAGAAGAAGATGATGATAATAACGATGGAGAGGAGGAATATGGTGGAGAAGAAGAAGTTTCTGGAGAGAAAGGTTAGAATGAAGAAGGAGAAGAAGATTAGAATAACAATGAAATAGATGAAAATTAACTAGAAGAAGCAGCGAATAATAATATGGCTAGATACTAAGAACTCGAAGCGAGAATCATTGAATAATACAATGAAACGGGATAAAAATGGGAGGATCCTGATTTCACTGCGTCGAATAGCTCATTATTCAAAGATCCTATGAATATCCCAGAGTGGGGCAGGGATGTAAGAAAAATCACATGGCTACGACCTCATGAAATCTCCAAGGAAGCTAAGTTTATATAAGATAAAGACGGTGATGCTAAGCAAGGTGCGTTCGGGGAGAGTTGGTTTATTGGTGCGATCATTATTATCTCAACTCATGGAGATATGCTCGAGAAGTTGTTCGTGGAAACGTCGCACTTCGATACTTGTGGGTTTGTGACATTTTAGTTCTTCAAAAACGGTGAATGGAAGCAAGTTATCGTAGATACATTGCTACCGTATGATCCAGAGTCAAAGTAGATTCTGTTTACGTATTGTGCATCGCCATCGGAGTTCTGGATACCACTCATGGAAAAAGCTTACTCCAAGTTACATGGGTGTTATGAAAAAATCTGTGATGGTTCAATTCTAGAAGGGCTAGTGGATTTGACTGGTGGGGTATCTGAAGGCTGGACGCTAAACGACCCTGATACATCTAGACTTATCGAATCGAACTAATTCTGGTTGACACTCACGAACTATTTCCATCAGAAATTTTATCTTGGATGTGTTAACTTTATCGAAGGAAAAGGCACTGTAAGATGATTTATCACTATGAAGGGAGAATAAAGGGGGGATAGGGAGTGATGAGCATGATATGACAATGATTTTTATGATTGTTTTAAAGAAAAACGCAGATACGGGTACACACGGTATTTTGGAGAACCATCATTATGGAATTTGTGATATTCGAGAATTCCCAAAGGAGAATCTAAAGCTGATAAGAATCAGAAATCCATGGGGGACAGATGGTGGATGGAATGGACCTTTCTGTGATGATTCTGAAGAATGGGATAAATACAGTAAGTAGTTAAAAAGAATTGTATAATTGAGATATGCAATGGTTTTTTGATTCTGTTTTTTAGGGGAATTGAGAGATAAATTGAAATTGGTGTTTAAATCTAAGAAATCAGATGGAACATGGTGGATGAGCTTCCATGATGTAAAAAGAAATCAGAATTATGTGTGATAGAGGGGAGTATTCTTAATTTTTTGTTTTGTGGATGTCAAATAGTGGTATCTGCACTTCAATAAACTCTTCGTGTGCAAAGTTTTCCCTGAGAATTGGGAATGCTATTCGATTGAGTCTAAATGGCAAGGGAAAACACAAGGAGGTGTTTGTCCACCAAGAATGATCTATGAAGGATAAGAACCAATGTCGGAGAACTTACAGCTTGACACAGATGAGAAATGGTTTAACAATCCCTAATTCAGGTAGAAAATTACATTATTTATGCTATTTATTGTTATTATGAACTGAATTGTTTCTTGTTTCTGCTGTCAGATTGAAAGTCTAAAAAGAGACAAAGCTCTACATCAGCTTAATGTTAGAAGATGAGAAGCTTAGCAAGCATTCATATGTCCAATGCAATTTCCTAGTTATTGCTAATAAAGACAGGAATAATCGAGTCTGGGAGAGACCGATGGATTCAGATATTATCATCGAAGCTAACCCATCTGGTGTAGTACAAGCATAAAGAGAAATCACTTAGTTTGTCACATTGAAGCGATTTGAAGCGAAAAACTATGGGAACTACATTATTGTCCCGAATATGATCACTGATTCCAAGAAAGACGAGAAAAGAACATTCTATCTTAGAATCTTCGCATCAGACCCTGTAAATAATATTATTATCTTCATTTATGAGTTATCTAAACCATTGTATTCAAAAAGGTATCAGTTATGGAGATGCCTGAAACGTTAGAAGTCTCTATGGATGGTTAATGGGGTGATTTTAACTCAGGTGGAAAAAGAAAAATTGATAAAAAAACAAACCCTTCTTGGTGCAGAAATCCACAATACTTCTTGAATCTGAATAAGCCAACTAATCTCAAGGTATTATTTGATAATTGTGGATAATTAAGGCATAATTTTAGTCTAATTTTGTTGATTATGTTGAATAATTTCGTAGATAATTCTGAAGAAAGTCGGATAGATTAGAAAGACAAGAGGACTAAAAATCGGCATGACAATATCAAGATTCAATGAGCAAGATGAATAAGCTGCTCTGAGCAAAACTAAAAAGGAAGTGCAAACTAATACTATGGGAAAATAAGCTGTTTCTAGTAAAAAATAATTAAATTTCAATGAGATATATTTTCATTGTATTTTTACTTGTTCCATTCTCATTCCTTTCTTTTCTAGACTTACAGCGTCTGTTACAGTAGACAAATTAACAACTTGAACCTCCTGTGATGAGTTAAATCGAGCGAAAACTCTCCATTGGATATGCGGAGAAGTTTAAAGAAGCTACCTACAGTAACGATGAAGTCTGTGCACTTTTCTTCAGATGGAATCCAACTGAAGGTCCATTTACTATTATCCCTTCCATGGATTAAGAAGACAAGAACGCTAATTACAAACTGACAATTTTCTCAAACAATCCAGTGTAACTTCAGAGGTTAGATGAAACGAAAAACAGCGTTTTAATAGGAAAATGGGAATAAGATATCTCCGACGGTGGTTGCCATCTTTATGATGATCCTTATGAAAAAGATGTGAGCAGAAAAACTTGGACTTAGAATCCAAAGTTTTTGTTAAATTTTAAGGAAAATGCACCAACTTCATTTAAAGTAACTCTAGCAATTGCTGAGAAGAACTGGAAAGCGAAGACGAAGAATACTGTAGGTGGTATGATTGGTTTGTATTTACTGGAGAAAAGGGAAGGAAAAATATCGATTGATTAGAGAATTGGAGATAATAATTTCCTGCCGGTGTCTGTGTTAGAGGAACACTATCACTTAGAATCTATCAGCAAAAACGGATACTACATCATGCCGAGCACCTATTAATCGAAAATAGCTGGGTAATTCATCATATCCGTTAATTCAGAGAGAGAATTCACATTGCAAGCGTTGAAATGAAGGAAATTAGGAGAATTAAGGAAATTAAAAGATTGTTAGTTTTAGACATTTTGCATGTTAAAACAAAGATTTGAAAACATTATTATGTTGATTTCTGTTGATTGGAGCGTCGTCGTTCTGTTATATTTAGGAGAAAGTAGGAGTTTATTTGTGCCCTAAGAAGTTTGTTTAATATGATTATTTTTGAGGGTTTTTGAGGGTTTAAACGTCTTGGATAAGAGTCATTTAAGGAATTTATCAATATTAAAACTGGAAATAGAGGGGTATTGTTGAAAAAAAGGAGGATTAATTGATTGATTAGAAGTAAAACATAATCAAAACTTCCAGGCAATTTATTCAAAGAGTACTGATTTTCGGCATTAACCAAAAGGAACACCCAACACCCACACAGAAGTCTGTGCAGTTGAAAGGAGAATCTCTCAATAAAAACAAGGATGTCTTCTGAGAATCTGAGGGACTTGGATAACATTACACAGTCAAATGGAGAACAGAAGCTTCAGAATCAGTTGAGCTAACATGAAAGTATCAGCAACAAGGAAGACGAAGAAGTAGATGAAGAAGCCACAAATTCACAAATACAAGTAAGAAGATTGTTTGATAAAGTTAATGAATTCTTTAAAAGAAGAAATAGAGTTAGAAATGAAGGGTTTGGGATGATTTATCTGTATTTTTATATCAATACATTGAAACATTGCCTCTTATTCAGCAGGTTGAGAAGAAATTGGAGGAATTCATCCGAGAAAACAGCAGTTCTAGGAAAAGTGATGGCGGAATATCTAACTCCTTAAAACGAATCGAAGAAGAAAAGAATCAGCTACTCGGATTGATTCTACACAAAAACAGCTAAAGTAAACAATTTTTTAAGTTTTGGGAAAGTAGAACTTCCAATCCTTTAGTCGCTGATTATGTAAAGTTATTTAATTATTTTTTTTAATTAAAATCCCATTTAGACCACTCTTCGATTGACTCCACTAACTCAAAGAACGAAGCAACTGCAACTGAACCACTCAAGTAAGAATAACAAATAAAAACGAAAGGATAAATACATACATAAACAACAACAACAACAACAGCAATTAAAATGTTATTGAATATTTATTCCATGATTTCGGTGTATTTAGTTGTTAGAAGAAAAATAACCCTCGGTTATTGTAGATCAGTGCAGATGCTGTGAAAGAGCAGACAAACTAATAGTCTTAGTTAACTGATTCTGTGTTGAACTAGAGTATTTCCAGTGATAATAAATAGATGCAAATGATATTTAACGATGAAGAGGAGAATGTCGAGTAGAAAATAAAAGAGAAAAACACAAGCGGAATCATGCTAAAAATATTAGAAAGTGGATGGTTTATGTTAGCTGTGAATACCTTGACGGTGTATTCTTTATTTGGTGATAATATAAGAATCATGGCGACAAGACAAAGTGCTGATTTAGGGTTTGATATTGTGACAATCTTAACGTTATCGCTATTCTGTATTGAGATGGTGCTGAGCATAGCTGAGAAAAAAGATTATTTATGTTCGTTTTTCTTCTGGTTGGATCTAATGTCTACTTTATCGATAATCTTAGATATTAACTTATTGAGTAGTCTCATGTTCCCTTCAAGTGGAGGATAAGTCAATGGAATTGCTAAAGCTGGATAGGCATCAAGAGTAGGATCAAAGTAAATGAGAAAAAATAAATAAGAAAAAAATGCATATTTTTATTAGATCGAAAACGTTTGTTTTTACTGAATAATTGAAAAATATTTTTATGAAATAGAGCTGGCCGAGTAGTGAGGTTAGTAAGATTAATAAGAGTTTTAAAGAATTACAGAGATGCTTAGATTAGTGAATAAAATAAGTCATCACAACCACATGGAAATCTCAAATTACTTGAGAAAATGTAAAAAAGAAAAATGAAGAAAAAAGTACATCCATCGTAATCCTCTGATCAGAAGATGGATAACTCCAGTGGATAGTTCAATGATATTGAAGGTAAGTGAGGATAATCAAGATAACGATAAATAATTTTGTTAAACTTCTGTTATCTCCTACTAGATAAGATGTTAATTTCTTGTTTTTTTTTGTTTTTTAGAAGGCAATAGATCTCCGATTTCAACGTAATCCTCCAGCAAAGGCACTTCAACAAGGGTTAAGGTGAGTTAGAGGAGCTTTAATTGATATTAAAATAATGAATTCGATCCTATTTAGTAGTTTTCTGTTATGTTTTTTTACATAATTCATCTTTTTTTTCATTTTCAGGGTGGTTTTAATCCTCCAAAGGAATCTAAAGTCTCCAAGATCTTAACTGATATGACAACTAAACGAGTGATTATCTTAGTTTTAATCTTGATTTTAATCATGCCATTATTCTCATCGGATTATTTCTTCGATCCTCCAACACCTATTGAATTATCAGTCCGATAAGTCAAAATGGTTAGTGAGATATCTTCAACTTAATATTAAATCTCCAATCAAGCTGCTATACTGAAGTAAATGTTGGCTTTGAACTCGAATCCGCTAGTGAAATTCACCACGCCGTTTACGTTCATTCAGAATTATGAAGATTCCGATTATGTAAATCTCAGAGATGAAGAACTTAAAACATATGAGATTTCCATTGATATTTCTTAATTCTAATCAACTCACTCTTCGATGACTTCAGAAATCTCTCACTTGTAGGGTATCATTGATAGCAATTAATCCTTGCTGATAAAAGGAGAAGTATCAACCCGTGATTCAGCTGTGTTTGCTGCAGCGTTGTCTTTTGGGTAGACGATATTTGTGTGTATTATTCTAACTGCGGGGGTATTACTATTCTCGAAAGACGCAAATGACTACGCTCTTGGACCAATAGAAAGAATGAGAGATAAAGTCATAGCTATTGCTAATGATCCATTGTCGTCCAAGGACTAGAAGCTCATTAGTGATGATAACAACAAAGAGCAATATGAGACAGTCATAATTGAAAACGCTATAGTTAAGATTGGAACACTTTTAGCACTTGGATTTGGTGAAGCTGGATCGGAAATCATTGCTATTAACATGGCTAGATAGGGAGATGTTGACCCAATGATTCCAGGGAAGAAAAAATGTGCTGTTTATGGGTTCTGTGATATTAGGAATTTCACGGATGCCACAGAGGTGTTACAAGTAAAAGAAGAAAATGGATGGGAAGATAATTAAAGGGGTTTGGTTAGAATCAGGGGAAAAATTTCTTGGAATTCTTGGTATATTTGTTGATTTTGTTTTTTTCACGTTTTCTTCTATTTAGGAAGATGTGATGCTTTTCGTGAATAACATAGGTGATATAGTGCATACAATCACTGATAGATACCTTGGAGCAGCGAACAAGAACATTGGTGATGCATTTCTGTTAGTTTGGAGAATTGTAGATTCTAAATACAGCATCAACGAATCTACTAATGAAATCACATTCTCAGATTAACAATACATCTCTATTCTAGCTGATTTCTCTGCTTTGGCATTTATGAGAATACAATCATAGATCAATAGAGTCACAAAGATCTTAGCTTACAGGGAGGATCATAGACTACAAGAGCGTATTGATAATTATAAAGTTAAAATGGGATTTGGTTTGCATATTGGTTGGGGAATTGAAGGAGCAATTGGATCAGAATTCAAAATCGATGCATCGTATTTATCGCCGAATGTGAACATGGCAGCAAGATTAGAAGCAGCTACGAAATAATATGGTGTTCCGTTGTTGATCTCTTCGGATTTGTAGAGTTACTTCTCCCCAGAAATGAAGAAATATGCTAGATATATTGATAGAGTTACTGTTAAAGGATCAGTAAGACCAATTGGGCTGTATATTATTGACATGAATGTAGATAATCTACCAGAAAAAAATGAAATTGATCCAAATTTCACTAAATTCGATATTGTAAAGACAAAAATATTCAATTATTTAAACTAATATTTATGTTTTTTTCTTATCATTTCATCTTAAAGCACGGAATAAACTAAATGAAGAAAGAGGATATGCGTGAGTATATGGAATAAGCATTATCGGGTGAGAATCCTTGGAGTGCTGACTAATATATAAAAAAAACCAAAGATTTACGATTGTTGTTCTAGAACAGAAATGAAGATTTCCATAGGCTTTTCTCACTAGGGTTTAGTAAATACCTCGAAGGAAATTGGGTTGAAAGCAGAAATATCCTGAATGAAGGGCTCATCATGATTCCTGATGATGGACCTTCCAAGACAATCATTGAAGTCATGGGAAGTTCTAATTTCTAATCACCACACGATTGGAAAGGATTCAGAGAACTCACAGAGAAATGATATGTTGAATTATGAAGAAATCAATTAAACAAATAAATAGATATTGGATTCAGATTTATGCTTGGGAGATAACCAGCCAAAATAAGTAGAAATATCATTTATAATCTGTTTAAAAGAAAATATTAAATTTATTCATTTGTACATATTGTCTAATTGAAGAATGAATGAAGAAAAATTGATATTTATTGTATTACTTGTATTTATTGTCATCAAGGGTATAGAGATTTAGAAAATAAATGATATCCTTGTTAAGAATGAAATCCTCGCAAAAAAATAGATTGATGGATTGGAAAAGATAACCTTTAGTAGCAATTTGATTTGAAAAGGATTCTTGGATATTTGGTTTGTATTGATTTCAGCTGATACCCCATTGAGCAATGAATTAGCAGGGAGAAAGATGAACTACCTAGAGAGTGGATAAATTAATTAATAGGGAGGGGAGAGAGAAAAAAAAGAAATCAAATTAAAAAGAAACAAAGGAAAACTAAATAATTTACTTCACACAT
>Ga0302271_10001529_pt1 | contig 22054 bp, 9 predicted proteins | sample III_Bog_N1_1_FD_198767 | JGI IMG/M metagenome (GOLD analysis project Ga0302271, IMG submission 198767) | Peat permafrost microbial communities from Stordalen Mire near Abisko, Sweden - III_Bog_N1_1 | ecosystem: Environmental > Terrestrial > Soil > Wetlands > Peat | place: Sweden: Abisko... | reverse complement strand
TTCATTTTAGAAGAGATCATAATTATTGATAAACTCCGGGTTGGGAGACTATTCCTGCTGCCTATGTAGCTGCTTTGGTTTTCTAGGTGCACTTTCTTCCATCTCGCAGAAGTGGGTGATAGACTTGCTGAGTAGTATTCTATTCTCGATGGTTTAGTTCTCTACTCGTTTTTGAGATAGATCAACAAAAAATTAATTAATTTACTTTGTGGATCATTCATTTGATGAAGAATAATAATTCAAATGCAAATGCATGTTCTATTTTATTCCGTTTTTTAAATAGAATACAGAAGGAAAGAGGTAAATGATTATCATTTTTTTCTCCAATCAACATTCAATTCAGTTTTTCTTTTTTCAGTACTTAAACAATGCGAAGATGAATTCATATTTAAACATTCATTTCTTTAAGATTGATTAGATTTTTAATGGGAAACATACTACTTGAAAGGATCTAAATAAAGAGAAAATAAATCAGGAGATAGAAGTAGATTGCGAAATTAATTTAACTTATTTAAATATTCAATAATTGATTGTTGTCATTTCACTAATGATAAATTAAAAGGAAACAAATTTCTGAAGTGAAAGAGAAATTATTACTTTTTTTATATAACTCCCATCTTTAATCAACACGGTTTTAATCTATTTTAGGATTACCTTGCATTATATTTCATCAAAAAGAGGATAAAATGTATTCTGTGCTTTCGAATTTGATTCTACTAATCAATTCACAGCTGAGAAATTATATTAGTTTGAGAAAGGGGAAAATTTAATCCTTGGCAAAAAACACTTTCAGGAAAAAATGTAGATTCTCTTCACCCTTTATCATTCAGCAAGAAATAAAAGGAAAAGCAGATCTTTAAAGAATTCGCCAAATAATTAATTGGTAAAATATTGATTGAATTTGTTAATTCTAAAGTTGAAAGTAATTCTCTCGACAACTAGCAACCAAAAAGGGATTCTGCAGCTTAGGTTGATCTTTCATAATGTGTATGCACACTTTTTCGATGGAATCCTAAAGATAAACAAACCTGACCTAGTTTTCTTCATCATAGCAACCCTTGTAAAATAGGTTTTTTTCCATTTATTTGTTTTCGTAGTTTTGAAAATTCTTAATATTTTCCTATTTTGCTTTGGCAGACATTATTTTTAATCAATTCTGGATGAGTCTTTAATCATGTAAATAAGAATATTTGATTTCCAATACAAACTGCTTTTCCCTCTACTTTATTGAATTTTTAAATTGAATGAATCACTCTTATGCCTTTGGATTAATACTACTTTGGAAGCTAATTGATAATTATTTTTTACCAAAATATGGTTAAATACTCAACTTATTAGAATATTATACACAATTTTAAAAATGCTTAAAATAAGAAGAATTCCCTCCTCCCACAGGTATCCGCTCTTAGTTTCTTGACCTAGCGATTGGCTAGCTACTAGGAACATGTACTCAGATAGCTGCGCTTGAGGCTAAAAGGAGTCTTCTGGAAAATTAAACTTTTTATTTTGAGAGATGGCTGTTTTTTTTAAGAGACAGTAACCTTTAAAAAAAACAAATAAAAGAGTGTAACAATTTTGACAATGGGAAAATATTTAATTTTGAAAGATAAAAACCCAAATTAGAGCTCTGTCTTTTTTTCTCAAAGAAAAGGTGTTTGTATTATTCAATTAAATCAATTATTCTTGTCACACTGTTCCTTCTAGTTTTCAAAAATGATTCTAAATCAACATTAAGTCCTTTTCTCAGCTGTTCTTCCATTTATTGAACCATTCAAGATACCTGATAAAGTATGTGGATAAAAAAGGTACAGAATATCTGCTTTCCAGAATCTGTCTAGGTTTGATCATTTTTTTAGCTGAAAATGAATCTGTAAATTGTGTTATTATTTTTTCTTGCAGTTTTTAATAATATCGTAAACATAAATAGAATTCGACCAACTAATAACTCATTTGATGGACGACAACAACAATAACGAATAATTTTTTAACTTTACCCCATACCCAGGCTATGTGAGAGGTTAGTTTCTGCCTTAAAATCCTCATTACCTGTTTGATCCTATCACCGGGATGTATCTTCAGCAATATTCAGGACAATCTGGATATTTAAATTCACAAATGTATTATTATAGATAATAGTAATAGTATTAGTAAGTTTAAATCTAACGATAACATCTTTAAGCTCCAGAACTGACTCAAGGCACACATGCACCTTTTTCTTATTCGATTCCTCGTGTCCTCCTGCAGCCATTGCCTGGAGTCGGTGCATGTCCTCTTGTTAATCCAAGAAATTAATCACACTCAAAAAAATCATAAACATAATAATAATAGTTTTGGCACGGAGCATCAGAAGAAGAAATTTTTTAGAACACTTAAGTACAACCTGAATACTCTGATTAAAAATGTGCAACTTCTGATTTTTATCATTCCCAAAAAGAACATAACTATGGTAGTTCTCGATCAGATAGCCATCATATCCCTCACAGTTAACCCAATGTTACTGAAAATAATCAAGGAGTCGTGAAACAAGAAGAAGAAGAAGAATAAAGCTTAAATGAAAAGGAAATACAGGTATCAGCAGAAAAAATATAAAATAATGAGAATAAATCAGGTTAAGACCCACATAAAAAGATAAAAATGGAGGATGATAAAAACCACTAGCACAATTAATTGAGCAGATAAAGTTGTATTACTAAAAAAGGATTAAATCATAAAAACAACTCCCTGATTAATTAACTTTAAACGGAAATTTAACTGGAGGAACCTGTTATACCTCAATGCAAATAAGAGATTGAGGAAACAGAGGAAGACTAAGTCTGCTAGTACGAAGAAAATGATAAAAATTGTAATTAAAATGCAGTTAAAGAAAAGACTGTTTTGCAAGATTTATCTAAGCAAGGAGAAGAGATTCACCTTAACTAAGAGAATAATGATGAAAACTTGAGGAGTAGCCAATAAATCAATCAGTCAAAAAGAACAATTGAATCTAGGAATAATTGTTATGAGAGCATAGTTGTCAGAAAAAAAGAAAATAAATCAACAATGAAAAAGGTTTAAAAAAATATTTAAAATTCTCTCAATTCCCCAGATATCCTCAAGGTTACCAGTCAAAGCAATAGACCAAGAGACGATTAAACTCAAGAAATTGAAGAAGATTTATTAGAAATGTAGATTTTTTATGATAGTTTAAGTGAAGATAATTACAATCTCATTCAATAATTAATGGATATAAAAGTGTAGAACTGCTTCAAAAACGTAATCAACGGATTCATGCAGACAGTAAACAAGAAATTCAAAAAGATTTACATCTATAAGACTCCCAACAATGAGGCTTTGGTAGGGCATAATCTGAAAACACTAGAAGTTATTTCTGTTGAGGAGCCTACCTCTAAATAAAAAGCGAAATTCTCCTAGAAATTTAACAAATATTTCAATGATAAAAGTTATAATACCCGATCGATTGGGCAGATTGTCAAAAACACCCTCTACTCTAAGATTCTAAGCGATTTCCTTGATAACTACTCTGATGACTGGCTCAGAAAATCTGAACTTTCAAACAAAGAGGACAATCAAGTATTTCTCAGATTCCTTCAGCTCTCCATCAAGGACAATAGCAATCTTTGCTTCCTTTAAAGGTCACAAGTAATCAAATTATAAAAAAGATAATGACTACAAGATCATTAATTTTTTTGAATTTTTATATTTGTTGAATAATTTCTGCCTGCAAATTAAAGATTATTTTTGTATGTATCAAGCACATTTTAATTGAAAAATCCAGAAATATTCTTTTGCAATTTGTGTCATGAGTAACCACAAATAAAAAAAGATAATTTATGTAAGTCACAAATCCCTTCTTCCTTCTTTGAGATCAAAGAAAGAAGATATTTTTGGATTGGGCATTCAGCCAACAAGAAACTACAAAAGATCTTGGCTTCCAAGAAGATATTTAGGACTTTTTCTTTTTCGTTTAATCAATAATTTACCTTTGGTTTTTTTATTTTCAAAAATTAATAACTCTATTAAAAAAATTTAGGAAAGAAATGGCGATGTTCCCAAATCAGTGAGTGAGATATGCTAAGGCACAGAGCATTTCTGTTGGGTTGAAATTGTTTTATCCACAAGACCTTCTTGAGAGTGAAAAGAAAAAAAGCAAAGAAGAATTATGTACATGCTTAGAAATAATGATCGGAAGATGGACAATATGAATGAGAACGATGTCGAGACCACATTGGTAAACAACCTCGTAATACTTTTAATACAGAAAGCGAATCTTCAACGTAAAAATAATTCTCTATGTTTAATGATTAAGGTATTTCTTGTGAGCGGGTAATTAAGTGAGGATATTACCATAGGTCATAGTTGGGAATATGTTCCAGATATGGTTCATCAAATAATAAAATCCTAGAACAATTATTGATGTTATCCAGCATCATTTAATGGTTCGATTTGATAAATTTGCGTATTTTTTTGAATATTTTCTGTTAAGTACTTCCAGATTATTCCCCATTAATGTGTGGATGTATGCGACATTTGGTATCTTCTATGAAATTTTCTCTAAAACAATTATTCGATCAAGCATAAATCTTGTGAATAAAATTTTTCACAGGAACTTTTTGATTCTTTCTTTGAAAAGTATCATGTTTCTACTAGAGAATTTTTCTATCTTCTAAATTTTATCAAAGAAAGCAAAAATTTCAAGCTAATAACATTATTGTTTGAATCAAATAATGATCTTCCCTTGCAGAAGCAGAAAATTAAGCAGAAAAGGCAAATCTCACTAAAAAAAAAATAAAATTATTTTTCTTAGATGTAAGAGGCTCACAAGAATACAAAAAAGAGAAATAATTTAAAAATTTAATATGTATTTTGAAAATCATAACTAAATTAGGGGGGAACACTAATAAACCTAAAAGATCTAATTTCAATTTTTAAAAATTTTACAGATAATTAGGAAGGACTGGATCTTGTTATTTTTGGGGGAGAGGGGATTACAACAAGAGTCTTTCAGCTTTCAATTTGTTTTTCGTCGATTATTGTCGAGTAAAAAGTTTAAGAATTTGCTATTTTCAAAGTGAAAAGCATTCTATTTAAATTTCAAATAATTTTAATTTTTCAAATGGAGCGTTTCCCTTATTTCCAATGAAACAATTATCTTGTGATCACTCAAATAAGTTGATAGTTAACAACCCTTCTCTTTTTAATGATGATATGCGTAATACAATACGAATACAAATCAAATGAATGTTAAACATATTTTTCTTTTAACAAAAAAAATTGTATTATTGTTATTCCATTTTCACTTGTTCTTGGGAAAAAATTTATAATTAAACACCTAAAAACTCTAAATCTCCCTCCCCTGATTAGCTTTTTTAAAATATGGGAATTATCATATTATTTATTAAACAGAGGATTTAAATTGATAAATTATCTTAATAGTTTTTTAAGCTGGGCAATAGTTTCTGAATATGTTTTAAATAAATTAAAAACAGTTGATCAAAGAACCAACAGGATGAGAAATCTTATGTGTTATCAAATTTAATTCTACTAGGAATGCGGCAGCTGAGCAATTATTTTAAAAAATTACTGATCATGGTTTCATCTCAAAACCAACTAACCACAAAACACTTCGATTTTTTATTTTCCTTCATAATAATTAACCAGAATTAAATTCTCAATTGATATTGCTATTGTTTAATTAGATTGTAGGCTAAATCAAGGGAAGAGACAAGAAAAGAAAGATTTTTTCATTCTTCACACAATGTCTTTTTTCCTTTTTCTTTTATTTAGTTTAAATTTAGCTTAGATATCAAACACCCATTATTTCAAATTGGATTATTTTTTTAAAAACAATGTTTTATTTAACAAAATTTTTTTTTTCTAAAATATTTGCAAAATTATTATATTGCAAAAGTTTTTTGTTGAAAAAGTAACTTGAAAGGAAAACAAATAAAACGGTGTAACAAAGGAGAGCTTGAGCTTTATTAGTGAGAAATCATTTCACTTTGAAGGGGATAATCTAAATTAGACTCTCACGCTTTGGGAAGACAAAAAGTTATTTAAATGTTCAATTCAATCGATAATACTTCTTGGTTGTTTGTTCCTTCTCTGGTTTTCGCAATGGTAAAAGATACTATCATGGTTCTTTTACAAACTGTGCTTCCAAATGAAATAATCCAAGAAAAATGATAGATCGTATCATCAAATAAATGCAAATAATGTTTAATTTCAGAATGTGTGCTTGTTGAGAATTAATCGAACTGAAAAATGACTCAGTTATTTTTGTTATTCCTCCGAAATGATGTTTTTAATATTATCTAATCATAAACTTTAATAGAGAAAAAAAGACATTCTAATAGCTCGTCTCATGAGCAACAACAACAATAATTGGTAATTTTCTAACTTTCATCCATACGCAGGCTAAGAGAGATGTTCGATTCCACCTTAAAATCCTTTTTACCTGTTTAATCCTGTCACAGGAATGTATCTTCAGCAATATCCAGGATAATCTAGATATTTAAATCCACAAATGTATTTTTATGGATAATAGTAATAATATCAGCAAGTTTAAATGCCTCAATAGCATCTTTAACAGTACGGAATTGCTGCAAAAGAACCTCAAATGCCGCAAACACCTTTTAATAATACATTTCCTTATGCATCAAAACAGCCATTTCATCGACTGGGTATGTGTACTCCTGCTAATACAATGTCTGAATCACATTTAGTTTAACAAAAAGCATAATAATAGATTAGGCAGGGAGCATCAGGAGAAGCAAGTTCTCAGAATAGTTAACCACTCCCCTAATAGTTCATTGATCAAAACTGTCCAATTCCAATTCCAATTTCTAGTCCTCACAATTGTCAAAATACCCAAAACAATGGCAGGGATCGATCTGATCTACGTATTATCCCTCAGAGCTATCAGAATGGTAATGAAGATAATCAAACAGTAGTGAAAAAAGAGGAGGAATAAAGTCCAAATGAAAAGGAAATGAAGGTAAAAACAGGAAAACGGTAAAGATAAGACAATAATATCACTAAATTAGGTAGAGACCCTCACAAAAAGATAAAAGTGGAGGATGCTTACGATAACTAGAACAATTAATAAAGTAAAGAACTAGATATTACTAAAATGGGATTAACTAATCAAAACAACTAGTAACTAGACAAACAAGAAAAGAGAATTAAACTGGAAGAACCCATTTAACTTTAATGCAAAAAAGAGACTTAAGAAGAAGGTAAAGATGAAGAAGAAGAATATGTCTGCTAAGATGATGTAAATGATGAAAAAAGTATTAATAGTGCAGATTATGAAAAGACTCCTCTGTAACATTTCTGTGAGTAAGAAGAAGAAATTCGCCTTAACTAAGAGAACACAAATGAAAACTTAAGGAGTAGCGAGCGAATCAATTAGTCAAAGACCACCATAGAAACTAAGAGTTAGAACAATTTGATTATCAGAGAAAAAAAAGATAGCAAACAGAAAAAAAAGCAATAAAAGAAATCAAACTCTTCTAGGTTTTCAACTATCCTCAAGAGCAACATTCATACCTAGCCAGGCGAAAATTAAGTTTAACAAGAAGGAAAGAACAAAGCAATGCAAATTTTTTACGATAGTTTAAGTGAAGAAAATTATAAACTAATTCAACAATTAAAGGAAATAAAAATACAAAATTGCTTCAAAAATGTAATAAATGGACTAGTACATACAGTCAATTAAAAATTCGAGAAGATTTACATCTACGATAATCCAGACGAAGAAGCTCTGAATGGAAACATTCTCAAGACACTGAAAGTTATAGCTATTGACAAGCCTTCCCAAGAAGACAAAGCCATATTCTCCCAGAAATTCAATAAATATTTCAGTGAGAAAAAATTAAATAATCGATCGATTGAGCAGATTGTCAAAAACACCCTCTACTCTAGTATTCTAAGTGACTTCATCGATAACTACTCTGATGGCTGGCTCCAACAAGCATCGGCGTTTTCTAACAAAGAAGACAATAGAGTGTTTCTTAACTTTCTGAAACTTACTATCTAAGACCATCGCTATCTTAACTTCCTCCAAAGGTCGCACGTAATACACCTATTAAATAAATAAGTAATTAGTTAATGAGACACTTACCAGTAGTGGATTATTTTGTTGGATTTCAGTAGTGTTTTAATTTGTTTTCTAAACCCTGCTTAGAACTACCAGAGTTTTTTATATGTTTCAAGCACATTTAAAATATGAAAAACTTTTATCAAAAATATATCAGAAATAGTGATAAGAAAAAAAACACTTAATAAAAGCATCTGGGCTCCTAGAACTAATTTGAAGGAGTTATGAAAGAGAGAAAATGAAAATTAAGCAGGCAACAAATTCTCAACATTCTTTTTTGAGATCAAATAATAGAGCACTATTGGGATTGGATTCAAGTAGCAAGATCCTTCAACAATTCCCTCCTTACCCGACATAACTTCAATGATCTTATTTATTTTCGCCTTTCATTTATTTTAAAAATATTTTTCCTTGCTTTTTTTTTTTCAATAATTAATCGTATCTCTTATGGAATTTTTTTATGGAAGAAAATGGCCATGAACCTAAGCAGAGAGTGAGAGAAGGTAAGGCATGTAGCATTTATGTTGGCTTGAAAATGCCTTATCCAAGAGGGCTTCTCACAGTGAAAGAGAGCTCAGGAAAAATGAAGTGCATGGTTGGGAATGTTGATCGAAAAATGAGCAATATGAATGGGAACAATGTCGAGACAACTTAGTAATACTGCAAATGATTCTTCAGGTGAAGTCTTTTTCTCTATCTTCAATGATGAAGTTATGTCAAATGAACGGGTAATTAAGCAGAGTATTACCAATATGGTCATAGTTGGGAGAGGGGGAGGGGATAAATTCCAGACATGATCAATGACAAAATAAAAACCTAGAACTATTGATATTTTTATTCGTTATTTAATGGTTTTATTTGATTAATTTTTATAATGTCTCAATAATATTTAACCAAAATAAGAAGTAATAGATTATCAAAGAGTCTTCTTTTTAATAATAAAATAATCATTACAAATTCTAAGGATTTCCTCTTATTAATAAGAGTGTCTTCTGCTTTCAGCTTGTGGCTCATAAAATACTTGTTTTCTGGTTGGTTAGCTGTTTGAGATTGATGGATCCATGTGTGTATTATTACAAAATAAAACCTTGATTGTAAAAAACCGACTTCTCTCTCTCCCACACAGTTATCTTCTTATTTTTTTTATCTAACTATTAGCATACTTTGTTGTATGTTGTATAATACGAACCAGAGTGTTTGAGTTCAAACAAAGTCTTATGTCATGTTTTACTAATTTTTAGAGTTTGTTATTATTTATGAAAAGTAAACTGCTAAGAAAAAAAATAAAACTGTGTAACTAAGGAGGAATTTAGCATTTAATTGCTCGGAAAAGTAAACTATTAAAAAAAAAATTAAAACAGAGTAACTAAGAAGGGCTTTGGCTATTAAGCTAATCAATCATTTCATTTTTAAGATAAGGATTTAATTTGAAAGTCTCAAGCTTTTTATTAATGAAAATAATTTAAATATTCAATTCAATCAATAGTTCTTGTCTCTTTGTACCTTTTTTTAGCTCTCTCAATATTTACAAATTCGTATCAAAGAGCTTTTTTCAGACTGTGCTTCAATATGGTGTAATTGAAGACAGATGATAGCTTTTTCGAAGGAAATAAATGAAATAGAATAATATGCCCAGAATATCAGAATATGAGAATGTTGAGCACTTTTTTTGGACTGAAAAAGACTCTGTAATTTTTCTTCTTATTCTTCTTGATTTCCAAATATTTTGAAATATTTTATCAAAAACATAAATTTTTAAGAAGCCCCGCTTAAATCTCGTCTTATGAGCAACAACAATTATTGGCAAAATTCTAACGTTAACCAATACACACCACCCCCGAGTTATGTGAGTACTCCAGTTTCACCTTACTATGTTCAATACCCGTACTATTCTACCAGTGGAACTTATTCTTATCAATATCCAATTGTACCTCAGTATGCAACTCAAGAAATGTATTATTATGGATAATAATAGTAATAGTATCAATAAGTTTTCACGCCTATCTTAACTTATTAACAGTATGAAATCGCTCCTCAAGCCCAACCGATACCTCAAGCTCAACCGATACCTCAAGCGCAACCGATACCTCAAGCACAACAGATATATCAAGCACAACCGATATCTCAAGCACGACCAATATCTCAAGTTACTACTACTACTAATTAATCAATTTCTAAAAAACTAGAAAAACCCCTTCCTCAATAGTAATTAAGCTCAGTTCCTTAAGCAAGTACACATGCTCCTGCTAATCTAACCTCTTCATCATATCCAATCTAATCTTAGTCAAGTCCCATAGAAGCTAGGAATATTAGTTAAAATACATTAGCTGCAGGTGGAAACTAGAATAGACCTATTACAAGGAGTTAAACACAAGACAATTAAAGCTAACTAATATCTCCATGCGAAGAACAGACTTAAAAGAAATCACCAAGTAAAAACAACCCTCTAGAAAAACAAGATTTGCCTAAAGAAGCTGAAGTAACCTTTGAAGAATTACAGTTTTTTTACAAGAATATGAGTGAAGAAAATTACAATATCATTCAATTATTTTCAAAAATAATTGTGCTGGATTGCTTCTAAAATGTATTACAAGGACTAAAAGAGACAGTCAATAACTATGAAAAGATTTATGACTATGTTTCTCTAGAAAACCTAGAATTGAATGGATACAATCTCAAGATCCTTAAAGTTAAAATTATTTACAAACCTGACTAAGATTAAAAACGCATATTCTTACAAAGATTCAACAAGTATATCAATGAGAAAAAAATAAATAATGAATCGATTGATCATATTGTCAAAAACAACTTCTATTCTAAGATTTTAAGTGACTTCATTGATAACTACTCCAAAGACTGGCTCAATGCTTCTGAGTATTCTAACATAGATGAGATAAGAGTGTTTCTTTAATTCCTAGAACTTGCCATCAAAGACAATCGCTATCTTTACCTCCTCCAAGCATCACATGTATCTGAACTAAACAAATAAAAATAAATCCCGTAATGATGGAATAACCAGAGGATTGTTTTTTTAGAAGTATCAATAGTTTTTTTTTTGATTTTTACCATTTTATTCATAGCTATTTTTTTATGTTCCAAGCTCATTTAAATTGAAAAAAAAAATAACCAAATCTTTCATTATTATAAGAAAACCTATTTTAATTATTTAAAACATTGTCTAGGATTTTTTTTTGGAAGGTTTTATTATTTTTCAGAAGTTAATATTACAAAATAAGTCCTTGCTTCTAAAAAGCAGACTTCTCTCTCTATCCCATACAGTTATCTTCTTATCTAACTATTAGCATACTTTGTTGTATGGTGTATAATACGAACCAGCATGTTTGAGGTCAAACAAAGTCTTATGTTGTGTTTTACCATTATTTTGGGTTTGCTATTTTTTAGGAAAAGTAAACTACGAAAAAAAAAAACTGTGTAACTAAGGAAGAATTTAGCATTTAATTGCTAGAAAAAGTAAACTTTTAAGAAAAAATTAAAACAGAGTAATTAAGAAGGGCTTTGGCCATTGAGCTAATCAATCATTTCATTTTAAAATAAGGATTTAATTTGAAAGTCTCAAGCTTTTTATTAATGAAAATAATTTAAATATTCAATTCAATCAATAATTCTTGTCTCTTTGTACCTTTTCTTAGCTCTCTCAATGTTTTCAAATTCACATCAAAGAGCTTTTTTCAGACTGTGCTTCAATATGGTGTAATTCAAGACAGATGATAGCTTTTTCGAAGGAAATAAATGAAATAGAATAATATGCCCAGAATATCAGAATATGAGAATGTTGAGTACTTTTTTTGGACTGAAAAAGACTCTGTAATTTTTCTTCTTATTCTTCTTGATTTCCAAATATTTTGAAATATTTTATCAAAAACATAAATTTTTAAGAAACCCCGCTTAAATCTCGTCTTATGAGCAACAACAATTATTGGCAAAATTCTAACGTTAACCAATACACACCACCCCCGAGTTATGTGAGTACTCCAGTTTCACCTTACTATGTTCAATACCCGTACTATTCTACCAATGAAACGTATTCTTATCAATATCCAATTGTACCTCAGTATGCAACTCAAGAAATGTATTATTATGGATAATAGTAATAGTATCAATAAGTTTTCATGCCAATATAAACTTATTAACAGTATGAAATCGCTCCCCAAGCATAACCGATATCTCAAGCCCAACCTATACCTCAAGCACAACCAATTTATCAAGCACAACCGATATCTCATGCACAACCTATTTATCAAGCACAATCGATATCTCAAGCACAACCGATATCTCAAACACAACCGATTTTTTAAGCACAACCGATATCTCACGCACAACCTATTTATCAAGCACAACCGATATCTCAAGCACTACCGATATCTCAAACACAACCGATATCTCAAACACAACCGATATCTCAAGTTACTGCTACTACTACTAATTTTGCAATTCCTAGTAAACTTTTAAAACCCCTTTCTCAATAGTTATTAAGTTCAGTTCCTTAAGCGGGTACATATGCTCCTGCTAATCTCGCGTCTTCACCTTATTCAATCTAATCTTAGCCATATCGTATTATCACTTAAAGCTAACCTATTATCACTCAAAACTAACCTATTATCACTCAAAACTAACCTATTATTCATGAGAATAATAGTCCTGTTGTGAAACTAGAACCTAAATTAGAGGAGGGATAAAGTTCAAATGATGGTAACAATAAAATAAGCAAATAAAGTGATGCTACTAAAATTGGATTTACTAATCAAGACAACAACCTGATAAAGAAACACTAAAAGGAAATCAAATAGGAAGACAACACTGTCTCCTAACATGATGTAAATTATTCATATAAATAATACTCTGTGGATTAACAAATTATTTTAAAATGCATTTTTAGAAGATGGAAGAAGAGATTTCAAATAAGAAAGAGAATAAAAATAGTAATTTGATGTGTATTGAATAAAAATTTTTGTCAAAGAGTCCCATAGAAGCTAGGAATATTAGTTAAAATACATTAGTTGTAGGTGAAAACTAGAATATGCGTAATACAAGGAGTTCAATAAAAAACAATTAAAACTTACTAATATCTCTATGCGAAGAAAAGATTTCAATGAAATCACCAGATCTAAAAAAACTTCAAGAAAATCAAGATTTTCTTCTAGAACCTGATGTACCCTATGAAGAATTACAGATTTTTTACAAGAATATGAGTGAAGAAAATTACACTATCATTCAACAATTATCAAAATTTCTAGTGCAGAATTGCTTCAAAAATTTATTACGCGAACTAAAAGAGACAGTCAATAAATATGAAAAGATTTATGACTATGTTAATCCACACAAACTAGTATTAAATAGACACAATCTCAATTTACTTACAGTTCATTGCATTGAGAAACCTAACCAAGATTAAAAAAGCATATTCTTACACAGATTCAACAAGTATATCAGAGAGAAAAAAATAAATAATCAATCGATTGAGCAAATCGTCAAAAGCAACCTCTATTCTAAGGTTTTAAAGGACTTCCTTGATAACTACGCTGAAAACTGGCTCTCAGCTTCTCACTATTCCAACATAGCTGATCATAGGGTGTTTATTCAATTCCTACAACTTGCCATCGATGATAATCGCTATCTTTACCTCCTTCAAAATTTACACGTATCTGAACTAAAAAAATAAAAATAAATCCCTTAATGATGGAAAAATCAGAGGATTGCTTTTTTTGTAGTTTCAACAGTTTTTTTTACTGATTTCTACCATTTTATTCATGGTAATTTTTTTATGTTCCAAGCTCTCTTAAATTGAAAAAAATAATTATCAAAATTTATCAAGAATAAAAAGAAAACTTATTTTTATAATTTAAAACACTGTCTAGGATTTTTTTTAGATAATTTTATTATTTTACAGGGGTAATCTAAAAGAAAAAAATGAAAAATTTATGAGACAAGAATAATAAAAAAACCATTGAAACACTTTACGAAGAATAACATCTTGAATAAGATTCCCTTTAAACAAGATAAGAAAGGGCCAGAATAAAAAGAGGTTATTTTTATAAAACCAGAAACAACATTGCACGTCTAAGAAGAAAGAAAATCTCTTTTTCTGTTTCCTCTTTTCGGTTCTAAAGACTAACCCATTAAGAAAGACATGAAAACGAAGACAGTACAGCCTATGTTCCCCATGCCAGCATAAGGAAAGACTCCCCTCTCTTTCAAGTGTGCACTAAGCAATAAAAAAGATACCGAAATGAAGGAAAAACCCTCAACTGTTAGCAGCGTTTTCAAAATAAACAAGAAAGCAACCACTTTGCTAAAGTACAAGATGCGTTAGAAAAAGAAGATAAACCAGACACATGGAAAGACTTAGCCAGTAAGAATCAAAGAATCCTATGAGATAGAATAAAAAACCTTTGATTTATGGAAGGAGGTCAGAAAAAGAATAAAAAAAGTGGTTGGAGTTGCACCCTGAACAGGATGCTCTACTCACCAACAAAAGAAGAAATTAACTCCAGACGAACTGGTTAAGTATGAATGGAAGCCAAGCAGACTGAGATCGGACAATTAGAAAGAAAATGAAACTGACACCAAGATCGTTAATGATAGATGACTAGAATAGAGCCGAATGATACGCCCAGTAGGACAGAAAAGTGCAAGACGTAAGAAACTGGTTGCACAACTCAGATTGGTCCTCTGAATTCGAATCAGAAGAAGAAGAATAGAATCCATAATTCAAAGAATTGAACGAATAGCTTTATGGCAAAAAGACATATCAAGAAACATTGACTATTATCATGAGATGTGTTTTGATCTCATTTCCTTAAAAGCTAACTATGAACAATAGATTTTTAGTGTTTTATTTTTTAGTATGCAACTTTAAATTTGAATATGCACCAAACGCTATGTATTACTGATTACTAACGAAACCCATTAATAAAAAATATCTCATCAAAGGGTTGTTATCAAACTAGATTTCATGCTTCTAGTAATAACATAACTGTAGTTTTGCTACCCAGTTTTAGAAACATATGCTGATAGAGAAGAAATGGAAAAGATACACCCAAGTGAATTGAGGTTACTTAAGGAGGAAATCCTCTTGTCGAAACACAAGTATGATTAACAGCAACTCATGTAAAAGCAGTAATAATTAAAATGTAAGCACCTAAACACTTTTTAAAAATTTACAATAAATATGGGAATCATAATACTATTTCTTATGTAGGGATTAAAATTTATGAAAATCTTTGTGATAGTTTTCCAAGATTGGAATATTATCTGAAAAAATCTCAAATAAATAAAAAAAGTTGATCAAACAAGACAGAGGATGAAGGCTCTTCTGTACTCTAGAATTTGATTCTAATAAAAAAATTGACAGCCGTGCAATCATTTATTCTAGCTAATTACAGAACATGGATTTCTCTCAAAACCAACTCACTATAAAACAATAATATTTTCTCCTCTCCTAATAATAATCGAATAAAAACAAATCTTTTTAGCCATTGGCTGTATTTTAAAAATTTTAAATGAGCTGAGAAGCTAACTCTTGAATTTTGTGAGTTTGAAAATTTTATTTTTTTTAAATAATAACTATTATCCTCTCCTTATTTAAATTAAAATTTAATGCTCCATTCAGTTTGCTTATCATTAGTATTTCATGAAAATCAATTCGTAGTTTTGTAAAAAAAACAAAATTTAATATACATTTATCACAATTATTAGAATAATATTTAAAAATAATATATTTCCTATTTAAAAACTGAATTATTTTAGCTTACTCTTTATTCCATTTTATGTTTGCTTTCTATTATTTTAGGGCTAGCAAATCGCAAACTAGGCTGAAGCAGCAGGATGCGTAGCTGAATAAATGTGCATACAATTATTATTTGGAAGGTGATTATTTTTTATTGGAAAGCAACAAGTAAAACAGTGGCACAAAAGAGAGCTTTTCAATGGGAAATCATTCAATTTTAAAGAGTAGAATTTAGTTTCAGGCCTCAATTATTAAAAAATTAAAGATATTTTATTTGATATGTTCAATTCAATCCATAATTCTTCTTTGCTTGTTCCTTTTCTGGTTTTCGCAAAGCAAAAGAACTAACATCAAGTTCTTTTCTAAACTGTGCTTCCACATGAAGCAATTCAGGAAGGATAATAGATCGAATGAAGAAAAACAATAATACATTAATTATCACATCTTAGAATGTATGTGTGTCTGTTAAGTATTAATTGAACTGAAATTCACTCTGTAGTTTTTGTTAATCTTCTTTAAATTTGTGATACTTTAAAATATTTTAATAAACTTTTTAATAATAATTAAGACCTTCTAATAACGTGTCTCATGAGCAACAACAACTACAACTACAATAATTACCAATTTGTTAACTTTAATCCATATTCAGGCTATGGAGGTTAGTTTCCACTTTAAAATCCTCATTACCTGTTAAATATTAGAGAAATGTATCTGTCCCAGTACCCAGGAATAGCTGTATACTTTAATCCTTATAGATATTATTATCAATAATAGTAATAGTATCGGTAAATGTAGATACCTCCTTAATAGTATTACTAGTAGGAAATAACTTCCTAAAGATCTCAAGTGCCTCTGGTATTTCATAATTCAATTCAACCATAATCAGAATAATAGTTTGGAGAGAGTGCATGGAGACAAGATAATTTTCAGAATACTTAAGCACAGACTGAATAAAATAACCAAAATAATGGCAGTGATCCATCGGGTATCAATCGTATCCTTCAAGGCTAACCCAATGCTACTGAGGATAATCTAACAGCAGTGAAATAAGAAGAGGGATAAAGTCCAAATAAAAGGGCAACATAGATGCTAGGAGGAAATAGGTAAAGTTAAGACAATAACTTCGATAATTTTAATGAAGATCCACACAAAAAGAAAAAAATCGAGGATGATTAAAACAACAAGATTAGTTAATTAAAAAAAGAACTCGAAATTATGAAAAAGGGATAAAATAATCAAGACAGCTAGTAAATACAATTACTAGAAAAGAAAATTAAATTGGAAGAACTCATTTAACTCATTTAACTCAATTAATAGATTAAAGAAGAAGATGATGATTATGAAGATGTAGAAGAAGAAGAATAAGTCTGTTAGGATGAGCCAGCTGATTAAAATTGCAATTAAAGTGCAAATATAGAAAAGAATGTTTCACATGATTTTTCCAAACAAAGAGAAGAGATTCAGCCTAGCAAACAAGGGGGAAATGATAGCTAGAGGATTGTTGAATAAATCAATTAGTAAAAGAGTACCTTAGATATTAGGAATAGCAATTAAAACAATTTGGTTGTCAATGAAAAAAAGGAAAGGAAACACAAAGCAAAGAATACAAATAAGAAATCACAATCTCCCAAATCTTCAGCTACCAGCAAAAACCGTATTAAAGAATAAAGAGAAAAATAAGCTCGAGAAGCAGAAGAAGAGATCTAAGAAATACAAATTTTTTATGATAGTTAAAGCCAAGAAAATAAGACGCTTATTAAATAATTAATTAAAATAAAAGTATAGAATCTCTTTAAAAATATAATCACAGGACTAAGGAAGACAGTTAACGAGAGTTTTCAAACGATTTATGTGTATGATGTTCCACAGGAGTATGCTCTGACTGGAAAAAATCACAGCACACTAGAAGTTACATCTATTAAATAGCCTTCCCAAGAATAGAAAGACAAATTCTATCAAAAATTCAACAAATATTTCACTGAGAAATAATTAAATAATCGATCGATTAATTAGGTTGTCAAAAACAAACTCTACTCTAAAATTTTAAGTGTCTTCATTGATGATTACTCCGAAGAATGGCTCCAAGCATCGGCCCTTTCTAACAAAGAGGACAATAGAGTGTTTCTTAACTTTCTAAAACTTGCCATCCAAGAACATCGCTATCTGTTATTCCTTCAAAGGTCACAAGTACTCAAACTAATTGATAAATAATAATGATACAATAACTAGAGGATTGTTTTTTGGATGCTCATACTGTCAAGAATATATTTTATGTTTCAAGTACATTTAAATCGTGAAACATATTATCAAAATTTATCAGAAAGAATGATGGAAAATAATTAATATTATCATATGGAGGCTCATAATTACATTTCAAATCAAGTTTTTATTTTTCCAGAGTAACCAAAGAAGAAGAAAAAGAAAAAATAATGTAAGCAACAAATTCCCTGCTTTCTTTTGAGTTCAAGAGAAAGGAGTATTATTTGGATTGAATTCAATCATTCAGAAGAAGCTGCAATTCCCTTGATTGACAAAACACTCTTTTTCATTATTCCTTTTCTTTTATTATCATTTTTTCTTTCATTAATTAATCATAATTTTAATGAAAAAATTTTAAGAAAGAATTAATCCTGTCAGAATAGAGATTTCTCTTAAAACCAACTCACAACAAAAAATCAGATTTTCTCCTCCCCCAATAATAATCAATCAAAATCAAATCTAATAACCCCTTGACCGCATTGAAAAGAGACTTAATTAGCTGAGAAACTAACTTTTGAATTTCGTGAGGTTGACAGGGATATTACTTTTTTATAAATACTCTTTTCCTCTTTCCTAATATTTATTTAAATAAAATGTTCTTTGCTTACTTTATTAATACTTCATTGAATCTAATCGGTATTTTTTAAGACACTGTTTATTTATCATCTTAAGAAAAAGAGTATTAAAAAATAAGATTGTTTCTATTAAAAAACTGATTTCTTTCAACTTACTCTTTATTCTTTCTTATGATTACTAAATATTGGTTTGGGGTTAGCAAATCACATACTATGCTAAGGCATTAGCGTAAAAATATTCTTTCATTTTTATAAATTATTTGGAAGGTGGCTATTTTTTATTGAAAAACAACAAATAAAGCAATCTAACAAAAAGAGCTTTCCTAGTGGGAAAACATTCAATTTTAAAGAGTAGAATTTAGTTTAGGGCCTCAATTATTAAAAAATTAAAGATATTTTATTTGATATGTTCAATTCAATCCATATTTCTTCTTTGCTTGTTCCTTCTCTGGTTTTCGCAAAGCAAAAAAACTAACATCAAGTCCTTTTTCCAAACTTTACTTCAATATGGAGCAATCCAGGAAAGATAAAAATTATTGAATGATAAAATGTATGTGTGTGAGTGTTAAGTATGTATTGAACTCACAAATTTAATAATATAGTTTTGTTATTCTTCTACTTCATATTGGTGATAATATAAATTATCTTATCATACTCTTAAATAGTTAGGAGCTTCTAATAACGTGTCTCATGAGCAACAACAATAATAACGGACCTTTTTTTAACTATTATCCAAACACAGGCTATGTGAGAGGTTCAGTTCCACCTTAAAATCCTCATTACCTATTTAATCCAACAACAGGAATGTATCTGTAGCATTATCCAGGATAATCTGGATATTTTAATCCACTAATGCAGTATTATGGATAATAGTAATAGTATCAGTAGGTGCAGATGCCTCAACAACTTCTTTAAAGGTAGGAAATAGCTACCGAAGTGCCTCAAGTGCCTCAAGTGCCTCTGGTATCTCAAGTAGCTTTACCTAATACAATTCCTAGTGTGTAATAACAGCCATTTCCTAGAGCATGTATGTGTCCTTCTGCTAATGTTATGCCTGAATCACATTCAATGTCACCATAAGCAAAATAATAGGTAGGAAAGAGAATATGGTAACAAGTAATTTTTCAGAGAATTTAAGCACAGGCTGAATAATCTGATCAAAATCCAAGTTCTAGTTTTAACAATGTTCAAAATAACCAAAATAATGGCAGTGACCCGTCAGGTAGCAATCATATCCTTCAAGACAAACTCAATGCTACTGAGGATAATCTAGTAGTCGTGAAACAAGAGGAAGGATAAAGCCCAAAAGAAAGGGTAACATAGATGGTAGCAGGAAATAGGTAAAGTTAAGACAATATTTTAGATATTTTAGGTGAAATGCCTTACAAAAAGATAAAAATGGAAGATGATTAAGATGATTAGACTAATTAATAAAGCAAAGAACTAGATAATACAAAAATGAGATTAAATATCGAAGATAACTAGCAAATAGATTAACAAGAAAAGAGAATTAAACTGGAAGAATCCATTTAATTTTAATGCAAAAAAGAGACTTAAGAAGATGATAATGACGAAGAAGACGAAGGAGAAGAAGAATATGTCTGCCAGGATGAGCTAACTGATTAATATAATAATTAAAACCCAGATAAAGAAAACACTGTTTCACATGATTTGTCCAAGTAAGTAGATGAGATTCAGCCTAACAAAGAGAAAAATAATGAGAGCTAATAAATCAATTAGTCAAAGAGTACCTTAGAAATTAAGGGTAACAGTTAAAACAACTTGGTCGTTATTGAAAAAAAAGAAAGCGAACCGAAAGCAAAACATACCAAAAAAAATAAATTAAACTCTCCCATATTTTCAGCTATCCCCAATAGGAGCATTCCTAACAACGTATAAAGAGAAAAATAATCTCGAGAAGCAGAAGAAATGATTAATGAAATGCAACTTTTATTTAATAGTTTAAGCAAAGAAAAATAGAAACTTATTCGACAATTAATGAAAATATAAGTACAGAATGTCTTTAAAAACATAATCACAGGACTAGTGCAGACAGTTAACTCGAAATTCAAAAAGATTTATGTGTATGATAATCCACACAATTAGGCTCTGACTGGAAACAATCTGAAAACACTCGATATTATTATTATTGACTAACCTTCCCAAGATGACAAAGCCACATTCTCTTTTAAATTCAACAAATATTTCGGGGAGAAAAGATTAAATAATCGATCGATTGAGCAGATTGTCAAAAACAAACTCTACTCTATGATTCTTAGTGACTTCCTTGATAATTACTCCAATGACTGGCTCCAAGCATCGGCGTTTTCTAACAAAGAGGACAATAGAGTGCTTGTTAACTTCCTACAACTTGCCATCAGTGACCATCGCTATCTGTTCTTCCTTCAAAGGTCACAAGTAAATCAACTTTTAAATAAATAAGTAATTGTTTAATGAAACAATAGCTGTGGATTATTTTTTGATGTTTTAATTTGTTTGCTACTCATTGCCTACAAATTCAAGAATAAATATTTATGTTTCAACACATTTAAATTGAGAAAATATTATCAAAATCGATTGGAGATTCTTAGATTCAATTTCAAATCAAGTTTTTTATTTTTCCAGAGTAATCAAAGATAAATAAATAAAAAAATTATGTAAGCAACAAATTCCCTGTCTCATTTTTGAGTTTCAAAAGAAAAGAGTCTTATTTGGATTTAATTCAATCATTTAGAAGAAGTGTAATTCTCTTGATTGACATAAAAATATCACTCTTTTTCATTATTCCCCTTCATTTATTTCAAAAATTTCTCTTTTTTTTCTTTCAAAAATTAATTGGAATTCTTATGAACTATCTTTTTGAAAAGAATTGGCAATGTACCTAAAGCAGTGAGTGAGAAGTGATAGCACAGGGCATTTATGCTTGGTTTGCTATTGTCTTCTCCAGGAGGCTTTCTTACCGAAAAGAGAAGAGAGCTCAGGAAGGATCGAGAAGATGATTAGAAAATTGATCGAAAAATGAATAATATTAATGAAAAAATGTCGAGTCAACATGGGGATATAACCTCGTAATTCTGCAAGTGACTCTTCAGCTTGAGCATATTTCTCAGGGATTAATGGTTAAGCTATGGTAAGTGAACTGGAAATTAAGACAGGCTATTACCAAATCGTCATAGTTGGGGAGGGGGGAATACTCCAGCCGTGATCTATCTATTATAAAATCCTAGAACTATCGAAGTTGTCAGTCATTATTTTATGGTTCTATTTGATTAATTTTTGTAAGGTTTTAATGTTATCTGCTAAGTACTTCAAGACAATTCCCATTGATGTGTATGGGTATGTGTGTTATTATGTCTCTCATATGAAATTATCATA
>Ga0302271_10001527_pt1 | contig 22074 bp, 18 predicted proteins | sample III_Bog_N1_1_FD_198767 | JGI IMG/M metagenome (GOLD analysis project Ga0302271, IMG submission 198767) | Peat permafrost microbial communities from Stordalen Mire near Abisko, Sweden - III_Bog_N1_1 | ecosystem: Environmental > Terrestrial > Soil > Wetlands > Peat | place: Sweden: Abisko... | reverse complement strand
TCTCTCTCTAATCTCTACAAGCAGAAGGGTAGAACTTTTGTGTGGAAGAGAATGTGTAAAATTAACAACAATTAAAAGATTCAAAGAGAGGTTGGGAGCAAAATTAAAATTATCATAATAGCTCGAACATCTATTAATTTCGATGAAACTAGATCTCGTCCTTGATGATTTCAATATAAAAGTGAGAACTAAAAATTTTTAGATCCGATAATAAACAACCCATCAACGAAGAATTACCTTGACCTCCGAAATTTTTTGAAAATGTTTAAAAGTATTATTTTTATTCGATTGTTTTTTTCAATTATTTTTCTGATCTCATTTTACAACAAGAAGCTCAAAAGATGGGAAAATAAATTCTAAGCGACTTAGTTGGAATGTTGGAAAATGGCTGACGATGAAGTACATCGATTTTGAGGTTAGAGGTAAAACAATCAAAAATTATGAAATGAACAAAAAGAGTAGCATTCTATTTCGGATGAAAACACAAATCTAAACAACGATAACAACCATTTGCTGACATCACTGCTCACAAAATGACTTACTTCAATATAAATAATTCCGGTCTTAAACAAAGAAAAGACCATATCCTTATTCTCTCTTTTCTCGTAGGTGTTGTGCCATGTCAAAATTACTATTTCGTCTAATTCATAATTTTATCAAAGAGAGAATTTATTTTGAGGATTTCAGAATTCCGGATATCTTATAGTTCACTTTTAGTTCGAGATAATTCTTATCTAAAAATATTCTCCTATTTCTACTTCTCTAACAATTCATTTCCATTGTCTCGTAGTGCTTAACACTCCTTCTAAAGTTCTGCTACTCTTTCCTCTAACTCTACTATGTAAATCTATCCTTGATCATATTCCTTACTTAATTTTCTGCAAAAGAATGGAAAAAAAATTATTATTTTTTTACATTCAATTTCTTTGTTAACATTCTCTGATTGTGTAAAGAATTTATGTTTTTTTTTGTTTGTTACGAATTGATTTGCTTTCCCCTTGTCAATTCTTAATCTCTAATAGCGATTTCATCTTGTAGCGAGCATATCCTTCTCTCATCTTCTATCTTTGATGTTCTCAATTCTTCAAATAGAATTTCTTACTTCTCTACTCATAAAAATCAATGTAACTACTACAATCCCCAAATATTTCTCTATCATTCTCTAAATAAATCTTACTTAAAACTTAAGCCTATGCAGCAAGTTATCTTCTAATGTCAAGACAATCTTCAGCTTCCATTTTGATCTATTAATTATCTAGCTTCAATCTAACACTCATGTCCTTCTCTTTTTCTAGCTCTTTCAAGGTCTCCAACAACTAATCAAATGATGCATCAAAATATGTTAATATTTATGGATTTCTTCTGCATTGATATCCTGAAATCGCAGTATTTTTACTCTAGTTTAGTGATGAAAAAACTTCTCTTCAGCCCCATAAAGATCTTTCTCGAGCCTCAATCTTATCTCTTGATCTTTGTTTAGCTTCAATTCAAGTTATTCTCCAATGTCTTCAGCTTTTTTCAATTCCACTATTTCACAAACATTTTCATTTATATTCAACTTTGAATTATGCTTGTTTACCTCTTAAAGTTCTCTCCAAAGACTCCTTAGACTAAATTAGCCTGTCTGCTTCTGCTAGCTCTTATTTTAACAACTTAACTTCACTCTCTAATTGCTCAGTTTCTTTTTATCGTCTTTCTAATTCGTTTGCTCTCCTCTGCCATCTCTCTCAAACGTTTAAAATTTTCAGAGTTGAACTCAAAAAAACAAAAAAGAAGAAGGAATTTCTAAAAATACCTTAAATTATCTTATTTCAACTAATCATTCTCAGCTTCTTTCGCTTCTAACTGTAAAGTCGTTAAAACCATGTCATTTTTAGATTTTTTTTGTAGTTATAAATTCAGTTTACTTTGCTGATTGTTGCCTCGAGGAGATCTTTAATCGACCCATATTTTTCATAGTATAACTTATATTTTTTGCCTTATTCAACTTACATCTTGAGATCTTCAATCAAATCATAATTTCCTTAGAATTCCTCTGCAATACGCTCAACCTGTAGTTGTATAAAAAGTCCTTAAGACTTCTAACTTGATGATATACTTGATTAAACTAACCTGCTCTTTTTCTCTACGAATATGATGGAGATATTCTTCTTCTTGCTGCAGTTCAAGCATCTCTTATGCCTTAACTTTCTCTAATCTCTCTTGAAATCATTAGACAGAAAGGAATTACAAACTTAGCGAATGATAGTATTGTATTTCAAAAGACTGATTGAGTTTTTTACGCCTTTTCAGGAAGATATCTTCGTTATGAATTGTTGCCATATTTTTGTAAATATCAGCTCAAAAAATCAAATATTAATTAGATTTAAGGATAGCTTGTTCTAGCAATGAGGGGGCAAAACCTACAAAATTGAATCTTAATTCGATTGGGAAAGCAATAAGATAATAGGATTTAGAAAAAGTTCGTGAAATTATTGATGTTATCCCCTCACAAACCAAATCATTAAAACAATACATTATTTCCGAAAGCTCAAGGAAATATTTTGCAATAAGTAATTTGAAGTAAATCAAGAAATTAATGATTTTTTTTCAGAATGAAAACAGCAACAAAAACAAAGTAAGAATGAGAATTATAAAATATAAGCAACGCCATATGAGGAATTAGTAGTAAGAAGATAATAGTTAATAAAATCTTCTTCTTTTCATTTTGGCCATGATTGATAGCAAGCGATGGCTGAAGAAATCAATCCGATCACACAATTAGTCCTTGGCGTTATGAATTTGGGATCGATTGCATTATATGAGCACTATTTGATATTTTAACAAAACAAAAAGTAATTATTTATAAAAAATGATAATAAAAATATTAATTGGATTGTTATTTATTATTAGGTTTTATGTTTTGGGTAGTTTTACAGATGCATCTATGATATATTTGAGGAAGCTGAGTTTAAGGTTAAATGCTCTAGCTTTATGGTCTTTATTATTGTTATCATAAGCTGGATTTCTATATCTATACATGTATGCTTCTCTAAGGTAGAAAAATAGCCAAACCATACATTCATAGAAATACAATTTTGTATTCAATTAACTTGCTTTTTAAGCATATTTATCATCTGCAAACAAGCCCATCTTTTAGGAATGGACAAAAAAGAAATATTTCAATGAGAAATAGATAAGATTTTTATTCGTTTTTGTTGTTATTTTACAGATGCAAACCAGCCGATGAAATCATTGAGATCAGATGCGATGATGAATGAAAAGAATATGACATCATGAAGTTCTTTGCCCTTAGTGTAGGTTGTTTTTGCCTTCTTAAACTGCTCAATAGTGTTCAACAGATTGTTCGCAACATAAAATGTACGAGACCATCGGAGGATCTAAAATATTTAATAAAAAATTGAGTTATTTCTCAGTTGTGAAGGGAATCGTAATGTTAAAAAGCGATAAAAATCAGATGAAAGCAAGATAATTATGCTAAAAAAGGGTGATTGTGTGTGTGTTGACCCAAGACAATTAGAATTCTCGTTTGAATTGCTAAAAACCAGAATATCCTAGAAATATTTTTTGGGAGAAAATTTACAATCTTATTTTCAGCATTCTTCAACGAAAAACTAATAATATTATCCAATTAATTGCCTTTTGAAGAATTAAGCTTAATATTCTCAAACAAAGGAACAAAAAGTAAACTTACCCTGCGAGTAGATCCAAAATTTCCTGAGATACTATCCATTTTTTTCGAAAGCAATCCTAATTGTTCCTTTAATGCCTTGTCTTCTAAATTAGTTCTAGTGCAGTAGAAATTCTTCACGAATTTAGCCACGAAGGAAGTTGTTCTAGCGATCTAATTATTTCAATGTTTCAAGAAAAAGGAATAAGTAATGTCAAAAGCTAGCTTAGAAACACAATCATATGTTGCACAAAAATGATTTAGTAGCTTGAAATGCATGAGTAAGAGTAGTAGAAATGAGAATCATATTATTGTGAGGCCTAATGATCTAAAACGATTAAATAAATATTGTTTTTACTCTATCCATTCCTGTGACAGAAGAGCAGAAAACTGAGAATTTCCTAAGGATTTCTAGATCCTTAACAAGTGCGTGATCGACTTAATTCTGAAGCATAGTCTGAATATTCCCTTAAACTAACTATCTTGCCTATTTTTGTCTTTGTTTTCTTATTGTATTTCCTCTGTTTTGCTGTTATTGTGATAGTATTTTTATTTGACTGAATTGAAATAATAACAGAATAAGAGTTTATTTGATAACAATAATTATTATCCAAATAGATTATCTTTGTATTTTTGAAAAAACAAAATAGATCTCCCCCCACCTTTGAACTTACTCATCCATTAAAAAATTTTAATCAGTCCCCGCCTGTAACTCATTTGAGAAAAACAAGAAAATAAAACTTCTCCTTGATGGGCAACTTCCCAATATCTCTATCATTTCTCGAATATTAGGATTTATTTGAAAAGATTGTTAGAATCAGAAAAGGGCAATAACTACTTCTGAATAAATTAACTGTCTTTAATCTCCTATGTATTCGTCTCCTCCCATTCTTTCCTTTCCATTCCATTCCTATCACTTGAAGCCGTGCTATTATTGATCAATCACCTTCGAGTTATTTTTCACTTTTTGCTTTAAAAATCAAATTTGATGACGTTTTGTTTTAAAATATGTGGGATATTTTGGGGATAATTAAAAAATACATGATTTTTATTTGTACATGCAGAAACTCCTAAGAAAGCCCTGAAGAAGTATATGAAGTTTCCGGTGAAGAAATAAAATATTGTGGATGTAAAATGGATATTTAATCTACTTTCATTTAAAACAGATGATACTATTATCCAACAATAGTATCTAATTATCTAATCACGTTGGAAATATTAATTTCGGTTTTGTAATTTCCTATACGACTACAGCTTCAAATAAAAGAGACTATTTCTTCTAGTGAATTTCAACTAGTTCCTCTATTAAACTCCGTAGATCTCTTCACCTTCATAGAATTTATTTCCAATGTAAAAAATTCTGATTTTATTTCAGTTATTAGATAAAGATTCAAAAGATAGTTGAAGGTATATCTTATCTGATTAATTTATCTCCCACTTGATGAGTTAACTAATAGAGAGAGATATGTTTTTCTCCTTATTTTAGCACCATTTTAATTCTAATTTTCAAGATAACCAAATTATTGTTTTTCTTTTATTCATTTTCGTAATAATTACATATTCATTTCTTTAAAAAATGTTCTATTTATTTCTCTCCCCAATATGTATGTCCTGTTGTCTATCTGTTGTCGCCTAACCAAATCTTCATTTCTTTTTGAAAACTCCACAGCAGTGAATTATGAGAAAGTTAGAGAGATACTTAGTTTGAGTGATTCTCAGTTTAGATAGCAAGACGATATTTATAATAATAGTACATTTATATATATATATATTTATGTATTGTTTCTTTGAGGAATCTGGTAAAATCTTTGAAAAATTATTATTTCTTTTATATTCTATCATCCAAACAAACAAAGATGGAAAAGGAAGTTTTTAGGTAGATTTGTTAGGATAATGGTTACTTATTAGATTGCTTTTTATTGAGTAAACATATAAAATGTAAGAAAATTATTGGGGGTAAAAGAAAAAGAAGATATGAAGAAAATATTTTGGTTCTATTCTTCTAAGATTCCTTAAAATTGGAAAAGAAGCTTCAGAGAACAATTCTAGAACTATCTGAAAACTTGCATAGGGAAGGAATAAACCAAGAAGGAAAAAAGACAAACAATTCGACAGAGGAAGACGAAATATCAAATCCTCTAAAGAATTCACAGACATGTGAAAGCAAACATATTTTCTTAATATTTTTATCAAGACAAACCGTTAATTTAGCTTATGAAAGCCGACATGAAGTCGTGTTTTAACTGAACTTAATGCAAAAATTATAATTACAAAATGATGTTTACACTTCAAGAATTCTAGAAGAATTAAAGAATATCAAATGAAGTTCTAGACCACTTGAAATGAGTGGTATTCTTTATGGAAAGAAAAACAGATTAAAGAAATAACTCAGATAACAAGTAGCAAACAACACTAACCAAAAAAGAGTTCGATTTGACCAATACTTTCTAATAAATATTCTGGAAATATTCAATCTGACTAAGATAAAGAATGGGTTACTTGGTAAATTTCGGCAACACACTTACATACAACTAATCAAAGCCATACTTAGAATAAATCAAGAAAGATGGAATCGCCTAATTCATCAGTTTACTTAAGAAATATGGACACTGGGATCTAGAAAATGATCAGATCAAAGATAAAATTATCTCTGGTGTTGACTAGATTTATTGGGGAGATGAACTTGAAGCTCATATTGTTGAGCTTGATAGACAGCACAAAAGAGCAAGGATAGTTGTAGATCTTGAAGAAGTTTATAAAACAACTAACGGTCTTGAAGGAGAGGAAGTTAAATTTAAAATTGTTCCAGAATATGGAGCTTGGATGATTGAAACAACACCAAAAGAACCTTATGTGACTTTGAACAATTTAGGAGATGTTTTTAGTAATCTAGACGGAAGAAGACAAGCAATTGCTAAGCATCTTAGAACTGATTAGCATGTGCTGCTGACTTCAACTTTTTAATTACTTGGATAGACTTCTCATGATTATTTCATTTCCAAAGAGAAACCATCGAGTGTCAACCCTGAGAATGACGAAGAAAAGCTGAAGATTGAAAAAGAAGATTTTAAAAATGAAATCACTTAATCGCTGTTCATTGATGACAGGATTATTAATAAGCACCCAAGGTTTCCTACTCTTACAAGAAACATCCGAGAAAGAAGAGGGGAGAAGGTAGCAATTAAAGCGCCACTTTTTATTGATGAAAACACTAAAACAGATGAGACGGAATTGGATCCTTACCCTGGATACATCTACATGGATGCTATGGCCTTCGGAATGGGATCGTCATGTGTGCAAAGTAAGATTTAAAAGCAAAATAAATATCAAAACAGAGGTTTTATTATTGAGAAATTTATTTAAAAAATCAAACAATTTAACATTTTTTTTATCTTTCTTCACAGCGACATTCAGTGCAAAACATCTGACTCATGCTAGATGGTTGTATGATTAACTTGGCATCCTAAGTCCATTGTGTTTAGCATTAACTGCATCATCACCAATATTCCGTGGTAAACTAGCTGCTGTGGATACTAGATGGGATGTCATTTCTGCATCTGTTGACTGCAGAAATTCATCGGAAAGAGATCCAACTTCTGAAAAATACATCCCAAAAAGCAGATATTCCTCGATTTCAGTGTTTGCAAGCAACGACAAGAGAAACCTAGCTTAGTACAATGATTTAAAGTTCCCTCTCTGCGAAGCAGCCATGAAACTTTTCAGAGATGAAGCAGCTCAAAATAACATTGAAATCGATGAACACTTAGTCAATCATATTGGGTTCTTGTTCGCAAGAGATCCTTTAGTTCTCTTTGAGAAAAGGATAACAATCGATAACGAAACTGAAACTGCTCATTTTGAGAATATCCAATCTACTAATTGGAATTCTGTGAGACTAAAACCACCTCCATCTTTGCAAGAGACATAAATCGGCTGGAGAGTCGAATTCCGAACAATGGAGTCGCAGATATCATATCACGATAACGCTGCGTTTATATTATTCTCCCATATTCTCACAAGATTACTTTTCCAAGAGGAAACTTTGAATTTCTACATACCGATTTCGGTTGTAGATGAGAATTTCAGAAGAGCCAAATAGCCTAATGCTATCCTAGACTAGAAATTCTATTTCAGGGTTAATATTTTCGAAGCAGGTGAACCAATCATAGCGGAATTGTCACTTGATGAAATCTTCTTCGGGAAAGAAGGTGTTTTCTAAGGTTTACACGAAGTTGCAGTCAAAATCTGGGATTAAATGTTGACAAAAGTGAGTGGCTAAATTGACAGAACTGTGTTCAACAAAGTTTGGAATTTTATAAAATAAAAAACTTCAGGATAAAGAATCTCTGTGGCTCAGTGGATAAGAAATTTTGTCTAACGGCATCCTGAATACAAGAAAGATAGTATTATCACGAATTAAATAGGATTTGATTTAATCTCAGCAATAACTGATATTTCACAGGAAAAAGTCATAGATAGTAACTTTTAGCCTTTCTTGTGAAGAGAATATGGAAATTAACAACTAACAATGCAACATTAAAAGGTTTTTCAAAAACATTGATTGACATAAAGTGAGACTTTTCAACAGGAAAATAAAAGAAGTTACTTTCAAAAATAACAGATATTGTATGTATTTTTTCTTTATTTTTGCAATCATTCTTGCATATTGAAAACAATTCTTTCATTGATTTTATCCCACTTGATTTCAGATTGAATATCACGCAAACATATTAGAAGTACAACTTAAATATATCCTTCTTTTTTTCAAACAAAACCAGTTATTTAAATGCAAATGTTGTCAGTTATTATGTTAATTCTTCCATATCAGAAATCTTTTTCTTATTGAAGGGTGTTTTATTTGAATCAATAATTATGATGTTCTTTTGATTTTTTTCACAGAAATCAAAGGATATTTTAATTTCTTTTACTTTTAACTTGATTCCTTGAAAAGATTTTCTTCTTAATGCCCAAAACATATGAAGAAGTCAGCGAAATAAAAATTTATTGATTTATTTTTGAAAATTACTGCTTTTTTTGTTTTGTTCTAAGAATTTAGTGCAAACAAATACAAAAATCATTAACTAAATAGAAAAAGATAATTTCAAGACCAAAACACAATAATCCCCCTCTGTCTCTAAAGATACACCTTATCAATGTATACTAATTAGTTTGTTGGTGCTCCGATTTCTTTTTCAACACCTGCTCCTCTTGTCTAATATGTTGGATAGCAGAGCTTCCCAATATATCAGAATCAATCTGTCTCCTTTCAACAATTTCCAGTGATTTAGAATTAGCCACTGTATCCTCAAACCATTCGATAAGCTCCTCCCCCTCAATTCTACTCAAGTAGAGTTTCAGTTGTAAAAACACCAATAATTATAATCAAGATGTTTAGACTACTTCATTCCCACTTTCTTCAGTACAAGTGAAGCAAAAACGCATCCAAAATTATCTTCATTTTTTAAACAAAGAAATCACCATAATTTTATCACAAAAAACACTTTTCCTCTCTCTATTTCTAACGTTTTTTTTGAAATTGTTCTCCTTTTTTAGGTTCCACCTATTCCCTCTCAGCCTGTTCCTCTTTAAGTTAAAGGAGTACTTTAACCTTAGCAATTAGTGTAATCATAAAATAACTCGCGAAACTACTAACCAATCTAATTAGTTCAATCTTAAATAATAGCCTCTCCATCTTCACCAAAACTAACTTCTTAGGCTCCTTTAGAAAAACCAGTTGTGATAATTAACAGTGACATGGCAAAGAGATTTTCATCCCAATCCTACGAGCAAGAACAAGAACCAATTATCGACAATACTGATAAAGAACTAGCGTACAGTTTAGATGCTAAAGTAGAGAGACTATTGAAGATAGAAACTGCGTTGAATTCTACGATTAGCTAGAAAGTCAGCTCATCTAATTCAAAGGAATTCCTTATTTAATAACTCAAGGAATAGAGAGAGAAACTCCAAGACATTATGAGTAAATGAAATCAAGAAAATAACACATAATTTAACAGTTTCTCTTGAAAATATTATGGAAAGTGCTTTTCATTTATATTTCCTAATTTTGCTATTATTTTCATACAATGTTGACTTTCTTTACCCCCTTAGGAATGCAATCTATTCGTTAAGGTGAACTTCAAGGATCTATTCAGCGAACACGCTAAGATCTCGATCAAATGAACTCAATCTAAAACGAAGGAGAAGAAGAAATTGAAAGACTAAAAGCTCTCTTAGAAGAGAAAAACAGAATCGTCAACAAATGGAAAGAGAGAGGTTCAGAAGCTGATAAACTTGGATCAGATTTGAGTTTACTGTAGTAGCAGTTCAACCAACTTCAATCGTAGAATCAAGTTCTCAGAAACAACATCAAACTCGATCCATCATACAATTACTTGATAATTTGAAAACAAAAATTAAAGGAATTAATCTAATATTGTCCTTTACAAAATTTTCTTTGTTTTTTTTTTTTGATTTACAACATCTAAATTATGCCAAAATTCATAACATTTTTTAGCTTTTATTCTTAAAAAATCATTTATATCTTATTCTAATCACCCATCAAGCTACTTTAATATCGTTAAGAGAATCATCTCTCCGAAACAATAAGAAAGAACTACAAAAATAATTTCAACAAGAACCGATTTCAGTAGAAAAAAAAAATAGAATAAAAAGTAAAAAGAATTTGGGTATGGATACATAATGACTCTAATGAATAATATTAGGTGGAAATCCTCTTGGGGAGACTATTAGATTCTGTTGTGATAAATTGAGATTGGGTGATATTTTGATAGATATTAATGGTTGGATCAAATTAGAAGGATTTTTTTTTCTTTTTGAGAAGCGTAAAGAGACAGCGGGTAGGGAGGATTTTATGAGTATTCTCCTCTCCCTCTTTTCTTTGTATTTCCTGTTCATCGGTGGAAGAACAAAAAGTGAATTTAGAAGAAACTAAGCAAAGTTGTTTTTCTAATAATCGAAAAAGGTTCTTTTTTTCATATTTCTTAGAAGATTTTAGTAGCCTTACAACGACGAGCTGACAAACATAGATCCTGAGATTGATACCTTCCATTTTCTCTAGAAATCGTAGAATATCTAAACAGTTAAAGTTTCTCCTTTTTTGTTGTTGAAATGGCGAGTTAAATCAATGAAATCACTGAAGAAAAACGAGGCAGATTATATTCCCAGCCGTTGCTTTAGCAATAATAATCTCATTCTGGATGCTCTGATGGTGACGATGGAGCTTGTGGAGATGAGAGGAAAGGTTAAGGCAGATGGACTAAGGAGGAACATAAAAAGTTCATTGAAGGAATTAAAATGTATGGTAGGAATTGGAAATTAGTTGAAGAGCACATTGGATCACGTACAGGCGCTTAGATTCGGTCTCACGCGCAGAAATTCTTTAACAGAATCGAGAAGGAACAGCAATCAACTTCAACATTCTCACAAGCATCTAATTAGCTACTGTAAATCATGCAAACACCAACAAAACTCACTAAATCACTTTCATAGACAAATAAATCGTCTTCTTAGTTACAGCTATCCACAGAGAAGCTGCCTCAAGAGAAACTCCCTGGTTTTATCAAGCAATCAAGTACTCCAAAGGAAAGGGAAATTGAAGTATCAGGACATGAAACAGCGCTGTAGAATCCAGTATAATTGCAAGGAAATGGCAGTGTTAGAATATCTCTGAAATTACCTTAGATTCAATAGCAATAACAGAATCATTTAGCTTCTCCATTATTACAATCAGAATAGCAATAAAAAGAATTTTCTGCATTAGAATAGCAATAAATATTGCAAATGCAACAACAATCACAACAGAAATTAGCATAACAAAAACAATAATTATAATTAATTGCCAAACAGTAGTAACAGTAGCAGTGGTAACAACAACAGCAGCGACAGTAGCAGTTGCAATAGCGATTGTCTACTCCACCTGGGTATCCATCAGAAATTAGTAAGGTCTTTTTATGCATAATTTTTCCATTTATTTACGTATTTTTTTTGAATTTTCTCTCACTTGTCAAATAGTTCCAGGCTCATCGATCTATTTAAATGAGAGACCACACCATCAATAGCAGTTATTCAGCGAACATATGAACCCTCAATAATCGAAGAGATATTTTCTAGAACCTAGACAATAATCTGATTAATTCATCAAAAGCAACAAATACATCCCTGCTGACCCTCGATTCTTGGACTCTGCTGCGTTACCAAGAACATACAAAGGTAACATTGATATTGCAGAATTTTACAAGAAACAGAATGGGTAAAATTATTATTTTTATTCACCCAAAAAACAAAAAAGGAGAACAAGAATTAGTTGAACACTTAGCTTATGAGTACAATCCAGCATTAGCTCAGAGTAATAATGCTAATAACCATCTTCATCTTCTCAGCAATAACATAAATACCCCTCAATTTATTCTAAGCCAATAACAGCAACAATCCCATCTGTATGCAAACCCTATTATCTCCAGCAATGGCCACAGCAATTCTTTTAAAGCTATTTACGAGAAACAACAACAACAGCAGTAACAGCTAGCTGAGTAGTAGCTTCAACAGTAGCAACAACAGTAAATATTGCTTCAACAACAACAACAGCAATAGCAGAATCAAAGTGTTTTCGCATAATCTTCTTCATCACCATTGTAGAATCCTATTTCACCATACTCTTAACCAAATCAACCAGCATAGAATAACAACTATGAAGACAGTAACAATTTTACAAATTATACTTATGATTTCCTCACATATTTAATCTTCAAATTAATTATTCCATTTAGGTGATGAAGTTGTTGACAAGTACTTGAGATAAATTCAAGAGAACTCAGTCCATGACAACTCCTATTTCATCGAACATCATTTGTACATTTTTCTTTTTTAGAAAGGTTCAAAAATCTATCAGAAATCCTTATCTCATTTGTAATTTGGTGTTTCTCTTTCTCAACAAAAAGAGCTGACATAACGGAGCCCCGCTTGTATGAGATGTGTGCGCTTGGACAAGCAGATCAATCTTTGAACTTCAAAACAGAAGTATATTTACCAAATACTCGTGGGTAACATAAAGGCAGATCTCGATTTGGCAGTTTCAAACTGCATGACGAGGAAAATGAACTTTCAAATATGAAATATCAAAATCTGCGTAAGGCTTCCGTGGATGACTAAGAACTCAAGAAAAAGCTTAAATTAAACGATGGAGGATCGTCCCTGTCGTCTTCATAATTCTAACAACAAGCATAACAGCAGTAGTAGCAATAATAGCAACAGCAGTAATCGGCAATATTCTCACTTCAATAGCAAGCAGAAAACAGCACGAATAGTAATAAGTTGTCTCCGTTAAACAGTGCAACACTTTGATGAGAGAAAACACGCACACCTTAGACATTCGACAACCATTAACAAACACAATCTTCTTTATTTATCTATTCTTTGCAGGCAAACTAAACAAGCATTAGAGGATTACACTACCTGTATATCCTCATTTTAAATTGATTTATTCCCTTGTTTTAATAGCAATCTCTATTTGTGAAATGAATTGTTTTTTCCTTGTAGAGTTTGAATTATTAAATAATTAACATAATCTTTCGTTTTATTCGTGTTGGCTGTATTATCCCTCCCCTCTTGCCATAAAGGATTTAGATGTTTACACTACTTGAACTCAATATTTTCGTTTCTTAACTATTCTCCGAATCTAGAGAACTTTTTTTAAATAAAACCATTGAAGATTATCTCCTCAATTCTAATTTATCTCCGAAGTGCAGTTTTCCTTCTAGCTGAAGCTGTAATTTCCACAAAACAATTCTCTTTTGGAAATGCTTTAATTCTCCTTTTCTTCAAAAAAACTTGGATATTTCCCTACTAATGTTGCTTCTACCTAATTAATTGGATGAAAATGATTATTTCCTTAATCTTTTTTTTACTGAAATCTCTATGAATGTCCTTGTTGTCCTTGTAATTACTTGCTATTGTTATTATCTATGAATTAATTATCTTTAGTTGTCTTATTTTAATTATTCTATTACGAATGGATATAACCCCTTTAGCTGTTACTTTGATTGATTTATTCTTTCCTTACTTCTTTACTTCCATTTTAGTTAATTATTTGGAGTTATTCTGGATCAAATGAAAATTATGAGTGATATTCATTTAAATCTTATTGCATTATTTCAAAACTGTGCTTCCCTTCCCAAGGTTATTATTAATAGTATTTCTATTATTGATATTGTGATGACTATTGTGATGAAGCATGTGAAGTATATTCAATCGTTTTAACAGATGAGCTTGGATGTAGAATAAGTGGATGAATTACTCTTGTGAGATTACTAGTTTTCTCAAGAATATCGTTCGCTTGACTGTGCTCGATTGAAGGAGCATTTGAACTGCTCTAAGAACTTGGAGAATTATTCGTGTTTCTACTTGAATTATACCGATATTCTTAGAAATTTTTGCTTGTGCAACTGGTATTTGATGTTTTAGTTACTTTTTCTAGCTAAGATTTTTCAAACTTTAAAGTATTCCCACTCACAGCTGCTGTTGGTACTATTTCTGATGTCTTCTTCCCTCTTATAAGACCATTCTTTGCTTCTTGGGAATGCGTTGAATGGTAGAAAATATCAGCCTTATCGAAATAAGAAATGATACTCCCTGCGTTGTTCTGCTGTGATAAACCCTTCTAAAGATCTTGCATGCATAGATTTAATCTACCTTACAGTATTTCTTTATCTTTTTCAAGGTCTCGTATGATTTATTCCTTTGAATTCTCTGATTTACATGATATTTCTAGTTACTATTTGAGTTTCTTGCAAGCTGTTTCAAGCCTCTAAATTTCGAGTTATTATCTTTCTTATTCTGCTTTTTCTCTTTCTTGCTTATCATTATCAAGATTTCCCCTGAGTAATAGGCGCTGTTTAAGAAGGGCATTTTCTTCTTAGAGAGCAAAGATTAGATTTTAGACATCAGATTAATCTGTAGTTTTCTTGAGATTTTCTAAGGAACTGAGTTGCTGCACAATTTCCTGGAAATTTCTTTATTTTTCTTGAATTGAATTTTAACTTTTTGAATCTTCAAGACTACCACATGAAGGGGATCTTACCCGAAGTGATTCTTTGATTTATTTAGTTTGCAATGGAATATTACTAGATATGGTCTATATGGCTGAGAATTCACTGACTTATCTTGAAGAATCTAATTCTTTAGTAGAAGGAGTCTCTTTCATTATTTGAGTTTATTCTTATTCAAGAATTTACCTTCTGATTTCGCTCTGCTCATACCTAAGAAAGAATATTAATTATAAGATAAAAGATAATGATATTTGGATCTTTCAATCTATTACTTCTATCTCCAAGAATGTGTCTCTTGTGTAAGCTTCTCATTAACACCTAGGAGGCGTTGGATTTCATTGCTTAGATCATTCACTTCAGCAGACTTGACGATGAATCTATCACTTTATTATTGCATTTCATTTTCATTTGAGGGAGAAGAAGAAGAAGAAGAAACAACTCTCAGAAAATTATTTGAGATTTCTTTTCTATTGACTTTTAATTACTCTTAATGCGTCTAATGCTACTTCTACTGCCTTATTTTCGATATTTGTTAGTGATTGCTGAGTTATTTTTGTTGAGTTTGTGAGATTGTGTTTTCACTGATTTTCAATTATTTCTATTGAGCTGTAGGAAAGTTCAACAGTGAAACTGATGGTTAAACTACTTAAACTAAAATCTATCTCTATGATCCATACCCTGAAGATGGGCATTGCAAAGTACGAATTCCATGATTTGAGAATTATTAGTTTTACTAAGTTATATTATTCGGAATTAAAGTGTTTTGTTTGCTGTAGCTGCTATTGCTGCTATTACAGATGATTAAGGAGCTTGGAGGTTATGGAGAATAATTAGATGGTGAGCTATTAGGCGATCCAGTAAAAGAAGAAGAAGAAGTATGCTATTCATTTTTATCTAAGATTTGTATTGTATTATTTTTATAATTCCTCAATTGCGTTACTCCTTTTGGAGACGATTAATAATGAATAGGTAGAGGAGAACTTGGAAAGAAGGAATGAGTTTTCTCAGCTTGATAGACAATTCTGAGTGAATCAGATGAGCTTGATCTAGGTAAGAAAATACCACCTTCAGTAGAATTCTTTCCTGAAAGTTTGTTGTTTGGTGCAATTTGTTCTCTAAAATTCTCAACTCTCACTTGCCTTATCATGCATCAAATAATTAAGATTTCTTGATTAAATCTGATTTGAATATCATGCATAACTTTCCCCCTTTTGTTGTTATCGTTGTAAATCTCAACAAATGTTTTTAAATCTTGATTGTAGATGATGCTAAAACAGTTAAGAATTGAAATAACTGCCTTTAAATATTTCAAACTGCTGCTATTTCTTGCTTTTGTTTTGCATTTGAATTTCTCATTTCTAAACTTAATACTCAACAAATTAAGATAATTTAATAATTTTAAAGGATTAATAAAGAAATAAATACACTTAAATACAATTATATGCTACTAGAGGTTAGAAACTGAAGCGATCAAAAAATAATTATTCATTTTTCTTTACTTTTTATATAACAAAATTAAAACTTTTGTTCTCTTTGTTTTATGTAAAAACAATTTTCAAAAGAGTTTCTTTTAGTAACTAAAATTCTATGGATGAAATGAAGATGTAGATTTGTTTCCTCTCGAGCTTGAGAGAGGATAATTCGCAGCTGAAGAGGAAGTATATGTCTGGTTAGTAAAATAAGGAGAAGGTGACGAAACAGGTGGTTGATTTTCAGATCCTTTCAATTTAGTTTCAATGGAGGTTTAGTTCGCGCCAAGGATATTTTTCCCAGGCAGTAATTTGGAAGAATCAATGCTTGAAATCTTTTGAAGTTGCACTGCAAATGTCGAGGTGTTTATTGGTTGTTGCTTCGAAGTTGGCATGTTTTTGGGAATATCAGAAATACTATTTGGTTATTCTTTCGCAATAAGTGTGTGGTAATATTGATTTGTGTGCAGCTAATTCGTGTTGATTTTGTCAATTAGTTCAAGGTACTTAATGCTATTTGGGGATTTGATATTATTTGGCGATTTAGAGTCCATTCTAGGCTGTACATTTGGCTCATTTAGCTTTTTCTAAGGAGAAATCATTTTTTCTTAAACAAAACCATTTCTTTCTAATTATGTTTATTATCCTAAAGTTGATTATGCACATTTAACCTACCCTTAATATCCCTAGCCTCCTTCAATCGACTATAACTGATTAGCTTGCTCTTGATCTTCACTTTCTTTGCTAGAAGCAGTAGCACTTGTAGCCCTGCCACTTCTCCCAAGAATATTCCTTTCTGCAACGGAATCAAATGCTCTTTCCGTTTCTCTTGTTTCTTGTAAAGTTCTCCTTAGATCCCTTCTCTCAACATCCGCCCCATCAGTTGAAGAATCCTTCCATTCCACTGTATCATTACATGGTGTTGGCTATAAAATATATTAAAAGTTATCTTGCTCTCCACCAAGCGTCTCAATTCTCCGCGAAGGTGAAGACTGTTTCTGCTACGAAGATTGCGTATTGCAAGACGAAGACTATTCATTCGCGAAGATTGTCTTGTTGTTGAAGGAGATATACACTTAATTCTCTCTACCGTTTTGGTGTAATTCAGAGGGGGATAATTCTTTAGGCGTATCTGGTAGCTATTTCTCCTTTTCTAACTCAATTTCAGTAACTTTTATGTTCTCTACTGATTAGTATGGAGTTACTGTACTTGCAGTTTCGACATGCACTGCTGAAGAAGACGAAGAAGGACAGTGTATTTATCCACCAAATCTTGGATTTGTAATCACAAGATCGCATACCGGTTCAATTTACTGCTGTATCCCCTTCAAATATTCTTCAATCACCTTATTGGACTATTTTAATGTAAACGCAGCAGTGGATTTTGCAGCTAAGAGACTAAGTAACTCGGTCAACGCTGGCTGATTAAGAGCAAGCTAATTTATTTATATTTAACTGACCTTCTAAGAATTCTCATGATAGACTTCTACCCGCTCACTGTATTTATTGAAAATCGATTAGAACGGTTTGAAACTGAGATTCGTGAAGATATTATGGATGTTATCTGAAATATCAGCTTTAATATTAGTGAGATCTTTCGCTTGTTGATGCAATTACTACTCTGCTTTGTCAAGCTAATGTATATTCTCATCAAATGTCTTTTATATCTACTCAATCGCGTTTGTTTTTGCTTATTCAATCACTTGAATACTCGCTATCAAAGTCTCAAAAAGTGCTTCCTTTTCCTTTTCTACTCTCTCCGCAATCGATTTTCTATTCAATTGAATATTAGAAATCTGACGATTATTGATGGCTAACGTTTTATCGAGCCTATCAAGTAGACTCTAAAGGCAGTTTTTGAGATGAATTTGTTCAGGATTCGAGCATTTAATATCACTACCTTTCAATAGACTCTCCAATGATTGATGGATAATATTTTAGAATTAAGCTGGTTGCTTAACGGCACAGGGATTATTTGACAAAGGATTAGCAAATAAATTTGATAGATTAATTGTATTTTTGCTGTTAGCGATATCTTTCTTAGCACTTTAGTTTCTATGTAGCATATGTGGGTCAACTTAAGATTACAGTAGATTTGGCTGTGAATTCCTAGTTGTTTAGCTACCAGAGGAGTAATACATATGCTTGCAAGGTGGAGATTGTGCAGAAATGTGTTAGCTGCTTGTAGCGGCTAATTACTGCATTAATTGAAGTTTAGCAGATGAAAAGAACGGCTTAGGATTGTGAATATTATTATTCTTAGAAGAAGTAGCAGCAGCTGGGGATAATGGCTAAGAGTTGTGAATGCAAGTTGGTTAGTGTGAGATGGAATTAATGCTGGTGTTGCTATTGAAATTAGTAGAGTTTTGTGTATTATTCCCTGTTGGCCTAACGAAACTAGAAATATTAGTGATTTCTTTCAGCTTTGGGGAGGATACCCTTTTCGTAAAAAAAGTAGTTGCAGCTGAATTATTCGATGTGGATGAAGAAGATTACTAGATAGCACATTATGCATTATTGCAGCATTGATGCTTTCCTATTTGGTATTTAGTGTCAACAAATGAAGTAGGGGCCTAGGAAAAAAATATGTAAGTTATGTCAAAGGAATAAAAGTTTACAGAATTCAGCGGTATTTTTTATGGGTTTTTTACTTGTTTATTGCAGTGAATGCTAGATGATGATAAGGATATCTTAGCGTTACTACAAGATATATGCTCCTTTTAACAGCACGACGGCGATGACGATGATGGGAGTGTCATTGGTGAAGTGTTTCTCCTGGATGTATCAAACTAATGTGAATATGGAACATATGGTAATATCTGCGAAGATGCTGAGAACTACAGAGAATTTGAACTCTAAAGCAACAATCTTGCTGATTTTGAATTGCTAGGTAAATCTAAGCATAATTTCTACTCTTTCTATGGGACTTTAGGTTTCAAAGAGAGGACTACAACACTGCCACCATTGCTGATGGTACTGTTATTACTAGGGCTCTTTTCAGGAACTTTCTAGTGCGGTGACAATTTACTAGTGCTAAAGGTACTACTACTATTGTTGTTGTTGTTGTTATTGTTGGTAGTGGTGGTGGTGATATGATTATTCCCTTTGTGATTACTGGCATTAGATTAATTATCTTGAATGTTATTACTACTTTACAACGATCTAGGCGTGAATGAAGATTAGAATAACTGCTGTTGATTTTTCTTGGAGTTAAGCAGCGCTGTTGAAGGAGTACCAGCAGCTGACTTAGTACTATTAAAAGAATGATTCATGTGCAGTTTGGGATTATTATTTATACTACTGATATTCAGATGGAGATTAGTATGTCTCATTGTGTGTCTTGCTTTTTTGTTTCTCTCTCCTTAAAACTGTGATCTTTCTTATGAATACAACACTGTTCTGTTTCAATTCTTAAATTGTTTTTGTTTTGTGTTTTTTTGAGTTTTTGGGGAGGAGACATAAAGCACAAATTAACGAAATTTATAAGCTGTGTGATGTGTTTTTAATTATCTGTTTTGGGTTTTGAAATGTTTGAATTCTATTAGGTATGTACCAGATCACTGATCGCTTCTTTACCCATGCAGAGCTATTAGTAGGTTCTTTAGTTCTCTAGAATATTTTCATGAAAGATGCAAGAAGCTTACAAAACTAATTATTTACTTTCAAAGGAGTTTGATCTAGAATTCACAATATTTATGGTATTACTCATTGTGTGCTCTCTCTTCATCTAGATTAACTTAGCCGACTGAAGAAACTAAGTTGTGTAAATATGATAATACAACATAAAAAAAACAATTTAAGTTTTTTTTTTCTTAACGGCTTTATCACTTAATTTGTTTATTTAATTACTTCTACTTAATCAAGCATGTCTGCCTTGTAAAAAATATCAAGTAACATCTAAGTAAGTTAAATCCAATTATGAAGAAAGTAGATGAAATATCATGAATAATGAGAATTGTATTAGTTAATTGTGAACATGCAACATTTTTTAATTAAAAACTGTGCATAGTATAAATATTTATATAGTTGGTAGGTATTGTTATAAATAAGATGAGAAACACTGACGAACATTGCACCAGAGATTAGCTTGATATATTTTAATTAGTCAAATTCTTTGAAAGTAAACGCGATTTCATTTATTTCACTATCTTGAAATCTATGCAAGATATTTAGGAAAGTTCTCAGGCTGATTTGTAATCAATCTTTTCAGTAACTACGAGAATCTCATAAGCTCATAATCATCCTCTTATGTTTCTGCTCTGTAGTCTGAAATTTACAATGCATTCGCAGCATTATTCGCTACGCATGCAGAAGAGTTATCTATCATAACAGTTGTATTCAAATCTAAATCCAGCGAAGTCAAACTCTTATTCAGCTACTTCCCATCGAAGAAACATTACTATCTGCTATAGATTCGTTTGATTAAGCCAGTCGGATCGATCATTTTAACCACTTCCTCTGCGTATTCTCGAGTCGAAGCTGTGAATATATAAATATTAAATATTTCAGCACATTCGTTGAGAAATTCCTAGAGATATTGTCTCTTGTGTAGAAAATAATGCTTAGTTCCCTCCGGCATCGATACAGTCAGTGTTTCTGCTTCTTCGTTTTAAGCTTTTTCACTGCAGTAAATTAGTGTTTCATCTAAATCTAGGACTAAATTATGAATATGTTAATCGTAGACTCTCATGCGAAGAGCAAGATTATTCGAGTTGATATGGCAATTCTCCAATGGAGATGAAGAGTTTTATGATAGTTCAGCTTCCTTTTCGTAGCACCGAGAGTACTGTTGTTCATAGCAAGCAGGAGGAAGATCTTTATTCATGATGGAAGTTTAAATGCCTTGACTTTTATAAATATTTTTAGGCTTAGGAGAATTATAATTATCCTCAGAGAAGTATTTCTATTTCTTGTGCAAATGCTAAGACAGATAGGAATGATTGTAGTGTGGATGGCTTGAAGTTGGAGTGGTTGTTGTTGTTGTTTTGAGTGTTTTTTATTATTTGCAGGGGATATCAGTTGTCGTTGATGGTTGTTCTTTGAAATGCATTTAAGGAGGAGTTAATCGATGGTGCTTAGATACTTTCGTCTTAGTTAATTAGGATGAAGAAAATGGATAACAAAAGATACCTAGAATCTACTAAAGCAACCTGATGATAGCTGCGAGTATTGAAGCAAGGTGATAGTAGATCCTAAGAAAACTTTAAGCCCGACTGTAGACTTGTTTACGATTTTTTCGAAGATCCTTTTGATACTCATCTTCACTGTCGTCACTTTCAGATATTTGATGGCCGTATATTGTAAGTTTCTATGTGGAACAGCTGAAAAGAGACTATGGTCGTCGAGTATTCTTCAGCAAAGGTTTCTTATTCTTGGAATATTTGAAAAGCTGTTGTTGCTGCTGGGCGAAGACTTGTTTGATGATCAATGACTCAGAAGAAATTATTGTTAAAGTCTAAGAATGATTAGTGTCCATTTTTAATAATAACTAGAACTTTGTAGGTTTTGTACACAGGTGCTCTCAAAAATTCAATTTAATTGAAAAATAGGTATAATGAGACTTTGATACTTTACCCTAGATCTTTCTATTAAATAGCCTTTGCGTTTATGTATGAAGTTGACCACCTTTGCAAACAAGCTAGTTCTCGAGGTGGGCTAGCGAAGGTAAACAAAACTTCAAAGAAAAATATTGATGTATATTTAGAATTTTGATTATGCTTTTTTCAGTGGAAGAATGAATTTAGCTCTTCTGGAATACGTAATACTACCCACTTCTGTCTTGAAGTTATTAAATTATTATAATAATTAAGATTATGAACGCACTTCTCCCTCTTCAAATGCGCATCAGGATCGAAACGGCTAAATGAAT
>Ga0302271_10001526_pt1 | contig 22083 bp, 8 predicted proteins | sample III_Bog_N1_1_FD_198767 | JGI IMG/M metagenome (GOLD analysis project Ga0302271, IMG submission 198767) | Peat permafrost microbial communities from Stordalen Mire near Abisko, Sweden - III_Bog_N1_1 | ecosystem: Environmental > Terrestrial > Soil > Wetlands > Peat | place: Sweden: Abisko... | reverse complement strand
ACCTCAGAACAGGAAGAAAAGTGAATTTCTCTGACAAGAAAAATTAGCTGAAAGAAACAATCAAAGAATTAGCTATTTAATATCTCAGCTATATATCTATCTTTTAGCACCCAATGATCTTAATTTGAAAGATATTGAAAATAGTCAAAGGAGCTTAACAAATTAGAATCTAAAATATTGATTGAAAATAAATGTTAATTATTGTATTATGATAATTATTTTGATGGAATTCAGTAGGAAAAAAAAACAAACGAATTTAAGTATTCTTTGAGTGATATCAAAAGAGAGGGAGGCTTTGCAATTAAGAAAGGGAATATTAGTCCACAATTTTTGATAAAAATATTCGTTTATTTGAAGAAGATTTTCTAACAATATGTTGTGTCAGTACAGTACTTCTTCATTTTTTTCCTTTTTTGTCATCTTTTTTAGGTTTGGATTTTTTCAATGGATCTTTCTCATATGCAACCCAAGGAACTCTAAACTCTGGGAGGAACGAAATGCCTTGCTTCTTTGTTTTTGTTAGATTCCTTGAGGCCTGAAAAGATTATTACACAAATCACAGTTAACCCCATTAAATTATGTTAGTTTTATATAAAAAATAATAAAAATGATCTTTTAAATCTTACAGTAGCTGTTCTGATATGGAACTAACCTAGCTCTAAATCAAATATCGCTTCAGCTATTTCAAAATACGAAGAAGCTTCAAGATTCCTGTTGAGTTTCAGCATACAGCAGCCTAGATTATTATAAACAGTTGCTGTTTCTATGTTATCACCTCCGATTGAAACTTCCCTGATTTCTCGTGCTTTGAGGTAGCTTCTCAATGCAAGTTAGTATTCCTCCATTCGGAATAGAATCCCACCTAATCCACAAAATGGTAGGGCTTTATCAGGAGAGTCCATTCCAAGTTTATCGGAGTATTGTTTGGAGGAAAAAAATGAAGAAAGTGATAGATCATCTCTTCCTGCAGCTTGAAACAGTGAACCTTTGAAATATTCAAAGAATATCTCGTTTTAGATGGTCAGATCTGAGCGATCTTCAGCGTTCAGCCATGAATCATAGCAAGCATTGAGATTCTCCAGAGATGCAGCGAAATTCTACTAAGCGAAATTTAACAAAGAACCTTCTAAGAGCCTCTTAGATTCTGCAGGGATATTCTAGGGATATATCATCTAAAGAAAGCAAAATGGAAGAAATAATTAGCAATTAATCAAGGGATTATAAAAATTTAAAAAGTCCAAATCCTATCAGTTTACTTCTTCTAGGATCACAGGAGCAGCTTCAATATGACTCATAACTCCTGATTATTAGTGTATTTAATATGGATTGTTGAATTCAAGTTGATCGTTGTATTTCTAGAAATGATCGTAAGTTGTCGCAGGCGGCGGAGTAGGCTTACCTTCCCATCTTATTTCCCTTTCTTCTTCTTCCCCTGCTTTTTTAGGTTTTTTCTTAGGATCAGCTTTTTCTGCTTTTTTTGTTTTATCCACAGGAGGCTTTGGAGGCTGTTCTCCAATGACTTTTGGAGTGAATTTCGTAATATCTACTACTTATTTAGTTGGCTGAGCAAACCCAAAAACACATACATTTCAGTAAATTTCTATCTATTTTTCCCTGGAAATATAATTTACTTACTTAATATGTTGGAGGAATTGGTGGTAACTCTGCTAGTAGTGTTTTATGGATAGCTTCTAGTTCATATTTCATTGCAATACCTTCTCCGAACCTCTAATTGTTTTCAATAGCCTGTAGTAGTTTCATAGGCTAATCAAAATACTTTTCTTCAGGATCTTCAGTTTTTCCTTTTTTCAACCCTGTTGCACCGTTTGTCCCAGATGATAACTATTACCCATTCGAACCTTATGTATTCTATTTGTCTTCATCTTTGTCCTTTTTTTGTTAGGACGAGTTTTACGATTACACTGGACAATAGAGTTTGTAAAGATATAGAGTCATGTATTTATTAGCTTTTTTGAAGAATTCCCAGTCATTTTACTGTGTTTTTGATCTAATCCCAAGGATATTACTGAAATATCTACATACTGCATCATATTAATCTCTATCTTTCTTGATTTGATCCTTAGAAGTATGATCGATTGCAAGCTTTCCTAAAACCATACAAAACTCAAAATAACTCAAGCATGGATCACCTTCGTATCTTGATGTTATTAACTTCTTTCCAATGTCCTTTTCAGCTATTTTTTTGATTGTTTCACCAGAATAAAAATGCTACTCAGGGTTATTGAAAGGAGGCTAGAAACAAACAAACAAAAAGTTTTAGAATTTAGTAAGTAAAGGAATAATTTAGACAAAAATAGGGGGTTTGTTTTCTTACGACAACTCTCATTTAGACATCTGAGTATGCTTCTGGTGTAAGCTAAGCTGGCAAGATACTAGCATCGAGAAGTAGCTTCACCATGCTCATTGAACTCATTTTCTTGTTCAACATGCCAAGCTCTTCCCAACTCAACATCTAATCAAACAAACAATAAATGAATTAATTACATAACTAAAGGGATTTTTCGTTTCTTTTGTTTATTTGTGTATTTGTCGGTGTATACAATTTGCTATTTATCGTAGTTCTCTGAGATATACGCAGTGAATAATCTTTTGAGATCTTCATCGTAGTCTAAAATCGCTTCAATGACTTATTCATGGAGTAGCTTCTTATTCGATTCATCTGGGTTGAAAGTCCTGTGAAATGGGAGATTAGCTTATGCTGATTTCTTCCTACCTACTGGCTGCTCTATCATGATCTACTCCAGATATTTCTCAATTGGGTTCTTTTACCCATGGAAATACTACTTCCCTACGTTTTTGAGAAAGTTCTCAAATCTAAATTTACTCATTTTCCCTGGCGCAGATTCCTTCGCAGCTTCTTATATTTTCTTCATTTATCGCAAATCAGTTGTAATTTCAGGTTGCTTTTTCTCTTCTTTGACATCTTCATCGACTGCTCGTTAGTAGTTCTCGAGATAGAATTTCAACCCAAACCCATTTCGGATTAACCCTTTCTCGAGGAGGAGCATAAGTAATTCTGAGAACTTCAGATTGTTCTGCTCGGTTTTTGCAGAGTTTGAATACAACACTTCGATTTTCTTTTCTTCAGAAACTTAAAACTAAAATCGAACTCCATTGTTCTAAGATTGTTAGTTAAGCTGTTGTGACTATGTTGCATCTTCGCTACCCATTTTGTCAAACTCTCCAAAAAAACAAGACTGACAAAGATAACAACAAAGAATTTTTGATTAGACTCTTCTTTGAACTTTAATTATTAAAAGATAAAACCATCCTGAAGGGGCATAATTGATTAAAATCATCATCTTGAATAGATAAAGAGAGAGAGACAACTGCTTCAACTTGATTAAGAAATCATAAGTCAAAAAAAATAAAGCAGCCCTATGAGCAATCATTCCTTAATTATTCCTCAGTTGATTTCTAAGTGTTCTTCTAGATTAAACCATCCTAATTACCTATTTATATTTCTGACATGCCAGCCAGCCATTTTAGTGATTACAATTTTACAAAGAATATTGAAGATTTTTTTACTTTTAGCAATTCAAAGTAACAAACGAAATGCAAATTATTTAGTAGATCAAATATGAAAGTTCCTTTTTATGAATTAAAAGCAAGATGAGAATAATCTTGTGCTTTTAGAGGAAATCAAACTTAAACTTGTATGCTTCATCTCAAGGTTTCTGGATGCTTCTTCCTTGTTGATTCTTAATTTCTCGAGTTATTCTATTTTTCCATAGCTGGAAAACACCAAAGAGAACAACGGGTGTTTCCCTGGAAAATACACAGAAATCGACGAGGGTGGAGCTTTTAATTACCTTCCACTATCATCATCATCATCTACCAAGATAAAATATCAAAAAGAGAAACAATAAAGATCAAATTTAACTCTAATGATAAGTTCATTTTCTTTGGTTTCGAGATAGACTCAAACCAAGTCTCTTAGCAGACTGCTACTCAAGGCTTCTATTGGATTTGGAAAGATCACAGATCTTAAAAACATCTCCAAAACCCCTACCCACAGCTAGGAGTTTGACTTCTTTGTGATCGGTGGTGGTTCAGGTGGATTAGCGGCAAGTAAAGAAGCTGCGTAACTTGGTGCGAAAGTTGGATTAGCTGATTTCGTAGCTCCAAGTCCTGTAGGCACTAAATGGGGTCTAGGTGGAACATGTGTGAATGTCGGCTGCATCCCTAAGAAACTAATGCACTATGCTGCTGGATATGGAGACAGCTACGAGCGATAATAAATCGCTGGATGGAAAATAAACCCTGCAGAAATCAAGCATGACTGGAGTTAGCTTGTGGATCGAGTGCAAGAGAATGTCAAGCGCACTAACTTCGGATATAGAGTTGCACTCAGAGACAATAAAGTAGAGTACTTCAATGCAAAAGCTGAGTTCATAGACAAACACACATTGACTTTAAATTCGGCTAATAAATCCATACCTCCAATTTAAATCAAAGCGAAGAACATTCTTCTGAGTCCTGGAGGGAGACCAAAGTTCTTAGATCATGTTGATAAGTCGCTAGTTATCACCTCTGATGATCTCTTTAGTCTTAACAAACCACCAGGTATTAACAATTAGGATAATATCTCAATTAATCTCAAACCATTTCTCTTATTTTGTTTATTTTCTCCAAATAGGCAAAACCTTAATTGTTGGTGCATCATATATCGCATTAGAATGTGCAGGTTTCTTGAATGGATTAGGATACGATGTGACAGTGCTATACCGTTCATAAGTCCTTCGTGAATTTGACTCTTAAGTTGCTGAGAAACTCTAAGCTTTTATGACACATCATGGTGTGAAATTTGTTCGAAGTGAAGTTAAGAATCTGCAGAAACAAGGTGAGGACTAGCGATTAGTATAATTCACTGATAGTGCTATCCCTGATGAAGTATTTGACACTGTGTTATTGGCGATTGGAAGGGTCCCAAATACACATGATATTGGAATCGATAAGATTGGTGTGAAGACTCATAAATCAAATTCAAAAGTCATCGCTGATGATCTAGACAAAACATCCGTTGATAATGTCTATGCTATTGGAGATGCTGTACAAGGTATATTTAAGGTTTAGATATTTGAATGGAAAGTTGGAATATGTGATTGGATATTGTTGGATAATTGAATTCTTTTTTAGGAAGAATGGAATTGACACCTGTTGCTATCAAAGCAGGAAAACATTTGGCGTAAAGGCTGTTTAATAAGGGAAGTGAAAGTGTGGATTATTCAATCGTTCCTACTACGATTTTCACACCTTTGGAATACTCCTCTATTGGGTTAACTGAAGCATAAGCGCTGAAGAAGTATGGCGAGGAGAATGTGTAGAGTTATGTGTCTAAATTCAAGCCATTAGAATGGGTGCTCTCCGAGAAGGATTCTGCTTCTCGTTCGTTTATCAAGTTGATTGTGAATAAGAAAGATGAAGAACGTGTGATTGGATTGCATTATCTCGGACCTTAAGCAGCAGAAGTTGCATAGGGATTTGCAGTTGCAATGTAGATGGGAGCGAAAAAGAAAGATTTCGATAAGACTATTGCAATACACCCGTCATCGGCTGAAGAATTGGTATTGCTAAAGTAAATCAAAGGAGTCAGTGAGACTGATGAATGGCTATGCTGTGGATGATAAATAGATAAATAAATAGCTGTATTGTGTATGTGTTGATATGTATTTTCAGGGATTCCTTTGATTTTAGAATGGATATTAACTGTAAAGGGAGAAAGGGGGGGGGGGGGTTATTGAAGTGTCAGGATTAGAGCTTCAAAGAGTTTTAGGAAAGAGATGTTTGTTTTGATTTCGTTGGGAGATTGATTGATTCAAGGGTGTTAATGCAGCTTTAGGAGGGACAATGATTTTGACTTAAAAGAAGGAATGAATCAAGAAATAAATAAATAAAACTGTTTGTGTGTGATTAGTAAGCTATTTCGATCATACAAGTTAGAAATTGAAGAGTTTATTTTTAACTAAAATATCTCTGAATTTGAGGGGAATTCAAAGAAATAATAATAATAATCTATTTTATTGGGTGTTTCATCCTTTTTTAATCATTAATACATACGAGTCAAACACTAATAGCTCATAGAAAATAAGAATATATCTACAACCATGGCTGACTTTACATACAACGATTACTTGCTGCATAAAGTCGTCTAGCCATTCTCTTTGCGAGGCTAGAACTTTGAGACTAGTTCCTTAAAGAAGAACATCCCTTTGTATCTAACTCGCTAAGCTGGAAAAGTTCGTGAGAAGTTTGGTAATCTTGACTCGAAGTAGCTCATCACGAAGCAAGCAGTGCAATTGCCACAGAAGTTCCTAGAATTGGAGTAGCAATTTGATTTGCCTGAAGTGAAGCGAAGAGGGATAGATACAAACATAGGGTTGAAGAGAGATCGTATTCTACCTGATGAAGGGGAAATAGATGGGAAAGATGATGCAATTCTCCGATCGATAAAGAATCGGATTGCGATGGAGAAATATGAAGATGATTTCTTTGTGTTAACTGAAGCAGCTAGGCAGACAAATGCAAAGAAAGCTGAGAAGTTATCAGTAGGGAAATAGATAAAGACTGTCCTGCAAGAGAAAGTCAATGAAGATTAACTTAAAAAGCTCTACAGGAAATATATTCTAGAAACAATGAAGAAGAACATCTCAGTTGATAAAAAAACGCAAATGTTCTCAAAGTAAGGATGATATTAGAGATTTAGGGGGGAGAGACATTGATTCGATGAAGTTCTATCGCTTTTGATAACTCATTGTTCATTGATATCTTTATAGATAGCACGAAATCCATGGTGGATCACTGCAATTCATTGAGAAACGTGCCTTTCAAGGAGGATCAAGTACTGATATACAAAAAGTGATTCACAGCAGTAATAATGGCAACAATGGTGAAGGGAATACTAACAATGCTAACTAGAAGCTGAGAAAAGAAGAGACTTTATCTGAATTTGTGTTGATGGAGGAGAATGAAATAGTAGATAATAAAAAGGAGTAGATAAACCCATTAGAGGTAGATTAGCTTAAGCATGATAAGACTAAGGTAAACTACAATAATAATAACTCAGGAGGTCGAATGGTGATGGTGAATAAAACGAATTCGATGATGATTCCATCAGTGCGTTAAGTCAGTGCAGAGATAAGTTCTTCAGACGAAGAAGGCAATACTGAAGATGACAATGACGCGGGCATTTCTAAATCGTCGAAGTAGAATTTACTTAGATTAAGAGAGATTAACAAGAAATAGCAGTAATACAAGCAGAACAATAAGATTAGTGATAAGAATCATATTAAGAATATATGCTAATATTTCGATTTGAGCATTCTAAAGCTATTTAAATTGGAAGATAAAATGAAAGGAGCAGAGTAGCAAGTGTCGAAGAAACTAACGGATATATCACTGAACAGTGAAGACTCATAGCCTGAGTAGAATTTGTTTGATTCATCGCTCGATGATGATAATGATGAAAATAATAATGGAAATGAGAATAATAGTAATAGTAGTTCAGTAGATTCTTCGTTTAGGCGACCGAAAAAAATTAAATAAACTAATATGTAAGAGAATTTGAGTGGATAAACATCACCTAAGCACTAGATTATTAGCAATAAACTGAAAGGAGATATGACTAACTTTAAACCATTCATGCAAGTGATTAATAAAAGAGAAGATGATATTTTGTATGACAGGATAAGATATGAGAATGAAGAGAATCTAGTGAATGAATAAGATGAGTAGATTATTAGGAAAGTTATTAATTTAGAGAACTAATAGGAATTGTACTCACGGTATGTGCAGAAGAAGAAAAAGAAACTAGAATTGGAATATTTAATAGGGCTCAAAGAAGGTAAAGGAAGTATTAGTGATGGTTAAAGTCATAATTAAATTGGGAATAATAATAAATTATGGCCGAATAATTCAACCTAAGGATTGATGGGTACAGGTGGGAAACAGTAGTTACAAGAGATTTAAGAATAATCTTAATAGGAAAATGCAGTACAACAGGAGAACAAGTAATTTATTACTGGATTAGGGAAAACTATTGGATAGACAAATAAATCTAGCAATATTAATAATTTAAATCACTCCTCAACGAGATTCATATAAATAATCTAAACTGGATAAGCACAACAGTAGGATTAGAAGATGAGTACTAATGGATTTACTAATAGCTAGAGATAGGTTAAGCTGTAAAAATAACCGAGTAATATAAGTTAGAAGTTATTACATTAAAGCTCATTATCGTCATAGTAATCACCGTAGTTTTAAAATTAGAATGGTTTAGATAAAAGCTAATAGCTTTACAAGTAACAATAGATGACTTCTTAGTCGTTTTATATGGGTAAAACGATTGAATCTTCAAGGAATATCAAGACAACGAAATAAAATAACGAATAATCGAAATCTTAATTTGAGACATCTTCTTCTTCATATCTATTGCCGTAAGTTGATAATATAAATAATCATCTCTTCGCGAGGAGGAGCTTTAACTCTTACAGACTACAAGATGGTAAGCCAATTCATGAATAATCAGTTCTGGCGTTTCTAAAAAGTGACTATAAACTCACGGAATCTATGAATAATAAGATGATACATTCACCGAAATAAACAATGAACACGTAGTAATCCAGCTGCTCAACTGAACATCCAAATAGGAGATTGTCCAAATCAAGATTAAATTATCTATCCTCACCGAAATATGGGATTGAGTATTAGAATTTCAACTTTTCATAGAATTTACTTAGTTTTATTATCTATTTGGTTGCTTTTTTTCTTCTGAAATTAGGTTTGAGAACCCATCTTCTTCTTCTTCGACACAGCAAGTCAATGGGATGCTTTAAAGACGAAACCATAACAACAATAGTTAAAAGCAAAAATTCTTCATTTCAGCTACATAAAGCCCTCATGAGAAAACTCCCTTAGCTTCAGCAAATTTCAGCACAGCTCGTAAGGAAAACAAAGAGGAAGTCAACAAAATGAAGTGCGAATTCCTGAAATTCTTCGATTCATGCTTCGAGAAAAAACATGAATTCTAAGAAGAAAAGCATGCACTGAGAATGGAAATCAGTGATTGGTATTGCAATAGCCAAGCAGATCTCAATAGATTATTCACGAACACAGGACCATAACTGTCGACTCTCTCCCCTGAGTTCAAAGCATTTATTGAGCAAAAAAGTTTTTAAAAGAAACTTTTTAACTATCTCATCAACTCCATGGAACCCAAAGATAGATAAATGGCGGTATATATGTACAAATAAGACAGGCAGCTAGATGACATGTGAAAATAAAAAAATGGACACAAGAGAGAAGAAGGAGGGATATTTGAAGAAAAAAAAGAAAAAAAGTTGAAGATATTTTTTTTTCTTTCAAATGCATTCTCTAACATTTTAACAGTGCAATACAGACAAACGTTATTTTAGATGCATGTAAGATACCATAGATAAATAAAAGAGAGAGAGAGAGACAGATTTATATTAATATTAAGAGATTTTAGAAGTTGTTTAAGAAATTACCAAAATCAAAAGTGGCTTTGTAATTCAAAAGAGAAAGAAATTTTAATTATTTGAAGCAAAAACAGATGGAAAGATGCTCGATTTAGCTGAGATATTTTGGCGATAAATTGCTTGAAAAGTGCTTAAATGTGCTAGTATTTCACTGCCATGTCTGATTAGTTAACTTGGATTCAATAGATTTGCATGATAGTTTATTATTATTCCCTCTATTTTTTTGTAGGTTATCTTGCTTCTCTCAGAACTCTTTATCCCATTCTGGATCTTTAGCCATTGATTTATTATATTTAATTTTGCTGATTTCTTATTCTTATTTGATTTTCTGTATTGTTTGTTTATTTTCTTTGAATTTTGCATCGATGAACTCTTGTGTTATTAATTTCTCAGCTGGAGGAATGAATGGTGGATCGATTGTTTTATTGTAGAGTCCATCCCATTCGAAACTATCAAACCAAGGATTTGTCTTCAGAGCTGCATAAGACCCTCCTAAACGTAATTCAGGTTGTTTTTAGAGCAGTTATTCCATGAAAAGTTTGGCTTTTCTGTCTTTCAAAAATCCAGGAAATTTCAATGGCTAATTGTTGATTTCTTCATATATCTCATACGGATCTGATGCTTCTTCAGCATACGGGACCATTCCACACATGAACTCATAAAGACATATCCCAACACTCCATAAATCAGCACTGTAAGTATATCCTTTTCCTTTGATAATCTCCGGTGCCATGTAATGAGGAGTACCAATTATCGTGAAAGTTCGAGCAATTTATTTACTATTATTTAGATTCATTAGCTTTGCTGCTCCCATGTCGATAAGATATAGATATCCAGTGTGATCTACCATGAGATTCTCTGGTTTTATGTCTCTGTAGATGATTTATTTCGAATGCAAATACTCTAAAGAAAGAATCAACGAAGACGAATAGAACTAAGCATCGAATGTTGACAGCAATCCAATGTCTCTAATGGCATCAAATAGTTCCATCCCTGAGATGAATTTCAACAGAAAATACACGCTTTATTCGTCTTTGAAAGTCCTAATTAATGGCATAATAAATGGGAAATCTATTAATTACAAGACATTCTTCTCCGACAGAAGATGCTTCTCTAAACTCTACTAAATGATCTGCGCTTTGCTGACACTTTTCAGAGCATACAACTCCTTTGTGTATTTTCTTCGGACGAGATAGACACTCCCGAATTAGCCCTCTCCAAGCTTCTTAATATACATTAAATCTTCTAATTTCATATCTGAATAGTCAACTCTCTTTTTTTCTTATTTCATTTGAACTTCATGGGAATTCACACTCTTTTTTATGGCAGCCATGATCTCCCCTCCGATACACTTATTGAACTGCTTAAACGAAATAATCGACAATACTGCATCGGATCCAACAACTACTTAGGTATCTAATTTAATATTTTAGTTTGCACCAGGTAAATACTTTTCACCAAACATTTATCCTCGATCTGCAATGAGTTCACTGACAGATCCACCTGATACGATATTCCCTTCGATCACAGCGATGAGTTAATCACAGTAGTCGCCTGGTTCATAGAGAATCGTCCCCGCTTTGTAGCTGGAGATTTTTGTGTTCATCAGAAGTTTTTCGATTTAAATCTTGGTTAATTTCAGAATCAGTGGACAGTTATTATACGTCCATCTTTACTTATTCAAGTAGACGATCTTTTAGATCTAATTTATCAAATGAAAGATAAATATTTATTCAAAAATGAAGAGAATCAAAGAAATTAAACATATGAAAAGAAAAGAAAAATAATTTGTTATGTATATTTGACTTACCTTGCCTCCTAGAATTCTTGTGAGATCGTCACGTCCAAGAGAAAGCAACTTAACCTCTTCATCTGCTTTGACTGAAGCTGCTCTTGTGGATTAAGCATATAGAGCTTGCTCCCCAAATGAATCATTTTAATATAAATTCCTTAGCAAAGTATTATCCTTCCAGACTGAAACTTTCCCTTGTTTAATGAGATAAAATGAATCTGCTCTATCTCCTTCTGCGACAATGATGTCTCCAGCTTTAAATCTCACTGAAATAAGCGCTGCAGCAATAGAATCTTTTTACTCATTATTCATGAAACTAAAAAATTAGACACTCTCCATAAATTTTCTGTTTGTCATGGAGTCTCTTTAGACAATTTCTTCGACGGTTTTTCTAAAAGTCTTCCGATCGATCACCCAAAACAGACAATCCGTCTTACATTTCACACTGGCACTTCTAGGCGCTGAGTACAACAGGGCTAACTCACCAATACCAATCCCAACAGATAATTCTTTTTTCTCTGAGCCATCAATTTCAATCCCTATTTTTCCACTTTTAATAACAAAGAATGCACTTGCTTTGTCACCTTATTTGAATAAATATTATCCTTTCTTCGTAGAGCATAAGAACATCTGTTTAAGAACTTCTGCGACTTGTTCTTCCGCTAAAGAGTAAAATACAGAATTATTGCTAAGACTATCAATCACAAATTAAATTTCCTCCGCTGTTGGTTTTTTGTCAATTTTAACATACTGCTCAGTGGCTACTTCTTCGTCCTTTGCATTCAACCTGTTGTTCACTGCTAAGTCTTTTCGCTACTTCCTTTCGACTGCTACCACATTCGTATCTTAGAAATAACTTTCATTCCCATCATTGATGTTATTTTAAGTTCCATGGGTATTTCCCATACCTGGAATGGATTTTCCAAGTAGCTCGCTAAGCTCAATAGAAGCACGATGTCCTCCTCCTCCAGCTATTTTACGCACCGAAACGCTGTTTTGTTTGTTTAGCTTCAGTTGGATGATTTGCTGTTGCTAAGATAATTAAGATCCACTTTATTTGAGGATGGACAAACTAAGAGAACCAGAATGTCTTAGATTGCTTGTTTTCATGATTCTTGTGTTTTATTTTTAACTAAGCCCTCCAACAGCGTCACTTTCATCTTAATTACTATGGTCTTGATTGTTGTTGTAGTTATTATCTTTGATACTTGTGGTGTAGTGCTTGTTTTTAGAGTTAGGCTAAGTATTTTCAGCAGTTTTATTTTACGTACTTTTGTCAATCTAAACTGGTAGCACCTTTGAGTTCACACCGCAACCCATTTTGTTCAATATATTTATCCTCGACTTATCCTTTCAGTAGTCTATTTGTCTGTCGTAACCTTGTTTAGTCCTTTAAAGTTGTTAGATGTTTTTCGTGTTTTTGTTATCCTTGATTGTTTGTTGTTTCGTCTTTTGAAAGCTCGAATAATTAATTAATGCTAATAATACTGATCTTCATTGAATCTTGCCAAGACTTAACACTTCGTATCATATATTTAATAAAATTCATTTGCTTGAAACAAAGTACACAATTTATTAAAATCTAGAGATTCACCTCCGTTAAACTCACTATCTATCATATTGACTTTTTTTTTGAATCCCCTAAATTTGGGAGTGGCTTACTCGTGAAATTTTTGTTTCATCAGCTTTACCCCATTTAGCGTTCTTTTGATTTTCACCAGTCTTTGACTCTACATACTGTCTCACCCTTTCACCCCACCCTTCTTCTAGATTGTATTTTTCAAATTTCTATTAATTCATTTGATAATAGTATGAGGTTACTTAATGAAAATCAATTGACTTTTATCTAAAATGATTTGCTACTTTGAAAGTCAATTTTAAGTGGTCCTCAAACTAGTCTTTTAAACGATTCTTTCCAAAGAATTATTACAAAAAACAAGTAAATTTTTTGTATCTAAATTGATGAAAAGTAAGAAGAGAAATTGCTAAAGATTCATTCAACTGAGCTTCAAAATAGCAGCTAATTTTTTAAATTGAATTGGGGGGGGGGGAGAGGAGTCAAATAGAGTTCTCAGACATCAACCTGATAGGTTATGCTAGCACTAGTAGACATTTTTTCTCTCAAACAAACTCAATGGAAATAAGATCAACAATAAGTGCTACAGACAAAAAAGGACAGATCAAAACTCTAAATAAAGATAAAAACTCAATTTGCTTGCAATAATGAAGATCAGCTTAAGGAAAACAATTATCTAATGAAAGAATAACAAAAACTGATAAAAAAATAATTATTTGTAAAATCAGCTCTTAGGCTTATTTCAGCCAGAAAAATTCAAAAATAGCAATCGGTAGACCACAAATTTCAATGCACAATCGATGTGCCTAAATAACCTTAGCAGTCAACTCATAAACAACTCCAACTCAGGATAAACAAACTTAAATAAAATGAAAATCCTTAAAATTTCTGGAAAAATACTTTAAAGAAATTAATACCCTTCACCAGAGACAATCTTGAAGCTTAAGAAGTACTACTCTATTCTGGGAGAAATAATAATTATTTCAATTTTAATTACTTCAAGAATGTACTCTCTCATGGCTTGTTTCTCAAGTAAAAGATACTCAAAATTCTTACCAGACTTCGACCCTAAACTTCAAATCAATTCAGACAAGCTATCGTGGGAATCCTGATAAGATGTTTCCTGCGGGCTTTTAGTAAGAATGAAATCTAATTCTCCTTCACAATCTACGAGATTTAACAAAAAAACAGAAACATCCAAAGCAAATAGATATTTCTCCAAATAATAAAACCTCCTCTCTGTGGATTACTTACTCAGCCTCTAAAAATATTTACTTAACAATATTTCCTAACATCTAATAATTAGTTCTAGATGCATCATAGATTTCCAAATGCAATTTAAAGATGAAACTGTTTGTTTATCTTGTAGGATATTTAAAAATCAATATTTTTAAATACAACAATATTCAGATTATTTTCTAATAATTGGGCACATTTAATAATAATTTTTGTAGTATTTAAAGACAAAACAATTTTGATCAATTTAAAATCAATAATTAAGAAAGTTTTTCAACTTGCTAATCTCCTAATGTATTTCTAGTCTTCTCCTTGTCCTTTTCTTTCTTTTAATTACCAACCCACAATTAACCATTGCCTTAATATAAGTATCATTTAGTTTTTTTATTTATATTATTTTCATTTTTTAAACTGATTTCCAAAGATAAGGAAGCAAAGAGCTAAAAAAGTAAAAAATCTTAACTGTATTCTCACTCTTCAGACATTGCAGAATCAAAAAATAAAAGAAAGAAATCTCTAATAAAAACTAAAGCAAATATCTTAATGTTTTTACACTTCTTAGTTTGTCCTATCTTTTTTCTGAACAATTGATGCCTTAAGTTTTAAAAATTAGTTTGTTTTAGAACATTTTGATTCATTCCAATTTTTCATTTTCAATAGAGTAATTTTTTTATCTTAATAATTCAAATTTTACGTCTATTCATAATCAAAAGGATGAATGAAAAGACAAACTGTTTAAAATCAAATCATTATATTAAAAATAATATGAATAATTTAGAAATATCATTTCTGAAGAATGATAAAAATAATTACAAGTTTTAAGATGATAATTGTAAACAATAATTATGTGTAAGGAAACTCTGATTAATATTTTAAATCACTTGAGAGGTGCTCTTTTATGCTAAATCATGCAGCAGCTTAATGCCAAATCTATTGAGAATATTAATTTATGATTATCTTTTTTTCTTATTTTGCAGATTCAAAATTGTTTTTTCTATTTCATTACCTTTTTCCTCTAATGAGCCATTTTTATACGTTTATTATTATGCATTTAGATATCAAATAACATTTAATGCTCAAATTCAAATGTAGCTTTAAAACTTTCTAAACCAAAAATATTTTGACCTATTGAACACTCTGAAAATCCTATCATTACTGTGATGATTATCCTAATCTAGTGTTCGATTAGGTTGATCTAAACCAAAGACATTATTTCATGCCTAATCTATGATTTCAAAGATAATTATCAAAATTTCCAAGGAACATAATAAAATTACCATAAATTGACATGAATTTATTTAAATGGCTGAATTATCTCAGAAGTTAACTGATTGATAATTTAATGAACTATTAATTGAAACTCATAGGATTATTAGAACAGCAGCTTCTTTGAAGAAAAAAATAACAAAAATAGAAGATTCACTTAATTCTATGCAAAATGGGTTGTTCGTCATTTTAAGTTTTCAAAAAGTAAAAATTTATTGATTTCGATGATTTTATTCTTCTTATTCTTCTTCTACTTCACTTAAAAGTCTTTTATGCAGATGTATTTGTTTCTTGCTGTTTGTTTTGTTACCATATTATGGCTTAATATTAAATCGTCCATTATGCCTTAACAAATAAAATAAAACAATTAATCCTCTAATAATCATTTGTTTTGTATTGAATTCTCAGAGTTGTTCGATGAAATCTTGTTTTTTAATGGCTCTAAATTATTCAGATTAATTTCTAGGAAACTGAACAAAATCATTTGAAAAATCAGCTAATTTTAATAAAAAAGATTGATAATCTATCCAAGTCAAAGAAATGAAAGCTATCTGTTTGATTCTCTTGGTCAGTTCATTGATTTAGTTAGTCTTTAGTTTCACGTAAATCTAAATAGATTGCTTAACAGCATAAAATCTACCTGATTGCAAAAATAATAAGATTTCTCCTGAAATCTGCAAATCCGACCTTGATAACGTAAAAAAGTGTATTGAAAATTGCAGGAATACTAACTAAGATTGTGAAGTTGGATAGTGTGTTTCATAAAAATGTTCAGCATAGAATCAAGAAGTAATCGAATACAGGGATAACATAGTACAATGCACGAAGTTAATAGGGAAAGGATTAGTTATCCCTGGTTTATTGTGGTTAATAACGTGTGTAATATTAGTCTGAGTTCTCGGGGTTGGTTAGTTGATTAGTTTTCCAATAGATTAAGGAAATTATGCCTTTATGTCTGTGAGTGTGCATGTATGCATGTTAAATGAGCGATTCTCATGGTAACTTTTTGAAATCATTTTAAAATCATGATTGAGATTATTCTAAAAATAAATCTGATATTCATGCAAAATTGATTCCATTAATGTGCTATTTGAAAATTAATCCATCAAAGGGAATAAATAGAATATCGAAATGTGTGTTGTCATTCATTTGAATTAAAAAAAGAGAGAGATTGATATGCAAAATAATCTAGCAAATTAAATCATCAAACATCTTATTTGATAATCATAATTAAAATAGATATTTAACCAAAAACAGACAAAATAAAAGCAACCAATTAATTTTCAATTTATTTTTGTCCGTACTGATTTTGTTTGGACGTATTTTAGGATAAATAGATTATTTTAGCAGTAAATATTGTTATTTCTAACTTAATTTTACTTTTTTATTGGTGTTTAAGGATATTCAAGTTAAATAAAATGCTTGATTTTCCATTGAAGCATTCCTTTCACTTTAACTAAGAATTCTAAGAAAACATATGGAATTCAGAGTATATTCTAGTTAGTAAAGTATCATAGTACTTTTGAGAGCTCAGAAACAGAATCAGTCTATCACTTGATCGGATAATAGAAAGAAGAACGCTTAGAGGTATTTTATCCTTGCAATTCAAGATAAACTCAAGCAAATCGGATACGGAATTTGTGTTTTAAATCGAGATAAATTATTCTGTGATTGTTGAGATATTCTGAAGAATCTCCTTAGGAGGACAAGAAGAAAGAGAAAGATTGTTGTTGTTGTTGTTGTTGTTGTTGTTATATTGAAGCCCATTTTAGAAGAACCGATCCTAAGAAGAAGGATAGTTACTACTATTCTAGCCTTGTGTTTCAAATATAATTGATTCCATTTATTTTTTTAACTCATAGAAATGTTGTAATAATTTTGCTCTACCTTTATCTGAGAATTTCCTGACTTGCGCAATGATTTCTCTGAATTAATTATGCCAGCATTCCATTAATAATTCTTAGAAAAACAAACCTTAAGCTTGCTGCTGGTATTTTTGTTATTCTCTTAGAATCTCTTTGATGAAAAACAACGAATTATCAATGTAAATTGGTTTTACTACTTCAACAAAATACTCCGCTGGTTTCCAGTTAATTGCATCGAAATCACTAAATAATCGTTCTTTTTAAATCGAACTATCAATGTAATCTTTGACGATGAGTAAACCTAGTTCTTTCAAAGCCATAGCTAGTTCTTCATTGAATATTTTTCTTGTGAATTGCTGTGCTGAAATCGCTGTATCTACGAGACTTAATTAATGAAAAAGAGTGCTCTCAGCCATTTACATGAATCGAATAATTGTATTAATACTTTCTTTAGCAGATAATCGTTGCTTTAAATCGAATTCAATCATCACAAGGAGATTATCTGAATCTGCAAAAGAAGAACTAAATCCAGGAGATTATTGCTGTTGTTTTTCAGCTCTTGACATGGTGAATATGTTCAGATCTGGAGTTGGCATGCCGCAGAATAAAATATTATTATTATCTGCTGGCTTGCTCCTAGCTTTATTGCTGAAATCGGAAGCATTATTATTCCTAAAGCTGATGAATTAGTTAGTTATTTTGGATTCGGTGTCACTTTTTTATTCAGAATTCAAAGATATTTTAGTGAAAATGCGCTTTAGATTAGGAAATTTCGAAGATTAGATTGCCTTGAAATGCACTTTTTCCAAGGATTAGAGTAATCGCTCTTATTCTAAAATGGATGGACAAATACTTGGCAATGTTGATAGATCTTCGAAGGAATCAGATAGGATATCTCTAGTGATCTTTCTAATGAACAAACAAGATATTTGATATATATATTCTTCAGTCATTTTTTGAGCTTCTAACAGAACTTCGTAGGCAATAGGGGTCATAACCTAAACAAGCTAGAATATCTTAAACATACTATCAACTACTGCAAGACTACTGGAACAGCATTACAATGGTGATCTTTATTGGGTATGTTGTGAGTTATTCGAGTTATTACTATTTTGGAGAGATTTTAACAGTGGAATTTCCTTGTTATTAATATTCATGTTATTAAACGAATAAGGGTTTTTAATAAGTGAAGTTTAAATATTTGCCTGCTATGCAAGAATATTTGGTTTATGGTTGAAACTGAATAACGATGAATCAAGATCTTCAACTGGCGCATCTGGCTGTATCATCTCTATCTACGTTAATTATCTCGGTTAAGGCACAATAGCAAAGACTTAATTTACTCGATAGTTAGCTAAAATAGTTGGAATCTACTGGCTTTGAGCTAAATTATTAATGGGATTAGTTGCTCCACTATTGACTAGATTTCTTAGATAATTGTTGTTATTCACTCCAGAGTTGAATATTCGTTTTGCTTGTTCGTTTTAATTTTTTCTCAATTAGAAAACTAACTTCTGGAGATATTCTTCATCAAGCTGTTAGTTTACCCAATTATCTTATTTGACTGCTTTCCTTAGATTCAGATTGAGTTCTTTAGCTGCTTTTTACAGCTACTTAACTAATTTTATTTTCAGAACATTTGATATTTCATTTGGAACGCTTCCATGAAATTCTTTAAGGACTACCATGAACTAACTTATTAAGACTATTACTCGTTCAGTCATACCCGAATTAGTTAACTCATTCCAATCTGCAGTGTTAATAATATCAGATAATTACTCAGTTGCTATGTCAGTTACTTGTTGTCGTAATTAAGATGTTTCTTAATCATGAAAATCTAGTATTTCCTTAGGGTACATTAGAGATTTCACATGACTACTTTGAATCTAATCTACTACCATCAGTAGCAAGGTTAACTCATGGAATACAGCGCTAAGAGAATCGCAGAACATATTCACAGGGATATTTGTGAATTTATATTATCTTTGTTGATTTTGAGAATTCACTCTGATTGAAGCACTCAGTGTTTGTTGCTTTGATATTTTAGAGTGAGCGAGCATGATTTGATCGGTTTACATTGAAACTACAGCGTTTTTGACAGATTCTTGGAGGATTGCATTGAATAGAGGGAATTATTTAGGAAATTTCTAAGTCAATGTAAAATATGAACGCACAAATGATGTGTATCTGTGAATATCTAAAATATTGTTAATTTATCTTGGACGAAGGATGTCTTTAGTCAGGATATCTTAGAGAATAGTGTAGATCGCTTAGATCTTGTTGAAATTGGAGATTGCAGCATGCTGAATTGCTTTCAGTAATTTCAATCCCGAAGAATTCTCAGCTAGGGCACTTGTACTCAAGGAATGGAGAGATTCAAGGATGCTCGGGAATTAATGCAATAATTGAGAATTAATTGATACTGAAGAGAATAAAATCAAGTCGGAATATTTACTTTGGATCTTGGTTATGAAGGAAATAAACACGGACAGTTTCTTGGATGCTTTGGAGAGTTTCTGGATTTATTACCCTCGCTGGATGTACAATGCTTTGTAATTAGCGATTTTAACACGAACTCGTTGTACTTTCCCAGTGGTTTGATCGGTGGTATCAGCTAATCCAAGCATCTAGTAGATTCCGTTTTAGAGTTAAGTTTAATTAACAGATTAGCCTATTTTATCTTCGATGTCGAGTTGACATTCCCTGAGATTCTCCACTCTTTAGACCATATTCTCAAGCCCAAGAAGGTACCTTTCTCTTTTTTCATTCGGTGTCAATCTCCTTTACGTGTTAATCTCCATCGCCATGTTTAATTCGTATTGTAACACCGCTCCGAAATCATCTGATTCATAATAAATCTGATCGAGTTTATCATTAGCGTTTTAGACTTCCTGTGCTTGATAATAACTGCCATTCTGATTACTGTAATTCATCATGGCTGGGATCATATCTTAGGAGTAGTTTCGACTGGTATTACTAGATTTTTAATTATTTTAAGCCTAATCTTATCGATGATATGATTATTATTCTGAATATCCGCGTTGATTTTAGTTATTTTCTGAATTATTCAATCCACTCATGTTGCTACTGCCATTTAAACTTGAATTTCTATTAAATCTCTATTGATTGAACTAATCCTCTTGTTGTTAATAACCATAATTCTCAGATGATACATTCTAATTTTAAGATTACAAGAATCTCTGAGAGTTCTGAGAATAATTTCGATTAAAATCTTATTTCCCTAAAGCTTCTTAACGATTTATGCCCTCAGATCCTGACTCAAATATTCTCTTTCGAGATAATGGAGATCGATCATACTACTGCTACTATTACTATCCGTTATTGTTTCTGTTGTTATTAGTTCTTTAAAGGTATATTTTAGAATAAATAAATCAGAAAATAGTAATTAAAAGTAGCTGAAAAATGCCTAATTTTTCAATGAACTTTCTTTACCTTTGATAATGATTTTCGAAGCTTTCATTCTGTGCTTACCAACCAATTTTTTAACTTAAAAAGCAAACAAAAAATGCTTAACTTGTGATCAACTTAATCATGTTTAAACAATCAAATTAATACCTTGGAGCTTATATGTATGGGCTATTTAAAGAAGAATCTGATTCAGAACTAGAATCTTCTTCAATCTTGCGAAATATCCTGTTCTAGGAGAGTCTCTTGATCCCTTCTTTGTTTAAGTTAGAGTCTACACTATTATTAAAACAGTTCTCTCTTTAGTTATTTCCGTCAATCTACTAAGCTTAACCCTTCGACGCTCCATTCCTAGACGAAGTAGCTTTCTGCAATTGTTAGGTGTCTGGTCTCTGAATTTACTTGTGATTCTACTTCATTTCTTCCTATTCTTCTTCTTCTATCCTCCAATTATTATTCTTGTTATCTTCAACTATCCACCCTTTTTGTTATCCTGAATCCCTTCTCTCTGGTTCTTTTTTTTCAACTGGTTTTTTTCCAATCAGCTTATAAAACTAATCACCTAAATCACTAGCAACTTACTTTGCTTTTTTCGATACCTCATTGTGCACTTCTCTAAATTATTCACCACTTTTAGCAGATATCCCTAGCTTTTCTCGAAGCTTCCTGGAAATTTCACTCTCTTACTGTACATCTACTTAAGGTTGTCTCTCATTTTAGATACCATCTTATTGTACCCTATCTTGTTGTTGCTACCATTACTGATTAGCATTATTGTTGTTGTTGTTTTAATTCACTTTTTAGTTCGATGTGATGTTCTGCTATTATTACGACTACTATTCCTCATTGTTAAATAGCTTTCTTTTAAGCTTATCAAAATAACCAATGTCATTATCTTTGCCATTGTTAGGCTGCTCAATTTACTTGATGACATTTGAGGCCTACTTCTTAGCTACATATTCCAAAAGACCAGTTTCTACCTTGGAAACTCCCTTCTAAAACTACTCAAACATCACTATTTGTTTTCTTATATTATTATTCTTTTTTGTTAGATTAATTCCCAAATTCATCACCAAAGCTAAAATATCAATAATGTTTTCAAAGTTAAGGTTAAATCAAAAATTAGAAATGATCATTCATATTCCTAAACCATAGAATATCCTTTAATGAGCTAGAAATATCTCAGCTGCAAATTCAAATCACGGTATTAGAGTATTTCATTATTATCCTCTAATAAAATAATCAAAACAATTTCGAATCCTTTCTTCAGAAGAATTCACCAGATTTTGACCTGTTAATCTCCCAAAGACATCCTTATCTAAATAGAAGTTCAATAGCCGGGTTGGGGTTGGGGTTGGGGTTGGGGTTGGGGTTGGGGTTGGGGTTGGGGTTGGGGTAGGT
>Ga0302271_10001525_pt1 | contig 22084 bp, 12 predicted proteins | sample III_Bog_N1_1_FD_198767 | JGI IMG/M metagenome (GOLD analysis project Ga0302271, IMG submission 198767) | Peat permafrost microbial communities from Stordalen Mire near Abisko, Sweden - III_Bog_N1_1 | ecosystem: Environmental > Terrestrial > Soil > Wetlands > Peat | place: Sweden: Abisko... | reverse complement strand
TCTAGTTTATCTTTTCCCAACTATATCCCCTGAATTTGGAATTCTTAGATGTAACCTAGAGAAAAGGATTTTTATTCCTTTAATTTTACATTGTTATTATTAATTTTATTCGTCTGCTCTTGTCATCAAATCATGCTACAGTTGGTGTTGATTAATAGGTAGAATTTCCTTAACACAATACCAGTAAATTGAGTTATTTAGATGAGGATCCCCACATTCATCATATTGTTATCTCCCAAAAACAGAAAATTCCCATAGATTTTAAGATACAAACAAAAACATACATAATACTTAGGCTGATTACAATTTTGAATCTGGGAGGGAATTTATTTGAGATGTAAAGTATTTTTGTCTAACAATAAACGAAAGATATTTCATCGTTCGTGATAGACAAAAATCCTAAATACTCTCTTAGGTTGTTTCTTTCTTCTGTTCTTCAAAGCCAATTTCTGCAATGAAGGACAGCCTCTCTTTTCTTTAATGAAAATATGACCTTTAATGACTTTATTTCTTTGATTAGCCAATCCTCAATATTCAATGAAAGCACTGTTCTCAATCATTGCTGGTGTTTCCGGCTGTCTCGTTGGTAACCCTGCTGATTTGGCATTAGTCCGTTGCCAGCGTGATTCCCTTCTCCCTCTTGACTAACGTAGAAACTACAAGAACGTCAGTGATGCCATCTCTCGTATCTACAAGGAAGAAGGGTTTTTGGCACTTTGGAAAGGATGTGTACCAACCATTTTCAGAGCTATTTCAGTAAAACAATTGAAACTCTTCACAATTCGTTATCCTTCTGTATTAAAATACGCTTTTATATTTCCATAATGAACAAAGATGAATATTGGAATGCTTTCGACATATAACGAGATCAAAGAGAGAGTTAACAAAGCCCATCATACCAAAGAAGATACACTCTCAACTCAAGCAATCGCTTCAGCTATTGCAGGAGTCGTTTGCTCTCTAATGTCACTTCCCTTCGATAATGCGAAAACGAAGCTCATGGGCATGAAGATTGGCCCAGATGGCAAGGCACCTTACAAAAATATCTTCGATTGCATTTAAAAAGTAATACATAGCTGAAAAGGATTTGATTTGACTAAGAATTTTTTGTTTAATCTTTGCTTTAGTCTGCAAAACAAGCCGGAGTGACTGGGCTCTGGGTGGGTCTTCCTACTTACATCTGCAGAGTCTCACCACATGCCAGCGCAGTAACCAAGAGAAAATTGTTGTTATCTTTGTCTAATGCAATGATTGTTTTTGGATAGGCCTTGCTGATTTAAGATTTCCTTCATGAAACCTTCTCACCAAAGCATCTTGTGGATTGAAGAAAGACAGCTTTTGATTTCATCGTTTTGGACCCAAACAAAGGGAGATATTCAGTGTCTTCAAATTATCTTTTGAGAGAGTTTTGTTTTCTCTTAGCTTTACTCGCTTATCTTTGCTGTATTGTATTGTGTATGTTGCTTAGCTTGCTGTAGTATATTATGCTTCTTTTACTCATAAGCATAGAAATCCATAGATCGGGAGGAAGGGAACAAGAAGAACAATAAAGCTGTTAAGATTTGTATTATTAAACATCTCTAGATATCGAACCAGCCAGCGGGTTAACTAATTGTTTGTTAATTATATTTCAAAAGGCTTAATTCGCGAAAGCCTCAACAATATAATTGAATTCAAAATTAGTTTACAAGTCCAGGTTGGAAATTCATTTATTTTAATTGATTAAGAGATGAAGGAGAAGAACTGAGCTACTTAACTTTTACATTGATTTTATTGATCGTTTCTGAATAGTCAAGAAATAAAAAGGAGATATCGATGTTCATAAAAGGGAAGTAATTATTGTTGACATATTTATTTACTTTTGTGAAATCCATAAAAACCTTCAACAAACTAACAGTGATCAACTAAGTTCTAAAAGATGTTAACTAGTAGAGAATCTTTGTCTGATCTACTCATTCAAAGGTTAATACGTAAATCTATTCATTTTCCTAGACATTGGAAGCTTTGCGTTAGTAAGTATTAATTGAAATCAAAGCTCCGAAAACCTACGTATTCCCTCAGACAAACTTATTTTTCTAGCATTCCCAAGTTCATTTAATCAAAAATAAGCAATTCAACAATCAAACAACTAAGATAAAATAGATGTTTCCAAGGAAATAGGTTAAATCCATTTTTTGTATGTTTTAATTGCTAAAAACCTATGAATTCACCAATATTGTTTTGACATCATTCAATAATCAAAGAAATCTCAACAGACAATAAATCTTAAATCAGCACTTACGCACTAAATCCACCACCTGGCTTTCTCCTCAGATATTTCCTCATTCAAAAGCTGGGTGTGAATCTGAGAGATGAATCTAGTTTTTAGATTTTTCAATTAGAAAAAAAAAGCTAATAAATTAAAAAATAAAGCCAAGCAAGAAACAACACAACCCCCTATATTACCTTTTATAGAAATGTCGAATCCTCCTCAATCATCTACTTCACATCTCCATCTCCCTCACATCCCCCATCCTCATCTGCCTAAGCTCCCTGAGGAGGTGCCCAACCATCCGATCCATCATAGGATCATGGATTTCTGCAGACCATTCTTATTTGGTGGTCTCTCTGGATGCTTTGCTACTTCTATCATCCAGCCTATTGACACAGTCAAAGTACAGATCCAAGTTATCGGAGAATCCAATTCAAATAAAGCTGCTGGAGGTGCTAGTCTCTCTACCAGCCCCTTCAAAATCGCCTCCAATGTCATTAAATCTGAAGGAATCAAAGGACTCTACAAAGGGTAACATATTAACAGAATTATTTTAAATTTCATAGATATTTCTTTAAAAAAATGACTAATTCCTTGCTTGATTGTATATATACCCCCCTCTCAGACGCCAACATTTATTTGTTTCTTTTTCTCCTTTCCAACAGACTCGATGCAGCACTTTTGAGACAAATCACATATGGTACAACCCGTCTCGGTTTGTTCCGTTTGCTCACCGATGAGTACGTCGACAGATATGATCGTAATAAATAATAAAAATACAATACTCAAGAAATAAATACAAAATATTCCTTAGTTTTGACAATAAGATTCAGTTTTAACTAATTCAAAAATAAATAAAAAAATAAATAAACAAAGGGCCTTAATTGACCTCCTCCAAAATAATTCACTAGATGAGCGCATATTTTAAATGCGTAATCTCCCATCAGATGCTAGCTATGCCAGACTTTAATCAATTTCAATAGATCATTTTTTATTTTAATGGATATTTTCCTTTTCCTATTACATAAACACTCACCTTGATTACGTCAGATTATTACTTAATCCCCCAGAAAAACAGATATTATTATTTAATTAAAGATCCAATCTTCTAGCTAACTTCTATTTGATAATTTATTCTTTTTCTCTCTTTTAGGTCATCCCAGCTTAGGATGGAAGGCTATCTTCTCCAGTTTCTCTGGTTTTGTTGGATGCCTTGTTGGTAATCCTGCTGATTTGGCCTTAGTCCGTTGCCAACGTGATTCCCTTCTCCCTCCTGATCAACGCAGAAATTACAAGAATGTCAGTGATGCTATTTCCAGAATCATCAAGGAAGAAGGTGTCCTCGCTCTTTGGAAGGGCAGCATTCCAACCATTTGCAGAGCCATTTCAGTAAACTTTTTGAATTTTATCTTTTTGGCAACTTCTAAACTTTTTTATTAATAATAATCTAGATGAACATGGGTATGCTTGCTACCTACGACTAGATCAAAGAAACCATCAACTATGCTCACAACACCGAAAAAGACACCTTGTTCACTTAAGCCATTGCATCAGCTTGTGCTGGTGTTGTCTGCTCAGTCATGTCTCTCCCCTTCGACAATGCCAAGACTAAGCTTTAAGGTATGAAAGTCGGACCTGATGGCAAAGCACCTTATAAGAACATCTTGGATTGCCTCGGAAAGGTAAAAACATGCATTAAATTTAGCTAAATAATACAAAAGACATAAAGATAAGCAAAATAACAAAAAGATCTCTTTCTCTTGCGATTCATAATTTCTTATTTTCCTTCTTTCTTTATCAGACTGTGAAACAAGCTGGTGTTACTGGACTTTGGATTGGTCTTCCAACTTACATCTCGAGAGTGTCTCCTCATGCCATCGCTGTAAGATTCATTAAATGTTTTCAAATACAAACAAATAGCTAATCACTCCCCATTAATTAGAATGTTGTTACCTTTGATAACTTACTTATTATATGAAACTAACAGGCTCTGTTAATGCAAGATTTCCTCCACAAGACCTTTTCACCTATCCATCTTGTCCACAAGCATTGAAGAGCACAGCCAAAAAAAGAAAGAGAATAGTTTGCATTAAAACAACCACTAAAAATAACTCTAATATTAATAATTTCATGTTTTTTTACCTTGTGAGCTTTTCCTTTATGTTTTTTGGACTTGCTTTCGCTTTTCCTAAAGACACACATGCACATACATCCTATGAGAGCTGTATTCCTTTATCAATAATTACTTAGAAGTTTTGATTTTTTATACCATTTATTCTTTAAGTATTTATTCTGAAATTATTTAGATTAGTTGATTAAGTATCCTAAATTAAACAGCTAAATAAGAAAATTCTGTTAATTTCTTCCGATTCTTACACTAGAACCAAACAGCGTAAGTTATGCTGAAAAAATTAAGAAACCAAGTAAGATTCACACTGGGTACTCACTATCAAGCATTTTGCAATATCTAAATAAGAATTTTTTCATGAAAACAACCGAATTGCCGATTTCTTTCTTCCCAGGATTCACTGATATTAGATAAACTACCAAAAATCGCTAGAAATCTAAGATATTATTGAAAGAGATCTATTTTCGAAAAATAGTCTAAGAGAAATTCTGTCTCAATTGACTAAAAGCGCAGAGCATTAAAATTGCTTAAAACCACACAACAATCAAATCCAATCAAAACAGCAGATTCCAGCAAGAAGATGAACGTGGATAATAAAACTAGCAGTAACTATGACAGTAGCTACAACTCTTCGAATAGTAGTAAATTACCAGATAAGCTGCATGTTCGTTCAGCACTCAACAATAATAGTCACAACCCATATGCCAATGTACCTTCAACTTCAGCTGCTCATACTTCTGATCAATTGCACAAAGGGGAGAGACATCAATTACCAAAACATGATACAAGTAAGGGAAAAATGAATTCAACATTATAAAATTGTATCGATTATTGCATTTTTTACAATAAATCTTTTCTATCCTTAGCAAATACCAACTTTCCTCTCTTGAATATGTTTGAATTGATTTGGCTATTTTTCTTCAGTGGAAAACTTGAATTGCTGGAATGATTTTCTGAACAACGATGATGTGATAGAAGAGCAGCTCTAAGAAGGCGGTAGCAGTGTGGAAGATAATAGTATTATTAACAATAATAATACGGATAGTCCTCCTCGAAGCATCTTTGCTAAAATACAGTAAGAAATCAACCAAACTGAGGATGAAGAAGAATCTGGTTTGAAGAACTAATCAAAGAATGAAAGTATTCATAAAGATACTGCTCTTACGATTGATGAAGCTAAGACTAATTTAGAAATAGAGGAAAATGAGAATAATAGTAGTAAATCATCTAGTTAAAGTCCAATTATTTCATAAAATGACCTGCATGATGATGCTCCAGCTTTTCATGCTGCTTTGAAATAGCCATAAGATTCATATTCCTAATAAAACTAATCTTCCTAGATATCACTAGATCATCACTCATCTACATCCAGTTCCCCTTCTCGATCCCTCTCTCCTGATAAATCCTAAAAACACCAGTAATCCTAATTACCTAGTGGCAGTCCTTTACTACACGGCTCCTTACGTTCAACTATTCGGCCGTTATCTGCTTCCATTATAATCCCACACTCAGATAATGATATCCCATGGAAACTCAAGAATCTAGATTAGAATGTTATTTTAACCAATAATAAGAACACTTTGTGTTTAGAGAATATATTGAATTTATGCGATGCTGACTAGAGGAAGATCTTCTATGAAGGATTGAAATAACTCTTGGATGCTGAACTCAAAATAAATATCATCACGAGTTTCGAAGATCTTTCATATAGCTCCACGGGAATTGCATTCATTGTACAAAAAAAATATTGCAATTCTTTTTGAAAAGCTCTCTTTGGTAATTTCATTTACTTTGAATATGTGATGATAGACTGCTAGCTTCCGTGAAGGTGAGAAGGGAATGCGTGTGATACTCTGCAAAAGTGAGGAACAAAGAAGCAGACTGAAATACGTTATGGAAAAGGAGAGTAAATTAACAGAGTACTGTGATCTGCAACTGCTAGAGAAGCTCACTGTTGTTATTGAAGGCAACAATTAAACAGACACATGTAAAAAGAAAAAGAAAATAAGAATGAGAATCCTCTTTTGATTGTTGTTGCATTCCCTAACATATTTATTGCTAAAACAGACAGTAATCGCTTAGTCATGGTGACTACAGAGAAACCGAAGATGTCGTTGAGACGGTTTTTGAACAGAAAAATGGAATCAAAGAACATGAATGATGAGCAGTACAGAGGAAGTATTAGAAAGCTGATAAGGAATGTGCTGTTTCGACATGATGCGTGTATTGCATCCAGAAATCTGAATCCGAATAAGATCCTTTGTCTCTTCAAGTAACGAGTATGACTAACAAAAGAAAAAAGAAATTAAGAAATAAAGATTGTTGTTCAAGGGTGAAATTTCTTAGGAAAGTATTGGTAATTTTTTAATTAATTTGATTAGATGGTCATAAGTGAATTGGGTGAATCTCTTGTGGAGATTAATCTTGATTTGAGATCAGGAGACACTTTGGATTTCTAGTCTAGCACCCTCCCATTCCAAGAGGAGATCTCCATTTACAGTAGCCCAGCTGAAAGAGCTCTCTTACGAGGAGAGAATGTTGCAACTTACGATCCGTTTAAGGTAACAGGAAAAAACAATACTGCTGATTCAGGGATTAAATTCATGAGCTAATTTCTTGTATTTTTATTGTTTTAATAATATTTTTGCATTTCGCTTTGAAATTCTCAATAATAGAGCGAGATATTCTCCTTAGGTAAGATCATCTTGGAGATATGCTTAGTCAAATACGCCAACTACTTCATGGCAAAGCAGCACATCCCTCCAACTGTCTCAATGAAATCTTGGGTGGAATCTACTCTTGCTGATGACAAATAATGCAGAGAAATCGCAAAAAGTGAATTCTTAGATGAAGTTAATGAAATTATTCTCGGAAAATCCTACACATAATATTATTTCCAAAAAGGACAACTCAGAAAGCTACGTATCCCTAATGTGCTTCTCATGATGCTAGATGAATCGGAGTTAACTCGGATTTCTTCTTTAAAGTTAGCACTTCTCGCCTAATCTGAAAAACTCCTCATCCGCAGCAGGATTTAAGACCCCTACCCGAAATTCTTCCCTGGAGTTATGAGTGAAGATGGATTCTCCATTTACTATCCCATATCTAATCTATCCTATGAAGGTGAGATCGATGCCGTCACCAAGGAAAAACATCGTAAAGGATTAGTGAAAAGGGTCTCCAGTGAAGATCCAACTTTCAATACAAAATTAGTTGTTGAATTCGGTGAGTTCAGCAAAGGCAGAATTAATGGACCTGTGCATATGGAGTTATTCCAAGAAGAATGGAGGTTAGAGGGGAATTGCTGTAACAATTGGATCCATGGCATGAGTCGCATAGTCTACAAAGGATAGACTGTATGGGCAGGGTATTTCAGTAATTTCATCTTAAAAGACTGGTATGAAAATGACATATCTGACAGTATTATCCCAAATGTTGGTCCAGGAAATGAAATGGTGTTTTGGATCGCCAATGACATGGAAATCATCGTGAACAACTCTGAGAACACCTTGACATGCTAGGCAGATCAATCTTTACCTAGTATCAAGCTCTGGGCTGATATTTATGACTCAGAAAGCATCAATACGTTCAAGAAAATCACCTTGATTGATAGTTCACAACCAAGACAAGTTTTATCATTGCTCGAAGCGTTTAGTTTCATCTCAAGGATATAATTAACGAACAGTTCCATCAGCACTCATTAATTGTTATGTGCTCTCCCGAAATTGCAGCAGCTTGAGATATCATAATCGACTTATTTATCCGATGAGTAGTTAGTTATTCTAGTCTCCAATGTGACACTCCAAGTGTAAATTAAGAAACTATCCCTGGATAATAACCCAAATATCACAGTGAAATCCTTGAAATAGCTAGCATCAGCTCTCGCAATGATGCCAAAACTGTAGTATTTCAGTGCTAAGTAACTCTGCAACTGCAGTGAAGGAGTATCTTTATCGGAGAAAACCCGCAGTGAAAGTGATGAACTCTAAGCATGCATGATTCAGCTTGTGCAAGCTACATTCACAGTTTAGTTTGTGATTTTCGATGCGACATACATCACAAATTAAGCGATTTCTAAGATCTTTGGTGCCAACAAGAAGCCAATTAAATGGTAACTGCTTAGTTTAAACTACTGCGATTACATAACAAAAGATGGTCTCAGAGAGCTATTCTAGCATCCATTCTTAACTGATCTAAAGAAACTTGATTTGATGCACTGCTCACATCCAAAGCTCGACCTCCCATCTAAGAATATGAAAGCATCTCCAGTGATCATAAATCTCGCTTATTCTCCTGGGATAACCTCTGCTTAGCTGGAGAAGTTCATCACGAGAAACAGTATCATTGCAGATCATCTCAAATAGATCTCAGTGAACAACTCCGTGATTGACTAGAAAGCTAGAGATAGCTTCAAGAGACTGTCTTAAAATCTAACGCTAATCGTCACATTAGGCGAGAACAAAGAGCTAGCGAAGATCACTAATGCCGAGGTGTGCTTGGATATTCTAACATTGCAAGGATCATAGCTGTTCTTTACAACAGACTCACCTGTTACCTCGAATGATATTAACTTCGCATTCGGGAAGGTGAATAAATCAGTTTTAGTCAAGAAAATCAAATTTAACCAATGGAAAGATGGAGAGTTTTTGCATCAATCGAAAATGCAACAAGGACAGCAAGGAAGGTATAATCTAGGGGCTTCTAATAGCTAGAATAACAAATGCATGTATACTGAGGATGATGGCAGCATGAGCATCTCCTCGAGTATCTCCACAAGCGCTAGGACAAGTGTTGCCCCTTCATTTTCAGATTCATAATCTTCTTCATCTTAATCTTTATCAGAATCATCGTAGCTATTATCAACCTCTCAATATCTTCCATAATAATAGCTAATCAGTCCTGCAATGAACTACAAGCTACGAAAAAATAAATCCGAGGAGTACTCCAAAGATGGAATTAAACTGCTAGGACTGTATAACTACCGTTCGGAAGAAACGGAATTCACTGTTAAGGTTATGACTAGGATCTTCAGCAGCTCGCACTTGAGAAATCTCTTTTCTTTGGATCTCTCCGGCATTCCATTAGATCTCGAAAGTCTTTTGATTCTAACGCATTCCCCACATGTGGCGAGTATTTAAACACTGAACCTGTCGTCGTAGCACATCACTGATTAGATTCTTCACGATTTCGCATTATCACCTCATTATTCTTCACTAGAAACAATAATTTTGAAAGACAATAATATATCCTTCTAAGGGGTTAACATCCTTTTACAAACAGAGTACTTTCAGAGACTAAAAATGATCATCACCGATGTACAATCGCTCTCGAAGGATGATCTCTACCATCTTGCAAGTGAATCGATTGGGATGATCAAATTGAGGATACTTGGGTTTTTCAAGTAAACTTAAAGAGAAAGAAAGATATTATTGTTGGATACTGACTTTGAATAATCTTTTTGCGTGTGATTTTAGGAACGCTGACTTGCCTCATGTATCTCCAGTTGAAATCAAGGACAACGGTGGTCTTATCAATATCGTTTAGATTCAGTAAGGGATCTAGAAAAAGAAAAGAGGGCAATGGAATTATTGCTATTCTGTCTTTTTATCTTCTTATTATATGTTCCTCCCAATCACTTACACAATTTATGAACATGTAGCGTTTTTCTTTTCAGGATCGTAGGCAGCAATACCAGCAATGGCAATGAAAAGGCACTGTATCTCATCGAGGGAGTCAGAAAAGATGCTAGGCTTTCAAAGTATTCCATTCAGAATGTTCCAGATAAAAATACTGCGAATACTACTGCTTCTTCTTCAGAAGCCCACAAGATCACATATTGCTCACGGATCTTTGATGCTATGTACAAAACCACTGAGCATCTCACCCTGGCTCTTCGGTAAGAAAAAGAGAGAATTGATGGAATTCGTTGAATGATCTAATAATTATTGTTTAACAATAGGTCATTGACTCCCAAGATCATCGAAGCACCCCAATCTTCATTATTTTTGATACATTTCTAAAAACTGTCCAAGATCAAATGTCTTCATCTTGATTTCATGTAAAGAAACGATTTCTCAGAAAATTCATGAATCAGAATAATTTTATTTATTTTACCGTTTGTTCTCATTAGGGAGTCACAAGGTACTAACACAGCTGAATTCATTAGCTCTGTAGTTTCAGGGTTAAAAGCGTTCCTTCTTCTTACTGATGTTACCATCGATATCTCGTATTTCTTTTACTTCTTCCAAAATATTCATCTAAATCATATCTTTATTTTCTATAGATAAAATCAATTCCTGCCTTTAGAAATAGAGACTATCTGCATAAACATCAAGCAACTTCAAAATCAGAACATTGAGAGTTTCTCTTTTGCAATGAAGTAATTATGTTTTCATCAAGAATAGCATCAAAAGCAAGCTATTAAAAGGGAGAAAGCAATAAAGAAGTTTGCTTTTCTGTATGTAACTGAATAATTATCATGTTCATGTCTTGATTTTTTTCCAATAGTGGCTTAGTACACATCAAGCCAGCTGAATGGAAGCAGTCCATGTAGTAGCTTGCAGAATCATTCAAACAGCTGCAGCATCTCCGAGTGGCACATCTTTCTCTCAAGTAAACAAAAATAAATAAACCAATTTACTGCTTATCTTCTCATTTTCAACATCTCTCCTTTGATTCCTTCTCATTTCCTTTTCCTTTGGTATCTCTTAGCCATTGTACTGGGCTCACAATCGATGCTTTTGATGAGATCTTAAAGAGAATTAAATCCTCATAAATATCAAAGCTTTCGTTTAGTCTCCAGTAACAAAATAACTCTTTAACTGCTTTACATATTGTTATTACTATTCCATTACAATAAACTCCCTTTTTTTTCTTATTAATTTAGAAACACCATGCTTACAAAGGAAGACGAGATATCCTTGCAGGCTAAAAAGAAGGACTATGATCTTACTTGTTAATTGGACATACAAATATGAGCTTAGTAGAAGCTTCCATGTGATATCTTGCCGATTAATTTATCCTTTTTAATCTATTTTTTGACGAATCCATATTCAAAAATGTATTTTTATTCTAGAATATCTTCATTCCTTATTTCGGTCGAGATTATTATTTTGTTGATATTAACTTTTTTTAATAAATCTCTCTCAATACTAAATATAATATGATACCTTGAGATATATGTGAGAAAGCTCCCCAAAGTGTTTCAAGAACAGCAGGGTGGCGAAGTGGAATCGCGTTGGGCTCATAACTCAAAGGTCGGAGGATCGAAACCTCTCTCTGCTATTACCCTTTTTTTTGGTTGTTGTTGAAAATTCTTCGATAATTTTCATTGATCTATCTATTCCTTCATTTTTACATTACCTTCTCCAAATCCCATAAATGATACATTCATCATCATTGGTGGAAGTGCTCCTCCTTTCAAGTCCCCCTTATTCATAAGAAATGTATCCATTTTTTCATTATTAAAAAAATTTCTTTGTTTTCTAATAAATTCATAATGAAATCCTTTTTTTTGGGAAATAAAATAAGATTAAAAAAGAATCAAAAAAAAAAGGAAATTATCCATAAAAATAATCTAACACCCCACTCATAAGAGATGCTCGACGACACTAAATACAATAACATGGCGGCTAAGTTCCCCAAAAACGTGAGAGTGCCCATCAATCCCAAGCTCGCAGTGACTCGTAGCTGGTTCAGAAACTACTACTTCATAGGTGTTCTCGGTGCATTCGCTCTGTATCTCTACAAGCAACCTGCAATCTTCTAGCCTTATCAAAGCTACGCTTAGACCATTGGGTATAAAGCTCAACCTGATTTCTTAAATAACCAGGTTGTGCTGTACTCCCAGCAGAAACAAAACACCCTTAGCAATTTCTGAGAGTCAAATAACACAAATATTGCAGCACCCAAGAACTTGGAATTCCAATAATTGTATCTTGTATGCCCGTTTGTGCATTGTTATTATGTTTTAGAATCACAATCATTTCGTTTTTTATTCCTCACCAAAAAAGCAACTATTCGCATCTCTAAACTCTTTTGAATAATATTTCTTTGCTCTAAATGACTTGCAGCATACCCAAGTCAAGGAAATAAGCATGTTTGATAACCCAACATTAACGATTCAAGATGGATTATTGGGAAATAATTAGGATTCGTCCATATTGAAAAATTGATAAAGCACAAATAGAACTTTTTTGATAGATTTTTCAAACAGAAAACTCACCCACAAAACTCTAAATTAATCAAATGGCCAGAAAATAATACAAAAACAACGATTTTAGCTAATTATTTCCCTTCAGCAGTTAGTATTATTGAAAAAAAATTGCTGTTGTTGGTAGAGTTTTATGTACTGGACATGGATGAATTAGTAAAAAATAGATTTATTAAGATGATAAAGATTGTATGTGAGAATGTGTTTTTTCATGGACACTAATGATGATAGGTAAGGAGTTGTTCCTTGACAGCTGTGTAGCTAGATTATTGCAAATTATTGTTATTTCCAAAGCAATATGAATCACGATTTGAAGGCTATTTGTTTATCATATTACTCGAGTTCATTGACTTTACTGTGGAATTTGATCTACTGTGTTTTGATAGTTTTGAGTTGGTTTCTTTTATATATTTCATAGGATTTGTTTCTACTAAGAGTGTTGAAGGTGTCTGCGTTGTTTATCCTGTGGCTGCTGTTGTTATGCATCGCTTTGGGGATTTTTGACTATTTGCATATTGATTCAGTGAACTAGAACTTCTCAGCAGTCGAAGAAGCTCCTTGGACTATTTCTCTGGATGGTATGTACTTATCTTAGAAGATATTTGCTGCTATGGATAATATTTCATGTGTGGAGTAGTATTCCTAGGAATAGATTAGTTATTTCTAGTAGGAGTCTTGCTAGGACCAATATTAACAGGCTTCTAAGGCTACTCCATCTACTGCTAAAATGTCACTGATGCTCTTCCATCCTTCACCTCTTTGTCTATTTGGAGTTTCAAACCACAAATAGAAGTCTTTCTCTGTGAATCTTAAGCTAACTGCATTCTACCATTCGACCTCTCATTTTATCCACAAGCAGGTCTCTCAAAAGATTTCTCTTGCTCCTTATTATTCTGTATCAAATTTGATTTTTCTAATAGCACTTAGAATACTAATTTCTATTGTATTTTTGAATTGCAATCAGTTGGTTTAATTGAAATCCTTTCAGCAACTGGAACCTAAAATTGCATTTATCTTATCCCCTACAGCAAGCCTTTATTATGATTCTTCAATTCAGGAGATTATGAGCTTTATTGCTGTTGGTACTACTTCTACTACTACTGATTCTGTGTCCCAAGAACTTCCTCTGAATATTCTTAGCTTTTATTCATATTGTCGATTGAGCAGAAAGTTTTCGATGATCCAATATTTGTCTCCATAATCTTGGATTCATCTGCTCGGAGCATTCCTTAAGAACCTAAAAATGCATAATCAACGCTATTTCTGTAACCCTTCCTAGGAGGTTTTCCATGGCGCTCTTGTTAAGCCTACACTGCTTAATTCTAAAGACTACAGGTAGACTAGCGCGATGAAGGGATGCTCTATCTGTTAGAAGTAGATACTATTGAAGACGGCATTGTTTGCTTTGTGTAAGAATGATTAAAAGGCAAGGCAATTGTTCCTTCTTCCATCTACATCATGAGCAACTCTGTACTGTATTGTGAAATACAGCTACTATCGTTATTCGCTAAACAGGGGATACCAACTGGACATAGTTATTCTTATAAAAACGTAGGTTTATTATTTTTATTATTATACTCATAATCTACTGTTTCTTCAGCTGTTTTCTCCTGGCTGCTATTATAAAACAAACTGTTGTTCGAAGGCTATATATATCTGCTGATAACTGAAACATCTGAAGAAGAAGAACCAACCATTTTGAGTAAGCTCTCTAGTCTTTCTTTGCAGTGGGTGTCTCCAGGCAGACTATTGAGTGTTTAATGAAAATGTGTATTCTTGCTAAGATTATCGCATTCTCGCACCACTAGGCTCATGAATTCCTCTCCAATATCGTTAATCTCATTAACGTTACTATTAGTCTTCTATGAATCACTAATACAAAGCAATGGTTTAGCCTTGCAGTTTAGGGCCATAGAAGCCAACAATTATGCAGCTAAATAGCAAAAGTTACTTCCTTAAAAAATAGCAAGAGTAACAGTTGATTATTGATTATTTGCTTTTTGTGTTTTTGAATTTGTAGCTGATTTTTTAATTAAAAAGTCGAGCATCTTCAAGTACTACTTTTCATGATATTATTAAGGAATTAAACACACAAGCTGAGAGAATGAGATTTTTTTTTTTCATGTTAAATTTATTCTCTTTTATTATTTTTTGTAATTTTTTCATTTCATTCATTTAAAACTAATTTCACAAGCTGCTAAAACGGCCTAGTCACTTTGGTTTATGCTTAATTTGTTCATCAAAGAGATATAAATTCATCATTAAAGTTAAAATAGTTTTTATCATCAAATCAAGGATAAAGATGTATTTGCGCCTTTTTTTTCAATTAAGAAAATACTATGGAGCAAGCTCTTAAATAGAATAAAAGGGTAAGTAAATTATTTTCTTTTATTGATAGAAGAGTCAGTGGAGAGTTTTAGGTAGTCTTGCACAGGATACTTAGAGAACTAGCAACTGAAACAAAGTGAAATAACATGCTATTATTAAATTCATTTTTCAGCTGGAAAGTATTTTTCCTTTTTCAAATATTCAAATCTCCCTCAATTCCATCCTCTTGCTCTGCTTCCCAAGATAAAGTTTCTAAAACATTCTTGGCTGTGGTATAAAGTGAGATGAATCTTTAATCTAGCTGCGCTTTGGATTGGTCTGATACGATAATGCAATTTTTTGTTCATAATAAAATAAAAGAATAGTTGAACGAATATCATATAATTTTTCCATGTTAAAACGGATGAACTAATCACTTCCAAAATCATTGTTTTGTTTTGTTTTTAATTGCTGATAAACCACTATTCGTTTCTCTCATTGAATTTTCACAACCTCTCAACAATTCCCTTATTAACTTTTATTTCTCTAGTTAGAGTTAGTATGTAAAATCACTACGGCTATGTTGATTTAAATATAAAGAGTTGAAGTTTCTTATGAATGAATTAATTGAAACCTTGAGAGTATTATTCCCAAAAATAAAAAATGAACCTCATTTGGAAGAAATCTTCTAATTCTCAATGAAGCTAATCCTTCTACTTTTTAAGTTGTTTCTTTCATTCTTTAGCACTAATTTGAATAGAGCTATTATTAATTTCATTTTTTTTATTGCGCTTTATGAGATAAAATCCTGAACTTTAAAAACACTTCAATGTTCGAATCTTTAATAACTTTTCTCTCTCTATTTCTCGTGACTTAGGATATCGAAGCTTATGTAACCTTATTTTGTTATGTTGGAAAGGATCTTCAAACTGATTTTTCATCCAATCCTTATATGCCGGATAAAACTGTTTGTTATTTCAACTATATTGTCTGATTGTAGAGAGAAGAATCAGATGACAATTAATAAAAAATCAAATAGAAGAGATAAGTTATGGTATGTGATGACAATACTTCGTAATAGTAAAATGTAATTTCAAATACTAGAATTTCAATGACTACCTTTCAATAGAACTAACAGAAATATTATTAATAAAACTATTAAAGGATTGATTTAAAGAAGAAAATAAAATAAACTGAGATTCTGATATCAATACCCCTCAGCTAACTAGAACCAGAGATATCATTTATCGCAAAATTAACTGGGGAAACAGTCAAAGAAAACAAAGTTGGTATTTTTAAAATTAAATTTAGGGAAAAATCGACGATATTAACACAAAATTAAAACCAGATAGATGATGGTTCTAGAAAGATAAAAAGAAGTATCTTTGAAAAAAACTAACTAAATATTATCGAATTTTAAAGGTAATTTTGAACTAGATAGCTACCTCACAAGTTAAATATGAAGAAAATAGAGTATGAAACATTGATTAATATCCTTAACTAAATAATTAAATAGATTGAGTTATTATTATTGTATTTCAAATTCGAAATATCTTTTTATTTTATTTGTCGAAGTATACATACAAACACACCATTTTCTTGGGGAAGTTTGTGTTTCATTTTTTATATTTTTAAAAACAACTTTATTTGAAAGAACAATTCAAGATTGGCATACAAAACAATCAATTTATTTTATTTTTTTCACGTTAAGCTGTCAGGCACTAAGCCATAAGGAGCTAAAATTTGAGATTAATTTCTTATGACTGTTATTGAGGAGAATTGGCTTCCATATGAAAGGAATGGAGTTATTTATATTCCTCTCATTTATCCAGAAAGCCAGAATTTTCAAATAAAGCCTAACAGAGGCAATTTAAAAAGCAAAGTGCCAAGAACTTAATTGAAATGCTATTTTTAGTCATTTTTGAGGTTTTAAACTCAGTTCAAGTGATTTTATTCTAGTTTTTAAAGATAGTATTATCAATAATTTAATATTAAGAATGAAGAATTCTGAGCCATTTTGAAAGATGTAAGAGCAAAACACAAGGTAGTGTTGCCCATAAAATAAGGTGTTAGCTTGGAGACTTAGTCATCTGAAGATTTTTAACCATTCAATCTATTAAAAGAGAATCTTACAGGATTATGATCTCCGTTTTAAGGGTTTATCTGCTTTGATGAAAGAATTGACTGGGTAAGAATTATTAAATCATCATTTTTGGAAGAAGAATAATAATTTAACAATAATATAATTTCGTTAAATAATTCGATAACATGAAAATATGAATTTTTTGTAATTATTGATTTCTTGCAGTTGCAATCGATAAAAAAATGCAAAGTCATTGATAAAATATAAGTAATACAATTGAAACGGTTTGAAGGTTTGTTTTTTTCAGGTAAGATCAGAGATTTAAAACAAATTATTTAAATTGGCAGCATTTAAGAATACTTTATGATAATGCGTCATAAAAGATTAACTTGGAAGGAAAGAGAAATATTAACAAAGACAACATCAACAAAAACAGGCTTAAGAAATAAATATGACATAACTATTCCTTTCAAAAGGTATGAAATTCTCAGAGATAGTATTATTATAATAATTTCTGATTTTTCTTTGAAATTTAGGAGTCTCTTAATTCAGCTTTTTTTTTGAATTATTTAATAGTTGAACTTGTAAAAATACTATTAAACCAAAAATAATTTGTTTGATACTTTACTTTTGACTTTAAAAAGTCAGTAAATTTCATCATTATAAAAATATTTAATCATAACATACTTATCCAACACAATCAATCTGTTAATCAATAATGAACTTCAGGAACTTCCTGGCTCTTCTGCTCGTGATCCTCTTGTGCACTGCACCTACTCTTGCAACTAGAAGTTAGCTTCTTCGTGCTTAGTCCTCTGCAGCTTCTACCCTTTCCTCTGAATCTGTAGTTTTACCTGGAACATCATGTATGTTTTTAGGTTTCTGTACTTAGGGCTAAGTCTGCCGCAATAAAGTATGCTAGAATAAATGATATCGTGAGATGGACAGCTCATTTAAAGCTAATAAGTTGTTCAAATATTTGAAAATTTTATGTGTTGTTCTTTAAAATGTTATTTGAAAAATTGCATGTTTTCATTGGAATAGGTTGTCATTTTTTAGACATACTTCCATCCTATTTCGCTGATGAATTTATTAAAATTAATGTGAAAATATTTTTTTCATTGTAGTTTACTCCTTTTGTTTGAATTGTGTATAGGTATGTCTGTTTAATCGTGGGTGATTTATTTTTCAGTAATAAGATTCCTTCTTAGATTTGATTTACATATTTTATCTTGTCAATTTTTGCTCGCTTTTCAGCACATGGTAGCTTCCATTTGTGATATTTCTTTTTAAATATGTTAATTTGGGGAGAGATGTTTACTGTTTTCTTAAGAATCTTTCAACTGATTTTGTGTTTATTCCAAACTAAATTCTTTTTCCAGTTGGTATTTTAATTCTAGAGTATCTTTGAGCTGAAAGACCTTTCGCCTTCCTCCTCCTTTTATCAATTGGCTATTTTTAAATTTTTCTTTAATAAGTTAGGAATTATTTCACTAAAAAAGAGAGAAATTCACTGATGTTACATAATACCTTAACAGAGGCGATATCTGAAAATCTCCTCAAGGAGTATGCAATACTACTGTCCTAAACCTGCAGATGCTGCAACTGAAAACCTCCAATGGATTAAGAATATTTTTTTGTCTCAAGTCTGTGAAAAACTCGAGCTGATGATCTCCTAAGGAGCAAGTTCAATAATGATGTTATTATGAATATCGTCATCCAAAAATTGAAAAATAAGATTAACTCTTAAGAAAATTCATGCCTCTTTTCATCCAAAGCGAAATCTTGTAGGTTAGAGTGAAAGAAGAAGGGGTGTATGTATGTCTATAAATTAAAGCACATTCCGCTTCTAAAAATGATCCTAAATTCTCCAATACCATTAAAAAATTTAACAATATAGAAATTCAAAGATTAATTAACTTTATTTCCTATTAAGAAGGCTTTAAACTCCCCAAAATTTGGAACTGATAGTGTACTTTGTTTTTAATCACTCTCTTCTCATACAAATGATAAAAATAGAAAATTTTAGTAATCCAAGGCATAATCAATCTTTCTTGACATAATAAATGTGGAGGATTTTGAACCAAAATACTAGGGATTTTAACAAAACAATAAATGAAGAATCAATCATCTATTTTTAAAGATTTATTTGTAGTAGTAAGATCTTGAGGCATATTGGAAGGAGATGGTACTTCATTTTAATGGATCTTAAAAAATGATTCAACCACACTAGAAAAAAAATAATCGGAATTAACCAAGAAACACAAGGAGCTAAAGAGAAAATCAACAACATAGAAAGAATCAGCTATATTAATAATATCCCAGCTTAAATGGAAGATCAACTAAAAACACAAATACAAAATAATGAGAAATGTTTGATGGAAGAAATTGAAAGGTTTCAGATACAAAATGTTAAAGATATTTAATAAGAAATCCCATCATACAATATAGGATTGCTCTTTAACTTCAATGGAAAATCTAGAAGATAACCTGAGAGGATCTTGGGGATTACTTGAAAACTGATAAGTCAACTCTGTACTGTTAAAATAAATTTTTCTTGAGGGAACATTAGTGAAATACATTTATTGAAAATAATAAAACTTCTCTACTATTAAATGATACTCTTAATCATTATTCTTTTTGGAAAAATTTAGGGGCTACAAAAAATGGCAACCTTCTGAAAGCAGTGGCTTATGGAGAAACCTAATCCTAAGAAAAAAATGAGGTTAATGGATAAGAAAGAGAATGGACAAATGAAGAAGAACATGAGATGATTTAAAAAAACCAAAAACAAGAAAAATAACAAGGCAAAAAATTACTTCTTAAGGAATATAAGTTTACAACTAGCACAATTTATTTGAAAAAACATATTATGAGTATGCTAGATAATCCAATGATGATAATGTTGCAAGACATTTTATTCAAGAAGCAATGAAAATCACAGATAATATTACTAACATAATTAAAACCCACAATATTCCTTATGAATAAATGCTTGAACTGTAATGAAAAAGAAAGCATGTTTTGCCATTTATTTGATATGTATTCGTATTCGTATTTAGTTGTTAAAAAGATATAGGTCCAGACTTGAAAAATTAAGAAGATTCTCTAAGGGAGATAATAGAGATTACGCTCCTATGTCTCCAATTTAATTTTCATAGAGGTCGAGTGAGACAGTCGATAAATTGATTAGCCTTGCTAAGGGAGACAGGAGAGATTTAGCTTCAAAAGATAAACTTGACTCTCCTGTAATTTTAAGTGAGATTCTTGACAGATTGAGGAGATTACTGATTAAATTTCAGAGAGATTTTGTCTCATTATCCCCAATCCATTTTTAGTTGAGATTTAGATAAGCACTGCAAAGACTAGCAAATCTCATGAGAGTTTACTTAAAATCATCTAATACCTTGCTATCCTCGATAGATAACATCGTTTGATATGTAAAATTATTCTCATCTAAATCCTTTGAATTTCCCTTGTTTTCCTTGTAAGATGCAGTGAACCTCTTAGTCAATTTCTTAAGAGATATTCTTGATAGTGGCGAAAACTTTAGGAGTTTTTAGCAATTTTTTTAAAATCTGCTTTTGTGCTAATGTAATTGTTCATATCCAAGCTGATCTCAATAGATTCTAAAGGAATTGACAGCAATTTTCGAGCAAGTTGTTCCTCTGAACAGACAAGCTAGTTGTCAAGGAGAAAGATGCAGAGGCCAACTGAGAAGCTAACAGTCAAGAATGTAGAACGATATGGATAATCCCAGCTCTCAGGTGCAAAATACAAGGGAGATTCTCTGTTGTGCGGTTTGAAAATACAATTCACAGGTGATTAATATTTCAGTTCAAATAGTTTATTAATAAAAGGTTACAATTCTTCGAAGTTATCCAGTAATTAAGCCGCATGACTGAAGTTGCCTAACTTAACAACTGCTTATCCTGATCCGTTATCTGTGGAGTATTCATCTGAGTATTCCCCATACATTCTCTGCAATTCCAGGTGATGGATAAGTGAATATTTACACAACTGGCTATGTTATGGAGTTTGTATTGTTTACTCACTGACCATGTAAGAAAATCAAGCAGTATCCTGTTAGAAGGAATTGGCAGATGGAGTGAGTCAAGATGTCTCTTCCAAATAACTGAAAATAAAGGTATTTTCAAAGCTCCTGTTTGTTTCTAAAGAAGCAACGGGAGCATTGAGCGAACTCTCTAGTCATTCTCCCTAGAGTTACTCAATAAAAAGCATGCTATTTTGCAAAGCAAAGTGCTTTGATGGTGCTGGCTGGTTTCAAACATGGTTGTTAAGTCAGGTTAAGCAAGCGCAATATTAGAGATTGTCGAGTATCAAAATTAGTCCCAATATTATCTAATTGAAGGAGAGCTTTCCCCAACGAAACAAGATCTTATTCAAGGCAGCTTCTTTGGATCCAACCCACAGGAGCCATTGTGTTCCGAGATTCATTTCTGGATACAGAATTTTCTGGGTTTCTGGGGTTAACAGGAATGGTAAACAGAAGATTATACAGTTTCAGGAGAACCGGAAAGTCATAGCTCGATGATGAGACTAAGAAGTGTTGTGTTGTGATATTTCCATGAGCTATGTGCTTTTGATGCAACAGATTCACAGCATCAAGCATTTGAATCGCTAATAATTTCTTAAAGGTTTCAGAAGGAAGATCCTTATTTTTCTCTGAATAATGCTAAATGGTGTTTTGTAAGGTTTCTTGACACATCTCCATTTGCTGCACAAAATAGACCTTTCGAGCAATATTTAAATTCTCACTTTAACCCTATTCAGCACTTTCATCCATTTCTGTAAGGAAGAATTGATTCTAAATATCATAAAGTAATCGCAAGAAGGAAGTTATTTACGTATTGCATACTCTCTCTCCATTGTTTAAATCTAGCAATCTGTGTGATCAGTGCATTCAAGTACTTTTAGAGCCACCTCTGTAATCCCGTTCCTTTTAGCTCTGAGCATTAGCGCGAAAGGCCCGTTTGCTTTGTAGCTGATGTTAGAATATTCAGTGTACTAGGTTGCCATTAAGGCTAGAAACTTCTCTATGGACTGAAGTCTAAAGCTGCAATTTTTGGTTCGGCTTGCAAT
>Ga0302271_10001524_pt1 | contig 22086 bp, 24 predicted proteins | sample III_Bog_N1_1_FD_198767 | JGI IMG/M metagenome (GOLD analysis project Ga0302271, IMG submission 198767) | Peat permafrost microbial communities from Stordalen Mire near Abisko, Sweden - III_Bog_N1_1 | ecosystem: Environmental > Terrestrial > Soil > Wetlands > Peat | place: Sweden: Abisko... | reverse complement strand
ACAGTGAAAAAGGGAAAGAAATAAAGAGTGACTGGCAATTCTATGAAAAGGATAATATTGTGCAACAGCAGGTTACAGAATATGGCGAAGATGGAGTTCAAACTAGACAGACCATTCAAAAATACAATAAAAATTCGATTGTCGAAAGGACTGTTGATGAAAATGATAAATTTTCATCAAGTATAACTGAAAAATTTGACGACGGAAAAATTACGGACAAAAAAACAACTACTAGCATCTATGATTACAATGGAAACAAAATAAAAGAAACTATTGCAGACCGTGATGCGGACGGAAAATTTTTATCAAAAGAGGTTATATCTAGACGATTCAAGACTAATCAAAAAAATCCAGATGGTATTGTACCAGAGGTAAATGTGGTTGTTGAAAAATACAATGAAAAAAACAAGTTAATCAACAAAACAGTAAATACTATTCAAAGGGATTCTGAAGATTTTAGAACCTCTGAAACTACCAATATATATAATGGAAGCGGTATTTTAAAAGAAAATATTCATACTAAATATAAAGCCAGAAGTGGAATGGACTTCCCAGTATCTCAGATAAAAACCAAATATAAAGGTGGAAAAATATTTTCGACTGAAACAATTCAAAAGTCTGAAGTCAGCGGTGAATATAACTACAAAACCCAAGGTGGCAAAGAAAATGTAGCTAATTTTATTGATGTTAAAAAGTCTGAAAATGGTGCAAATATCATTAAAAAATTTGAAAGTCCAGATGGAACCAAAACGGATTATCAATACAGTGAAGATAATAAGGGCAATACAAAATTGCTTTATAAAATCATTGATAAAAATGGTATTGAATTAATGTCTACCGCTCGAGAGTATCAAAAAGTTAGTGATAAATTGTCGATATCCAAAGTTGACGGAAAAGAATACAGAATCGAAACAGAAAATAATAAAATAAATGTTTTCGACGTGACAAATAAAAAATCTACCCAAATAGATTTGGATAAACTTGTTAAGGGCAATAACGTCGAGCTTAAAAATGTGATAAAAGGCCAGCCCGGAGACATTCTTATCGGTTTAAGCAAAGAAATTAACAAAATCGGGGCGGATGTTGACAATGGAAGTTATTCTCGTAATGAAGAGGAATATATAACTTCTGATAATGAGCCTTCCACAATCGCACATGAATATGGCCATTCAGTTGATTCAGCTCCTAACGAAGTAAATGAAAACGTCTTTAAAATTTCAGAAAACGAAGATTTTATGAAAATATTTAGCGAAGAACAGAAAAATTTTAAAAATTCTTCTGTAGAATCAGAGCAAGAAGCATTTTCGTATTTGGAAGATTTGAACGAATTTGTAGCAGAAGCAAAAATGGTAACGACTACAAGAAATGATAAAGACTGTAATGCGATGCGTGGGATTATTTTGATGAAAAATTTCCCTAAATCAATCTCTGTTGCAAACAAATTGCTTAAGGAAACGGAAGCAAGCGATAAACAAAAAAAAGTTTTGTAGGATACTTGTATTTATCGTGTAATTAATGAAAAAATTGTAAAAGCAATTATGTATAAATGTAAATGCAGGTTTTTCCCCTGCTGGTTTGGGTTTTAGGGCTATTTATTTGATTGTTTTAAAATTACATGGCAATAATTATTTTTACCGCCTTTTATGTATCTGTGAAAGTAGATATAAGGCTGCATTGTGAACAATAAGATTGATATATCGTTTGGAATGAGACTAAGTGATCTTAAGTCAAGCAAAAATTTAGTAAAAAAAACGCTATTGTCAAATCTCCAAATGAAAGGCTATACCGCATTTGTTGATGGTGATGTGTTCATGGCGGATAATAAAATTAAAAAAGCCAATTTGCTCTTTAAAGATAACAAATTGATTGCCATTGATGATTTTGATGAAACTCAAATACCTAAACAAGAAAAAATTTCTTTAATTAATTTAAAAAATAAATGTTTGACACCTGCAATAATTGAACAGCATATTCATGGCGGTTATGGCTTCAATTTCAATACCGCGACAAAAGAAGAGATTGAAGTTCTTTTAAAAAAGATGCCCCAGAATGGTATTTCAGAAATTGTAGCAACACTTATTCCTGATTCGATTGAAAATTTAAACAAACAGTTAGCAGTTTTGCATGAGGTTATAAAAAATCCCCAAAAAGGTAGTACCAAAATATTAGGGGTACACTTGGAAGGTCCATTTTTCAGCCCCAAAAAGTCAGGAATACATGTTCCTGAAATGTTGATGACACCTACTGTTGAAAATTTCAACAAACTTAACTTTGAAGATATTAAAATTGTCACTTTGGCTCCAGAGCTCGACAAAGACTACAAATTAACCAAATATTTAAACTCAAAAGGGATAATAACTTCAGCCGGTCATACTATGGCAACGGCAGAAGATGTAAAAAATTCTGGAGTTAAGCAAGTAACTCATTTATACAATGCTATGCCTAACATTCAGCACAGAGATTTAACTGCGACTAACGAAGCTTTGTCGAACGACAAATTATACACAGAGATAATTGGTGACCTGGCACATGTACCTCCAGAGATGATGGATTTAACGGTCAAAGTTAAACCAAAAGACAAAATAATTCTTATTTCGGATGCTCTGGAAGGGGCTCATTCAAAAAAAGATCATTTTTTCATGAACGGTATAAGGGTTAACATAGCTGATGGAATGGCTAAAAATCAAAACGGTACATTGGCCGGCAGCATAAATTTTGTGTCTGACGTGGCAAAGAGACTTGTTGAAAAAACTAAAATAACTTTTGCTGATTTTATACGTTTCAGCTCGGTTAATCCTTCTAAAAATTTAGGTATAGAGAAAAGATATCAGTTAAAACAAAATAGTAAGCCAAATTTTATGATATGGGATAAAAAAACGCTTAGTCCGGAAAAAACATTTACTGCATAAAAGGAGAAATAATATGAACGTACAATTGTACTCACAAAGTCAACTTGGATTTGCAAAGGTTAATAAAAATAAGCCCCAACCCACTGTGGAAAATCAAAGTAATCCGATTGCAAGAGCTAATTATTTTGGCTCCGCTAATGCCTATAGTGCACAAATTTCGCAAATAAATTTTACTGCCGCTCTAAAAACAAATTACATTAAAGAAATATTTGAACAACCAAAAGTTATTAAAAATTTGTTAGATAAATATTTTCCTGAAGCCGGTAAGGTATCAAATATGGATTTAAAATTATCTCAAGAAGATCTTAAGAACATGACAGGGATAAAAATTGTCGCATCTGGTTCATCAAAGAATGTTGCAGAAATGGCCAGAGATTTTATCGAAGAAGTTACGGGTATTCCTGTAGATGTTCATTATGCAAGTGAATTTGCACATAAAAATTCAGTCGTAAATAAAAATGATTTGATGGTATTTATTTCTCAATCAGGTGAAACGGCTGATACATATGCCGCATTGCAAAAAGCTAACTCTTTAGGTCTAAAATCAATAGCCTTAACCAACACGCCTAGTTCAAAAATACATCAAAACGCTTCTGCTGCTGTAGAAGTAGGTGCAGGAAAAGAACTTGCTGTAGCTGCTACAAAGTCTGTAACAGCTCAGTTGATAAATTTATACACTATCGCATTGAAACTTGGCGAGACAAAGGGCACAGTCAACTCAAAACAAATAGAAGCTTATGCTGATGAATTAAAAACCATCCCGGGTAATTTAGAAAAAATGTTAAAAGACACTAAATGTGTAAAAACGGCGGCTCAAGCTCTAGGGGATAAAAAAGACATTTTCGTATTGGGTAGAGGTTCTAATGTCGGTTCAATAATGGAAGGTTCATTAAAACTGAGAGAAACAACTTATGCTAACCCAACTCCGTCTGCTTCCGGCGAGTTTTTGCACGGATATATTGCTTCTGTTGATAAAAATACACCTGTAATCCAAGTAGTTCAAGGAATGAAAGGAAATGAAAATTACGAATTAGCCAACGGAAACTTGAAAGAAATAGTTAAAAAGAGAACTCCAGATGATGTTATCATTATAAAAAATCAATCGAATAAAGAAATTGAGAAAGAATCTTTGTTCGAAAAGGCTCATTTCATGGATATTCCAACTATTTCTGAGAAATTTTCACCGATGTATGTAGTTCCAAGATTTCAAATGCTTGCAAATGAATTGACAAAGTTGCAAGGTAAAAATCCAGATATGCCAAGAAGTTTGACAAAAGCGGTGTTGAGCGAGTAATTTAATATAAAATAGCGAAAATTAAATAAACATGGGAAAAAAGAGGGCTTTCGCCCTCTTTTTTCCTTTTATCTTTGTTTTTTCACAATAAAACTTTATATTTAATTGGAAAATTTTTAAAATTACTTTATTTGTTGTAAAATTTTCTAATCTCGAAAATCTGCATTACAAAATTAAATAGGAGGTTTAATGAAAGAACAAGTTTATGGATTTTTTATGCCAACAGTGAACTTAATGGGAGTAGGTTCTGCAAAACAAGTTGGTGACCAAATGTCATTATTGGAGAAGAAAAAAGCGTTAATTGTTACCGATGCTATTCTTGTAAAAGTAGGAATACCGGATATAATAAAAAAATATATTGAAGAAGCTGGTTTTGAAGTGTTAATTTGGGATCATACGCACCCAAATCCTACAGATAAAAATGTTATTGATGGAGTTGAATTCTTCAACCAGAATAAATGTGACCTCATTATATCTGTTGGCGGAGGGAGTCCACATGATTGTGCAAAAGGAATTAGACTCGTCGTCGATAATGGAGGCAGTATTCATGATTTTGAAGGTCTTAATAAAGCAACTAAATCAAAGACTCCTCTTATTTCAATAAACACTACTGCTGGTACCGCAAGTGAAATAACCAAATTTTGCATTATTACGGACACTAATAGACACATAAAAATGGCTATTGTCGATTGGCGTTGTACTCCAAATGTTTCTATAAACGACCCTGAGCTTATGTTGGCGATGCCTTCTAGGCTTACTGCTGCCACAGGTATGGACGCACTTACTCATGCTGTAGAAGCTTATGTATCAACAATTGCAACTCCTGTTACTGATAGTGTTGCATTAAATGCTGTTGTGCTGGTAAGTCAATGGTTACGTAAGGCGGTTGCTGATGGAAGTGATATAGAAGCGAGAAAACAAATGACGTATGCACAACTTATGGCAGGTATGGCGTTTAATAATGCTTCTTTGGGCTATGTTCATGCTATGGCACACCAACTTGGGGGTTTCTATGATTTGCCACATGGTGTTTGTAACGCTATACTTCTGCCGCATGTTTGCAAATTTAATTTATCAACATGTCCTGAACGTTTTTTTGATATTGCCGTAGCTTTAGGTGAAGATGTTGTCGGTTTATCACCAATTCAAAAGGCTGAGAAAGCTTTAGATGCGATTAAGAAATTATCAATAGATGTTGGTATTCCTTCTAATTTAACCGAACTTGGCGTTAAAGAAGAAGACTTGGAAATCATGGCAAAGAACGCAATGAAAGACGCCTGTGCTGCTACAAATCCTAGGACTGCTACACTAGAGGAAGTAATAAACATCTTTAAAGAAGCACTGTAGAAATAAAATAGAAAATTTATACATAAAAAGACTCTGAGTTTCGCTTAGGGTCTTTTTTGGTAAGACAGGGCTACTTATTAATTTTATATTAATAAGTTGAGTGACTACCCGAATAGCGAATTAAAAAAGCCTGTTTTCATGCTGATTATAACAATTGAAAGGGGGCATTTTTATGAAAGTTGAAGAAAATCTTATAATTATGCGAAACATTTTATATAAATGTTTTTTGATTGGCCTATTGTTTCTTATTGCAGCGGCACTTATATACCTGCCGTGTAAATGTTATGTAGCAAATATTTATCAAACCGGTTTTGGAATAACAGAGGAAGCTTATTATAATATGTGGGCTGCTTTTGTGGGATTGATAAAAACTATACTTATCTTTTTGTTTTTAGTTCCTGCGTTGGCAATTCATAGCGTAGCTCATTGTTATAAGAAAAAACATCAAGCTGACGAATTATCTACTACCCGAGAAGAGAATTAAAAAAACTTAGTTTTAGTTTAATTATGCTATAATTACAGAAGGATATAGACAAAAATGAATGAAACAGAAAACAAAATCGAAGTGATTCAATATACTACAAGTGGTACTTGCTGCAAAATGATGCATATAGCGATACTTGACGGAGTAATTAAAGACGCGAAGTTTATGGGTGGGTGCCCAGGGAATCTTGAAGGACTGCAAATTTTACTTAAAGGAATGGCTATTGATGAAATCATAGCAAAATTCAGCGGTATAAAATGTGGTACTAAATCAACAAGTTGCCCAGCTCAATTAGCTTCTTGTCTAAAACAATATAAATCAAAAAAAGAACAGCCAACTGTTTAAGAAAGATTGAGCTGCTTTTCTAATCCAACTTGAGCTAAATCCCTTATTGTTAAAATATTGGGAATATTTTCATTTTCATTACTATGTTCCAGCATTAAATCTTTCAGTGAAATAATTTGTCTGAAACTCATTTCAACTTCGGCATTAATATCTTCTTTGTTCATATTTACCCTTTCTAATTTAATAAATTATTATCCCCTAAATCACTTTCCAAGAAGAAAAATATTGATTTTTTGTCCGTGATACAGTTTGCTATTTTGTCATTATAGCGGACAATTATTTTATGGACAAGATATTGTTAAGAAAACTTGCAAAAAGAATTAAAGAATTGAGAAAGGAACATGGATTTTCCCAAGATGATTTATCCTACCATTCGGGAATTGCCCGTTCAACACTTGGAAACATTGAAACATCTAAAAATGATGTTGTTTTCACAAAAATTAAAAAAGTAGCAAATGCTTTTGGATTAAGTTTATCAGAATTTCTTAATTTTTAGTAAGTAGGTTGCAGTCACCACTGCAACAGCATTATACATTGTTTTATGACGGTGCGTTTGGGCGATTAAATAAGCTAAACCCCACATTTAAAGCATTAACGCACCCTACTAATAAATTCTGGTCAAACAAGGGGTTTAAACCCCTTGTTGAGGTAAGTAGGTTGCAGTTACTACTGCAACAACAATTTTTGGTGCACTAGCTAGTGCACCCTACGGACTGCAAATAAAAAAGAGGACAAAAGGCCTCTTTTTAAATAAAATATCCCTGATTGGATTCGAACCAACGACGCACAGCTTAGGACGCTATCGCTCTATCCATCTGAGCTACAGGGATATAAAGAAAATTGTTTATTTAATTGTCACTGCTCAGCTGTATAGAGCTTATTAATTTAACTTACGTTGAACTTTTACTGTGTAAAAGGTTCAACAGGCCATCTGAGCTACAGAGACATATTTATATAATTCTATTTTATCACATAAATAAAGATGAATAGAGCTTAATTTAGCTATAGGGATATAAGAAAATTCTAGACCTTCTTTATAAATCCTGTTTTATAATAAAATTTTCTTTATCCAATTTTATAAAGAAATCCTTATAAAATTGACTTTCAGGGTCTTGGATAGTTTTTAAAGTTGTTTTATCCATTGTATGAGTAGCCAAAACTTTTTCAATGGCACTAATTCTGATTTTTCTTTGTTTATTGTTTAAGTCAAATACATTAAGAGTTACGGTATCTTCAACATTATAAGGTGTATGTGCGTCTTTAATCCAGACCCAGCAGATGGCTGCATCAATACCAAAAGAAAGAGCGGACATTACAAGAAAACCTGCATAGCATCCTATCTTAACGCTAAGTGGTCTTGGCCTATTCGATTGTTTTACTGCAGTTATAACGCCCAAATCATTATCAAGATTTATTATTTTATAATTTTCATCCTGCATAACACTTAAAGCCATTTTCATTAATTCGGTTTTTGATTTTGTATCATAAATTTTTACCTGCACGGCTCTTTTATCAAGAGCGGATTCTACTTTTACACTTTTTTTAGCAAAAGCAGGCATATTTAAAGAAAAAATTAATACAAAAATTAAAAATTTAGCCGTAAATTTTTTCATATATTATATTCCTTGCGATTCAATAAATAAACTTTTATCTAACTGTGTAAAAAATCCTCTGTAAAATTCCTCAGGATTTTGAACGTCTGTCTGAGGTAAAGGATTACCCATAGGATCAAGATTTTTTTTGATAAAATTTGTTCTGACTTTATAACTTTTATTGTTTACTTCATTTATTTGCACAGAAGTTTCATATCTAACATAACGACTGCCAAAGGCGGCTTTTTCTTTACACTCTTTGTAACCGCTTATAACACCCAAACTATAGCTGGATTCATTTATAAGATAATCACGATCCTGCAAAACATTTACGATAGCTTCCATTAATTCTTTTTTATTTTTTATTTCATAAGTTCTAGTCTGCATTTGTCTAATCTCTAAAGAAGAAGCAGGGGTAGCTTTTCCTTTAGCAAACGATGGAGAACAGAGAATTAAACTAAAACAAAAAAGAATTAAACTGATTTTTTTAAACATTTAATATTCCCCGATTTCTAAAATTTACTGCTGTGATAAGAGAAGCTTTCAACACAATTATTTTTGTCGAATTTAACAACAACCGTAAGGGTGCTTTGTGAAGATACTACTTGTGAAACATCTTTTAACTCAGGCTTTACATCACGATTCATCAATCCCAATGTGAGAAAAGTACCTAAAGCATGCCAACTATTTCTGATTGCCGTAGCTTCTTCTATTGAGCTTTCATTTTTATCTCTACCTGTTATAGAAGAAGACATTTTATCGTAAATCCAAGTTTCTTTTCCGTTTGCATCTTGGGTAACAATATTAGGCGAGCCTAAAGCCATTGCAACTTCATCCTGACTCATCCCGTTATGAACATATTTTTGTACAACCCCAACTGTTAAAGTTGTTTGTTGAGCAAATGCAGGACACGTAAACACGTTAAACATGCTTATCACTAAAAATAAAAAAAACAAACGCATTAATTTCATACTTACCACTACTTTCCACTATTCATAACACAATAATGTTAATATAAATTTGAATTGTAAGCAACAAAAATTAATTCGTAAAAAACAAAGCTTAACATTAAAGGAAATAGATATAAAATTGATAGAGAAGGTTTAATTGTTGTAAGTGTTTTTACGGACTTTAAAAATTCTTTCAAAATGGTTATTATATAAAAATAACAATTTTGGAGACCTTATGAAAAAAATTCAAAAACAAATTGATAAAAGGATGAATTCAATAATTAATGAAAATTCATCAGATGATTCCTTAGTAACTTATAACAAATTAAAAGAAATAGGACAATCTCTTTACAGATATGACCAACTTTCAAAAGCTAGCTTAAAAGATGAAGCTAAAACAGAAAGTCTAAAAGCAAATAATTTAATTAGCAATTTTAATAGTAGTGAAGACGGAGAACCACTTAAAGGACATATAAGTAATACCAAATATGTTTGGCATGCAAGCGGTGATAGTTGCGAAGCTTGTCAAGACTTAGATGGAACTGAATATGATTCAGCAGATGATATTCCAGACAAACCCCATCCTAATTGCAATTGCTATATTGAAGCAGTCGAATGCGAAGATAATGGCAATGGTGATGGTGGAGATGAGCCTTGTGATTGTTATGAAACTGTTTCAGGTTGGCTAGATGACTGTGATGAACTATGCGGAGAATACGAAAGTGCTTCAGGAGATGGCGATACAACGCTTGAAGAATTACAATCGATAGCAAATCAGATTGAAACATATGCAAGCGATAAAATTGAAGAATTACAAGAATTGAAAGATGAAATAAACCAACTAAAAGACGACGCAATTGAAGAATTGATGGGTATTATTGACCAAACAACAAGTCCTATTCAAATTTTTAAGTCAAATTATGATGATCTAATAAATTTAAGAAAAGAACTTGGTTATTATTTAGACCAATCTGCTGAATATTACCATACTAAGGCAAATTGTGAGGCCGCACAATTAGGTGATGTAGGTGCAGAAATCGCAGAAATGCTTGGATATCTTAGAGAATATACTGATTTTATTAAAGACTTTATATTTAAAGGGAAGTCGCTACTGGAATCCCTCGAAAATAATATTCATGACTTAGAAGTAAATGAGGCTGGAAGAAAATTGGGCAAAGAACATCCTGACGAACCAGCAGAAGTTATAGTTCCAAAACCAAAAGGACTTCCTCCTGTTTTTTGGTAATATATTTTTGTAATATAATTTCAGTATGAAAACTTTTTTAACAAATTTAAAAAAAATAACACTAATTATTTTTTTGTTTTTAGTCATATTTTTATTGCCAAAAGTTATACATTTTGCTAAGTACGCAATTGACGAGGATACGTGTGTTGACACTGGACTATGTGCAGAAGGCTTAAACTTTGGAAAAAATGTAATGTCCAAAGAATATTGCCTTAAAGAAGGCAAGAAATGGGATTACAAAAGAAAAGAATGCGATATGGCTATTGAATCAAGAACATGCAGAGAGCAGGGTTATGAGTGGCTAATTGAAAAAGGCAAGTGCAGTCATAAAATTATCAAAAATTGGTAATTTTTTCAAAACGTAGTAGATCCGTAGTAATTTAGAAAAATAATCTTTACTCACTGTTTTTTTGCCCAGGTGAATGTTTTTCAATTTATGTTTAGTCGTGAGGCCATTTTCTACGGCTCTTTCCTCGCCTTGAAAAGAAGGCAAAACAAAAAATCAGCCGTCTTATAAAGTGGTTGAAGTTTAGTTATATCTTATTAAAAGAAAAATACCCTGGATTGGATTTCAGCTCAGATGCAGGCGAAAACAGGAGGTTAGAGCCTAGCAGATGAGGGTATCGGTATCGATTAACCTGTTTGTTTTTGAGGAATGAGCCGAAAAAACAAATCTGGTTAGAATCCTCCAGGGTAATAACTGTAAAAAAAGAAGGCATAAGACCTTCTTTAAAAAAATACCCTGGATTGGATTCGAACCAATGACCTACCGCTTAGAAGGCGGTTGCTCTATCCAGCTGAGCTACCAAGGCATAATTTTTATTTTGTTGTCATTTGCCTTCTCAGCTGGATAGAGCTTATTTTTTAACTCTGTTGCACTTTTGGTTCCCAAAAGATACAACGGGCTGAGCTACCAAGGCATAACTCAATCCTATCATATAAATATTCACGTGCAAGAGGATTTTTGAAAATTTTGTGAAATTTTCAAAAATCCTCCTCTTTTAGCTTTTTTACGATATAATTTTATTAGCACATAAAGAAAAAGAGGACATATGTTAAGCGGAAATGAAATCAGAGATTTATATTTAAATTATTTTAAAGAAAAACATAATCACACAATAGTCGAAAGTTCTAGCTTAGTGCCTGAAAATCCTACTGTATTGTTGACAACAGCAGGCATGCTACAGTTCTTGCCATTATATTTGGGTTTGGAACAACCAACATTTGACCCGGCTCGTGCAGCATCTTGTCAAAAGTGTGCTCGTGCAGGTGGAAAAGATTCCGATATAGAAAATGTAGGAAGAACCCCACGCCATCACACTTTTTTTGAGATGCTCGGAAATTTCGCCTTTGGTGATTATTTCAAAAAGGAAGTCATCCCTTGGGCTTGGGAATTTGTAACAAAAGAATTAAAATTGGATCCAAACAGATTATGGATAACAATATACCTTGACGATGATGAGGCTTTTGATATTTGGACGAAAGATGTTGGAGTGCCTGCTGACAGAGTGCTTCGAAAAGGTAAAAAAGACAATTTCTGGGGTCCTCCGGGTGCCACAGGTTCTTGCGGCCCTTGTACAGAAATTCATTATGACCTGGGCGAAGATAAAAGATGCTCTGATAATTGCGGAATAGACACTTGCGAGTGCGATAGATGGGTTGAAATCTGGAATTTGGTATTTACAGATACTTTCCAGGATGAAGAAGGAAACCAATCTCCTTTAGACAAGAAAAACGTCGACACAGGTATGGGTTTAGAACGGATTACTATGGTAGTTCAAGGCAAAACCTCAACCTTTGAAACAGATTTACTTAAGCCGATTATGGATGAAGTTTCTAGAATATCGGGCGTTGCTTACAAACAAAGTCACAAAACTGATATTTCACTAAGAATAATCACCGATCACGCTCGTTGCGTTACTTTTCTGATAAATGACGGCGTTGTACCTGGTAATGAAGGCAGAAATTACGTTTTGAGAATGATTTTGCGTCGTGCACTTCGCCACGGTAAAATGCTTGGATTGGAATTGCCATTCTTGCATAATTTGGTGGACGTTGTGGTCGAAAACTACAAGGGTGCATATCCTGATTTGGCTAAAAATCGGGATAAAATAAAAAATGTTATTAAACAAGAAGAAGAACGTTTTAAATTGACTCTTGACCGAGGCTACAAGATACTTGAAGATTTATTGGCTCAGAAAAAAGACATAACAGGTGATGATGCTTTTAAATTGTACGATACTTTCGGATTCCCGATGGAATTGACGGTTGAAATTGCTCAAGAACAAGGTTTAAATGTTGACACAGAAGGGTTTAAAGTTGCGATGCAAGAGCAGAAAACCCGTGCCAGAGCCGCAACGCAAAAAATCAGTCTGACCGACGATTTGATTTATGTTGATATTGAAAAACAGTTTGGCTCTACCGAATTTTTGGGCTATGAGCAAGAAGAGGCAAAAGCAAAGATTATTGCGACGGTTGAAGTTGGAGAACTAATTGACATAATTCTAGACAAAACTCCTTTCTACGCTGAATCAGGCGGCCAAGTGGGAGATATTGGGGTGCTTGAAAACGACCATTTTAAAGCAGAAGTTTTGAATACTTTTAAAGTAAATAAACTTTTTGTCCATCGTTGTGAAGTTTTAAACGGCGAAGTCAAAATTGGCGAAGAAGTAATTGCAAAAATCGACTCAAAAAGACGTCAGGAAATAAAAATTCACCATACAAATGCTCACTTATTGCAGGCGGCTTTGATAAAGGTTTTAGGCAATGAGGTAAAACAGGCTGGTTCTCAGGTGGAAGAAAATAGAACTCGTTTTGATTTTTCATATTCTAGGGCCATGACTCATGATGAAATTAAAAAAGCCGAAAATATTATAAATAATTGGATTGGTGAGGATTTAAAAGTTGAAACCAAGGTTATGGATATTGAAGAAGCCCAAAAAACTGGTGCTACAGCATTATTCGGTGAAAAATATGACGAAAAAGTCCGGGTGGTTTCTATTTCAAGCATTTCAAAAGAATTCTGCGGAGGAACACACGCAAATCATATTGGCGAACTTCGGTTGGTCAAAATAGTTTCTGAGAGTGCAATTGCAGCAGGAACTCGTAGAATTGAGGCGGTTGTTGGAGCGTCCGCCCTTGAATATTTAAACAAAAAAGAGGCCGAACTCGATAAACTTTCTTCTCTATTCAGAACACCTTATGAAGAGGTGGCGGAAAGAGTTGAAAAATTACAAGAAGAAAATAAAAACATTCAAAAGCAATTGACACATCTGCAAAGCGGCCAGGCGAGAGAAAAATTTAAATCGTTTATTGAGAAAGCAATAACGATCGATGGTGGAAAATTATTCGTTGCAAAAATTGATTCAATGGATGCCAACGCGGTTAAAGATGGTGTTGAAATGCTCGGTGAAAAGCTTGGCGATTCAGTTATTGTCGTTATTTCACCAAAAGATGATTATTCAGGGGCCACTATTGTTGCAAAAGTGAGTGATAATTTTATTATAAAAGGTTTTCAAGCAGGAAAAATTGTTTCTGACATAGCACAAAAATGTGGCGGAAAAGGTGGCGGAAGGCCAAATTTTGCCCAAGGTGGTTTAACCGATTTGAGTGCGGTTGATATTGCGTTAGAAGAATTCAAAAAAGGCTTTTAATTTAACGATGGTGGGATAGTAATCCCACCCTACGTAACTATTTCTATTTTGTGTGGAATAAGTTCTTTTATTTCATCGCTCGGGGAAAATACTAATATGGCATATTCTTTAGGGTACGCTATAGGTGCTGCAGCAGGTTCTATAATTTCAATATTTTTAATATTAAAGGTTATATTATATTTAATTAAAAAAGCCGCGTAGGGTGGGATTACTATCCCACCATCATAAAAACCCTCATGATATAATAAACACATGTCTAATTACAAAAGATTATTTATTGATAATTCCTATTTGTTTATAACAATTGTCACTTCTCAAAGAAAGCCGATACTTATAAATAATATTGAAATTCTCAGAAAAGCATTTGAAAATACAAAAAAGGTTTATGATTTCGAAATAATTGCCGCAGTTATTTTGCCTGAGCATATGCATATTATTATTCAGCCCCGAAACATAAAAGAATACCCAAAAATTATTCATGCCGTAAAATATTATTTTTCAAAAAAAATGCAGGATGATGGTGGGATAGTAATCCCACCCTACATTGAAGAAAGTAAGTTAAAAAAGGGCGACAAAGGCATTTGGCAACGCAGATATTTTGAACATACAATTCGAGATGAAACCGACTTACATAATCATCTTGATTATATTCATTACAATCCGGTTAAGCATGGCCATGTAAATAACGTCAAAGATTGGAAGTTTTCCTCTTTTGATAAATTTGTAGAAATGAAGAATTACGATGTCGATTGGGGTAGTGCGGATGATGTTAAACATATTGAAGAATATGATTATGATTAAAACTGAAAGGGAAAAAATGAAAAAAGCTTTATTTATTTGCTCTAGCCCACGAAAAAACAGTAATACAAATAAAATTGTCGACATTGTTATTGATATTTTTAAAGAAAAAAATATTGAGACTATTAAAGTTGATGTTGCGAATTTAAAATATAAAACCAACGGCTGTATAGATTGCGGAGTTTGTCAGAAATCGGAAAAATATGGATGCGTAATTAAAGATGAAGCGACACCGATATTAGAACAAATCCCTCAAGTTGATTATCTTATTTTTGCCACACCGGTCTATTTTATGGGGCCAAATGCTCAATTAAAATTGCTTTTGGACAGGATGCAATCTTTGTATAAATTCAAGGACTCCGGCCACACTTCTTGTATTGACCATTTAAAAATAGGTTTAATTTCGACTGGAGGAGGCGACTTGGATTTGGGGCTTAATCTTCTTGACGAGACAATGAAGGTACTAAGTGATTACACAGGTGCAGAATATTGTTCTATATTAATCCCTTGTGCCGGCGGATATAAAGATATAGCTGTAGAGGGTGAAGTTTTAAACAAAGTAAAACAATTTGCGGATAATTTTTAAAATTTGTTTTTCGACCTATTTTTTGCTACCATTTAATTATGTATACAACAGTTTTAAAAATCGAAAAATTACCACATAATAATTATTTGCCAGAGTATCAAACAAATGGGGCTGCCGGCATGGATTTGTGTGCGGCGATTGATTCGCCTGTTTTGTTAAAACCAATGGAGCGAAAATTAATCCCCACAGGGATAAAAATTGAATTGGAAAAAGGGTTTGAAGCTCAAATTAGGCCACGCTCGGGTCTTTCTATAAAACACGGAATTACTCTTATAAATTGTGTTGGTACAATTGATGAGGATTATAGGGGCGAAGTTTGTGTTCCTGTGGTGAATTTATCCACAGAAGAATACACAATTCAACCAAATGAGAGAATTGCTCAAATGATAATTGCACGGGTCGAAAAAGCAAGAATAGAAGTAGTCCAAGAACTTTCTGAAACAACAAGAGCCGCCGGAGGATTCGGGTCAACTGGTAAACGGTAGCGGATTTTCGCCAGAGAGTGAAAAGACTTGCCAAAGGGCAAGGCCTTGGAACTCGTTTAACAGCGAATAATCCAAGACACGTAGGTGCAGGCTTTGAAAAAGCCGAAGCCCACGGGAACAAAAAGCGTTAGTCATGCGTGGAGCCTACACCGTTGATTTTTTGCCATATTTTTCCGCACTAATTTTTCTGACGCCAGCTATTTCGTCTTTTAAAATTTGCTCTATAAGTTTTATTTTTGGCTCAAAAAGATAGTCGCCATATTTGTCCTTTAGGTATTCATCAGGAGTTTTTTCTTTGCAAGCAAATTTTGCCTGGTCTGTATATGCGTTTAACTCTGATTTTAAAAGGTGTCTCCAGGTTTGCATTACCTCTATTTTTTCTTCAGAAGGAGTTTTAAATCCTTTAAAGTGATTTTTTATAATAGTGTTTAAATATTTTATTTCTTCTTGAGTATTTTTAAAACTCATTTTTTGATATAAATTGTCTTCATAAAAATATAGATGTTCTTCATTTTTATAAACAGTATAATTTTTTAATCTGCCAATAAGGTTTTCGGTATTGCTTCGTGCGGCCATTTTGGGTGCGACAGCTTCTTCTAAAATATGGTGCATTTCGTGTCTTAGAAGTTCGTCGTTACTCCCCTTTTTAATGGTTTCCGGTATGGAAAAGGCATAACCTATAATTGTTTTTTTGTTTTTATCAAATATATTTTCAACAAAAGCATCAAATCCGGAGACATTTTCAGAGGATATTTTTATTTTAATTTTAGGAATTACTTTTTTTACACATTTTAGAATTTCTTTTCCGCAAAGGAGTGGTTGTTCTCCTTTTTTAACTTTTTTTTCAAAAGCATCGTCGATTAATTTAAACAGATTGTTATTTAAGCCTTCAATCATTTCGTTTCTTTGCTGCTCACTACCTTTTATCCCGGAAAGCCTGGCTGAAGAGGCGATTCTTTTAGGATAAGGCATATATGGAAAATATTTGTCTAAAAATTTTAAATTATTAATTTTCATTTTTCTTTTATAAATCGAAAAAATTTTTTTTTGTTAATTTGTAACGTATTTTTAACAGTTAAAAAGCTTTGCAAATAAGTCTGTTTGAAATATAATTTAAAAACAAAGTTAGTAGTAGTTACAATTAAATAAGTAAAGGTGCGGGAATAAAATCTCGTGTAGTGATTATATGTCGGGACATTCAAAATGGGCAACAATTAAACATAAAAAAGCAAAAGTGGATTCGGCTCGTGCGGTTGTTTTTCAGAAATATTCAAGGGAATTGATGGTTTCTGCAAGATTGGGCGGAGCTGATTTGTCGTCGAATTTCAGACTGAGAACGGCGGTTGAAAAATCAAAAGCAGCAGGACTTCCAGCTGATAACATAAAACGTGCAATCGAAAAAGGTGCAGGTGCTTTAAGCGGTGAAAATTTTGAAGAAATAACTTACGAAGGCTATGCAGCAGGTGGAGTTGCCGTATTTATAGAAGTTTTGACCGATAATAAAAACAGATCAGCGGGTGATATTAGAAGCTATTTTACCAAATTTAATGGAAATTTGGGAGAAACAGGCTGTGTTGGCTGGATGTTTAAACCTGTCGGGGTTGTTTATTTCGATAAGTCCGTTGATTTTGAAAAATTGTTTGACGCGGCAGTTGAATTAGAAGCAGATGATATCCAAGAAATAGGCGAAGATGCCGAAGAGGGTCAAGAATACAAAGTTATTACATCAGTTGCAAATTTTCAAACAGTAGTCGAAGGGTTGGAAAAAGATGGGTTTGTGAGTTCAAATGCTGAATTAACAAGACTCCCAGAAAATAGTATTGAAGTTACAGACGAAAAAGTTGCCGGTCAAATTTTGAAACTCTTGGAAAAAATAGAAGAGCACGATGATGTTCAAAATGTGTATGCCAATTTTGATATTTCGGATGATATATTACAGAAATTGGATTGATTTTTATCCTTTTTAAGGTTAGATTGCCACTACATTAGGCTTTACCTAATTACTCGCAACGAAAAAAGCGTGGGAGCCTCAGTTCAATGCTTACCCTTCAATCATTTCTAATCGCAGAAGTCCAGAATTGTTTGGGTAATCGTTTGGAGTGGTTTTACAACTTGTGCTGCACCGATATCTATTGCTTCTTTTGGCATTCCAAAAACAATACATGTTCTTTCATCTTGTGCAATGGTGTTTGCTCCTGCATTTCTCATGTTTAATAGCCCTTGAGCACCATCTTTTCCCATTCCCGTTAAAATTGCTCCAACTGCGTTTTTACCGGCATATTTTGCTACTGAATTAAAAAGGAGTTCAACAGCAGGTCTTTGGTGGAACATCATAGGGCCATCTTGCAACGTTACATAGTAGTTAATTCCGCTTCTTCGAATTTCCATGTGTTTGTTTCCAGGTGCTATTAGCACTTTTCCTGTTGCTAGATATTCTCCGTCAACTGCTTCTTTCACTTCAACCTGACAGATCTGATTTAAGCGGTCCGCAAAAGCTTTGGTGAAATTTTGCGGCATATGTTGAACAATTACAATTGGTGGCGAATTAGCAGGAAAACGTGAAATAACTTCTTTTAATGCTTCGGTTCCGCCTGTTGAGGCTCCTATTGCAATAATTTTGTTTGTTGTTCTGACGTTCATAGAAGCAACATTAGAGCCGCTTGTTTCTTTCGAAGCAAAGGCGGGCTTTGCCGTAGACTTGAAAAATTTTACTTTCGCTGCTGCTTTTACTTTTTCTATAAGTTGTTCACTCATATCTCCTACTGAATATGCACTTCCAGGTTTAGAGATGACCTCTACGGCACCAAGTTCTATTGCTCTGAGTGCCACGTCACCACCTTTTTTTGCCAAGGAGCTTACGACCACAACCGGCATAGGATAGTGAGTCATCAGTTTTTCAAGAAAAGTTAAGCCGTCCATTCTAGGCATTTCAATGTCTAATGTTATCACATCAGGTCTCAATTCAACAATTCTGTCCCTTCCTATAATAGGGTCGGGTGCCGTTCCAACGACTTCAATAGCAGGGTCTTTAGAAAGTTCTTGGGTAAAAACTTTTCTAATCATTGCAGAATCATCTATAATCAATACTTTTATAGCCATGCCAATCCTTCTCTCTTAGATCTCTAGACTTGTACACAATTATTTCACCCTTGTCGGTGTCAAATAAAACTTTTCTTCCGAATTCTCCGCCTGTATCATCATTTATTACAGGAATTTTATACTTTTTTAGAATTTTTTTCGCTTCTTGTACCGTTTCTTTCCCTATATCACGGGTTGAATACTTTTTTGAAAAAGAACCGCCTATTATGTGTGCTTCGATATTTTTTTTGTCTGCTCCAAGTTCAAACATCATTTCCAACAGCTGTGGTATGGAGTAATTAGCGAATCTTGTTAAATTTTTTTCGCCCTTTTGTCTTGGTAGGGCAATGTTGTTCATCCCTGAGATTTTACTGACCGGATCAGATAAACAGACTGAAACACAAGATCCTAAAACTGTAGCAATACGATATGGCTGCCAGCAAGTAAAAATACTCCCCGGTTCCAAAAAATAATTTAACTCTGGTTCTTTTGTTTGCATAACTTCTTATAAATCGTCGGCTCATGGTAACTAAAATTATGTTTTACTTGGATTAGGCTTTCAGAATGACCGATGAATAATAATCCGTTATCCCCAAGAGAAGAGTAAAAATTATTTACTAACTTTTCTTGAATCTCCCTATTGAAATAAATCATCACATTCCTACAAAATATTATATCAAATGGATTGTGAAAAGGAAATGGTTCCATCAAGTTAAACAATCTAAACGTTACATAATTTTTTATCTCATCCGAAACTGCCCAATTGTCGCCATTTTTGGAAAAATATTTGTTAATATAATAGTTTGTAATATTGTCTTCAGGCCCGAATTTGTAAAGACCTGTTAAGGCTTTATGGATACTTTCAGGGCTAATATCAGTTGCCAAAATTTTTGCTTTTATATCACAAGGAAGAATTTCGTTAAAAAGCATGGCTAATGTATATGCCTCTTCTCCGGTCGAACAAGCTGAACTCCAAATTCTAATTTCTCTTGTTGTCCTAATTGTAGGGCTTTCTTCAATAATTTGACCAATGTTTCTTTTTATAAATTCGAAGTGATTATTTTCTCTAAAGAAATTGGTTTTATGAATCGTAACGGTGTCAATAAATTTATTTTTCAGAGCTTTTTGTTTTTCAGTAATCGATGGTGCAACAATAAAGTGGTAGTACTCACCCAAACTTTTAATATCGCTTTCATTAATTAATTTCACTAATTTTTGAGATAATAAATTTCTTTTCTTATCTTCAATATAAATTCCCATATTTTTGTATAAATACTCACAAAATAGGTCTAAATATCTTTGTTCAAAATTTATTGATTTTTCAGTTATCATAAGTATCCTTTATCAAATATACAGGAGAGAAATTATCCCTCCTATACAACAGTATAATCTGTTTTTTTTAAAAGTCACCTAAGGGAATTACCCCTTCAGGATTTACAATATTAGCTCCCACCGGTATGCTTTTTGCTTGTGTTCTTTGTGTTCTTCTGTCACTTTCAGACCAAGTTTCAATTTTGGGTGTTTTAGGGTTAGAAAAGTTAGGAATAGCAACACCCGTGACTTTTTGTAGAACATTCAGATTTGAATGAACTGCGTCCGCTCCTTTAACGAGTCTAACAAGTGAGTTAACAATTTCTTCCATTTGTTCAGAAAAAATAGATACTTGATCTGCTGATAAAGCACCATCCTGAGCTGTAGAAGCGTTTGAGTGAATAACTGTTTCCATTTGTGAAATGGCTTTATTTATTTGGCTTATACCAATTTCTTGTTCTTGGCTCGCAGTTGAAATTTCTTCTAAGAGTTCACTTACTTTGTTTGTTTCATCTTTTATGGTAACCAAAGAACCACTAACTTGCTCTGTAATTTTTAAACATTTTACTGAAAGGTTGATATTTCCTTCAATTATAACGGCAGTATCCTTTGCAGCCTGTGCACTTCTTTGTGCTAAATTTCTTACTTCTTCGGCTACAACCGCAAATCCTTTACCAGCATCGCCCGCACGTGCGGCTTCAACTGCGGCGTTCAACGACAGAATATTTGTTTGGAACGCAATTTCATCAATTACTTTAATGATTTTTGAAATTTCAGCACTTGATTTTTTAAGTTCTTCCATTGATGCCAACATTGTTTGCATTTCATAATCACCTTGATTGGCTACTTCTTTTGCTTGTTTTGCTAAAGTATCCGCTTCCTTTGTATTTTGAGTTGTTTGATGGAGCATAGAAGCAGATTCTTCAAGAGTGGAAGATGTTTCTTGTATTGATGAAGCTTGTTGATTAGTTCCTTCTGCTAATTTGTGTCCATTCGAGGTTAGTTCTATTGATATAGAATTTAAGTTGCCTGCTGCAGTAGATAAATCATCAATTATAGTACTAACAGTTTTGTCTATATTTTTTGAAACTAAATACGCTATATATTGCGAAATGATAATTGTTAATACAAGACCTAAAATTACCCACTGTCCATGAGTCGCCATATTTCGTCCTACGGTTACTCCACTTGCAAGTGAAATTGCCTCAACAATTAAAACGCTTATCATTAATTTTAAACTAATTTTTAAATTTGAAAAATTCTTTAGCATTTTTTCTCCTCTCTTTTACCTCTTTCTTTTAAACTGACTCTAACATTTTGATTATTTCATCACAAAGGAAAACTTCCTCTATGTCTATAATAATTACCACTCTGTCTTTTAATTTTCCTATACCTAAAATAAAGTTGTGCTCAACGCTCATGCCGTATTCAGGTGCCGGTTCTATTTGGTCTGAAGTAATATTTACAACTTCAGAAACCATATCAACAACAACTCCGATGAGTCTTTGATTTCCGTTTATAGCAACTTCCGCAACAATAATACAGGTTCTTTCATTGTATTCTTGTGGTTCCATTCCAAATTTTAGCCTTAAATCCATAACAGGAATGATTTTTCCTCTCAAATTAATTACCCCTTTTATAAATTCAGGGGTTCTTGGAACGGGGGTTATTTCAAGCATCCCTATAATTTCTTTAACTTTTAAAATAGAGACTCCATATCCTTCTTTTCCCAATGAGAAAGTGAGTAATTTTTGATCAGTTATTGCCATTATACTTTTGCCTCCTTCTTAAATAAGTAATCTATATCCAAGATTAAAGAAACTCTTCCTGTTCCTAAAATGGACATTCCTGAAATATATTTTAAGCTGGAAAATTCTTCTCCAACAGGTTTTACAACCACTTCTTGTCTGTTTATAACATTTGTAATAGGTAGTGCTTTTAATTCTCCGTCTACTTCGAGAAGAATTACCAAAGGAACATGTTCCTCCAGTTTTTCGCCTTTGAAAAA